>Ga0247757_10002071_pt1 | contig 11182 bp, 9 predicted proteins | sample UWRJL126311R4_FD_180929 | JGI IMG/M metagenome (GOLD analysis project Ga0247757, IMG submission 180929) | Plant litter microbial communities from Arlington Agricultural Research Station in Wisconsin, United States - UWRJ-L126-311R-4 | ecosystem: Environmental > Terrestrial > Plant litter >...
CCAAGGCGCGCTTATCGCCGTACGCCACCCACGCTTCGCCTGCTGGGTTTTTAACGGAGAGCCCAATGGCATTATCTTCATCGTGCATTAGCTATGGTACTGTTAGTATTTTCTTTTTCTCAACATTTAGGGGTTGGTTTAAATTCTCACCTTGGCACAGTAATCAGGTGCCGGCACAAGCCAACTGCTTGAATGCAGATATCGACGTGGAGTGCGGAGGTGGCCTGCCGAAAATGAGTCCTCCAAGAAGTGGTCGGCGAAGGCATTCATAGCATCAGCCTTCTCAAGATCCCCGGCGATAGCCACGTCGAGGGCTTTTGAATGGCCTGCGTTATACGCGGTACGTGCATCTGCGCCAAAGTGATCCCAGTTTATTCGGGCAAGCCCGAGATAGCTGGGTATTCCGGAGCGGAAGAGAGTAAGCTTCTGGAATGCCCAGGTCTCATCAGGAAGGCTGTTGTAAGCCACCGACGGATCCTGATGGTGAGCAAGGGCGTTGTTGACGGCGTCAACTTCTTTCTTTAGAATATTGAGAATCTCAATTGCTTCTGCCGGCTGACCTGGATAGCGGGCGGCGAGGGCGTTATAGGCGTTCGCAAAGCGGGTGGATTGTTCTGTATCATTGGATCCATCGCTAATTGGGTCATAAGTGCCGTAAAAATCACCAGCGAGACCGTTGATTTGACCGCAGGTAACAGTCAGCCCATTATCCAGGGTGAAGATATGGTCTTTGCCTGTCACGGTGCTTCCATCAGAAAGAGTTAGAGTAATAGCGTCTCCCAAGTTGCAGTGCTCGGCATACTCGAAGCCTCATCAGTGTATCAGTATCCGCTTCTATGGACCTTGGGCAATGTACATCTACTTACCGAGATTATCCTTTCTCTTTTTCCCAGGCGCCGCAGCAAAATTGGCACCGCGTTTAAACGCAGGCTGAGTTGTGATGGCGCGCGTGTTCGGCTTTCCGAACTCGCCTCCTGGGATCTCACAATTGGCAAGGTGGTTAGTCTGGGCCAACTGTTCCATAGCGTCGAATGCCGAGACGATCAGTGCCTCCGATAGTGGCGAGTAACTACCATCGACCAAGTAAGATACACCGGAGATAACCCCATAAATCCTCTTCTTATAGTATGTGACGGGCTGGTAGCTGAAGAGGAGTTCATACCCGTCCTTTTCATGGAGGACGGAGATGCTGAAGTTTGATGCCACAAAGGTGTCTCGCAGTTGAATTCGTTCCTCCGAGCCCCATGAGTCATTGGCGTATCGGCTGTTGAGAACAATCACATTATCTCCCTGTCTCAGCGATATGTGGAGTAGATAGTCACCTGCACTGTTGAGGAGGTTAATGCTCGTGTTGTCCCCCGTCTGCGTCGTACGCCAGTCCCATGAAGAGGACTGAAAAGACACCATGCCGCCAGGCTCCACTGCCTTCTGGAGGTTCACAGTCGTCCCCTTGGACAAGTAGTATGGAATCTCGAACTGGGACCACTGTGATTAAACTTTATATTTTAAATAGCTAATATATAGTATTATAATTTAGTAATTCTAATCCTTATAAGTCTTAAAATATTTAAGAAAATATTAAAAAATATTTTATTTTAGCTTCTAAGTTATACTATCTTAAAAACGACTAAATTTAATAATTTTAAACTTCTATATTCTATAGTTTATATAGAAAATAGATTATAGTTTAATTTCTAGAATTTTTAGTATATTTTAGAGTTTATAGATAACTTGAATTTATAACTTACTTATTAAATATATTATAATTGTCAGAATATTACTACTCACATGACATCAGTCACATGACGGCTCCTCTAGGAACGCTGCTAGAAAGCTGCCAGCACGCCGGCGGAAAGCTGAGTAGTCACCTGACAGTCCTCCTAGGAAGAAAAGAACTATAGCGTCCATAGGAACACGGCCGTCACGCGACCCAGAAAACCGCCAGCATGCCGCCAGTAAACCGGTGGAAAGCTGCCAGAAAGCTGCAGGAAAGCTGAGTAGTTACATGACACCAGTCACCTGACGGTTCCTCTAGGAAGGCTGTCAGAAAGCACGAGAAAGCTCTAGTCAGCTGACTAGTCATGTGATACTAGTCACATGATAGCTTTCCAGCGGCACGCCGCCAGTAAACCGGTGGAAAGCTGCCAGAAAGCTACCAGAAAGCGCGAGAAAGCGCCAGTCAGCTGACGGCTCCCTTAGGAACGCAGGAACACCAATAGTGTTCGCTATAAGCACTAGTCAGAAAGCTAGTAGCATTCCCTAGGAACACCGCCGGAATGCCGCCAGAAAACCGGCGGAAAACCGTCAGAAAACGGACGAAATATGGAGGAAGAAAAAGTATATAAGGAGGGCGCGTAAAGGACCTTTTTAAGCACAGAATAATTACATTCAATTATCACAGAGAATCAATCAATCTCTTCAATCAATCAATTCTTTCAATCAAATCATTCTTTTCAGGTGACCAAAAATCTGACAATACTACCACGGCTAATTCTCCCCGCTTCCCTCAACTCCAATCTCGTTAGCCAGCCAGCAGATACGATTACTTCCGCTAGAGAGCAGGACTATATCCTAAAGAAAACTTGGAGTATAGTATGAACAACTTAAATAAGAGATCGCTAGTCGACAAGTGGTAGATGCCTCGATGCTAGCCGTAATGTTGGGCTAGTTCTAACTTGACATCAATACTATCATAACCATCATTAGCCTTTACCTTGAGGGCTAATGTCTTCCCATCCTTTGATATCTCCCCAGCAAACTTGTAGTAATGGTCCTGGAAGAATTTTATGTCCTGCCCCACAAGGCTATCGACCGAGTCTTGGCCCTCGACCCTAGTCACCTTCTTGTTACCGTCTTTATCGGTCGTCCATTGCCAGATTGCGACGATGGGGACTTTAAGGCCCGAATACGCTGGGGAGATGATAGTCATCATTTCATCCTTTGCGAATCCATGGTAGTTGAACTTTCCGGTGTAAACGGAGGCGCCGATGCTGCGAGAGAGGTCTGAACCCGTCAAAGTGACCTTTGTCAGGTTTGTGGCCGAGGCAGTGGTGCCATTTTTGTTGCTCATGGTAACAGTCAGAGACGTCCCATCTTCACTCTGAACAGCGTTGAACTTGTAGAAGTCGGGCTCGCCAAAGAGGACAACCTCTCTCTTAGCTGCATCCGCACTGGTGATTTTTCCGATGTAGTTTTGGTTGACATTGGTTTCACCTTTGTTGTTGACTGTCCATCGCCAAAATGCGCCGACGGGATCTCCCTTGCTAAAACCGCGTGGAAGAACGAGGGTGAATGTCTCATCGGTAGCATAGGTGAGCCAGTTGATCTTCCCGTAGTAGATGTGCATAGCTGGTAATAAGAGGCTATTACCTTAAGAATGAATAATTAGCCAAGTATGGAACATTAAGGAGGTGGTTGCGTATATAGTACCTGTTATATGTCGAAAGTGTGAATTCGGAGATACTTTTCTTTGAAAAAGGCTACTAGAGAAGCAGCTTCGGGTAAGGTATTATATAGATCGACATAGACATGGTTGAAGCATGCTCATCTACGCTTCTTATATACCAACTTTGGCCCCACTATAAAAATGCATTTTCCCTATTATAGGTCTTTCACGTCCGTGTGCTCCTGCATCTATCGGTATAATACGCAGGGTAAGCCATCCTCCTCGCCAAAGACTATTAGGAAATCCTTCCCGAACTATTGGATGTGAACCCATAATCCTCCCATATATTATGTCGGGTGACTTCACTACCCCAAATCTACCTGCATGCTACTACATTAAAGCTTTATAATCCCGCTATAGAAAATTTAGAGATGTCTACACTCTTACCCTACCTAACGCCGCTATTACTATAGCCTAAACTTGTAATCGATAGGTAACCTAGAAAGAGATAGTTAGCTTTAGATTCTTATATATTAAATATCCTATACCTTTCTATAACTTATATATAATATAGTAGCTAATCCTTACTAGTTAATATATATTAAATGCTTCTATCTATATAACTAGCCTAGAAACTTCTTTCTATATACTAATTTAATTCTCTTACTAGCTTTTATATATAATCTATCTTTAATCTATTATAAAATTAAAAGCTTAATAGAATAATACTAATTTAAATAGCTATTTTATACTATTCTCTTACCAGTTATATAATACTTTTAGTTATCTAATAGTATCTTATTTAACTCTTTTATTGGCTGAATAAATTTATAAACGAGACTTTCATCTTAAGTATACTAAATAGATCTTAAAGATAGTAGTGTTTCCCCTGCTATACGATAACTCGAAGATCTTAACTCTTTTATAATATAAAAAAATTATAGCTAAAGTCTTCTATTAAATAAATTAATAATATATTATTAATATAGTAAAACTTAAATTATTTAATATACTATTAACTATACTATATTATAATATTATAATATATATAATTATTTAGTAAACTCTTTAATATTTATTATTATTAATAAAAGGTTTATAGACTAAGCGTTATAAAAAGAGCTATTATAAAAATTAAGAATAAATATATATAATAGAATATTTATCTTTAATATATTTTTTTTAATATTTTAAAAATAATAATAGATTGTATTAATTAAGAAATATATAAGTATATAAATATTATTAAATGAAATATTATAGCTAAAAATAAGCTTAATATAAAAATAATATAAAAATAAAAGATATTAAATAGTATAATATAAGAATTATTTATATATAAAAGATATTAAATAGCTTGGTTTAATTAACTAGAATAATTACTTAATAATATCTTATATTAATATAAATAGTTATTATTTTTAATAATTATTTATTATTCTAATCTAGATATCTTAATAAAGTTCTTAGCTAATTTAAAAATTTTAGATTATACTCTAGTCTAGATACTATTTATATAGAGATCTTTTAAATTCTAGAAAGATTATTATAGAAAAGATAATTCTATTATAAAAAAAGATTAATAGTTATTTATATTAGAAGAATTAGATTAATATTATAAATTAAATATAGTAAAGAATTCCTTATCTATAATAATTAGTAATTAGCAAAATTATATAATAAAAAAAGAAATAAGTTATTAATAGCCTTAATTTATAATAAGCTTAGTAAGAATCTATTATAATATTAAAACTTTATATAAAAATATAAAAGCTTAATTAATAACTTATTATTAAACTCTATAATATTTTAATTTTCTATTTTATTACTATTTAGTATTATTTTTAATATTTAAAGTAATACTTTAAGTTATATTTCTTTTATAATTTTATTAAAATAAAACTTATCTAACTAATAGATATAGATATAATAAATATCTAAGCTATTTAGAATATATTAATAGGTATTAAGCTAAGTATAGTATATAAGTTAAAAAATATATTTAAATAAAATAATAATCTTAATAGGAATTTACTTTATATTCTAATTATATCCTAATTATTATATAATACTTTAATATAACTCTAAAATAGAGTTTATATATAATATTACTATAAGCTATAAAAGTACTCTATTTAGTAATTAATAAAATCTTTTATTAAAAGATTCCTATTATAGATTTATATATTAGAGAATATATTAAAGAATATATTTCTTTATTAACTAAAAAAGAAGAGAAGGAATAGAAAAATACTATAAAATACTATTAAAATATTATAGATAAAATATAAGTATAGAAGCTTTTATAAATTAGTATATAGCTATTTTTTAAATAAATATTAATTATAAATACTATATTATATAATATATATTATTTTAAAAGTTATATTATTATTAATATAATTAAGAAAATATATATAAAAGAAATAAGGCTAAAATATTAATTAATAGTATTCTTTCTTTATTATAAATAAATTCTTAATAATAATTTAATATAAAGCTAAATAGTAGATTACTACTCTTTATTAAATTATTATAAACGATATAAAGCTTATAAACTTAAATTTCTATAAAAAGATAGAATAAAAAAAGAATATATTATAAATTCTACTTAAATAGATTTAGTTAATTAGAATACTTCTTTATATTAACTTATATAAATATTTTAGTAATAAACTAAATCTAATAAATTATATTAAAGAAAGCTAGATACTATATTATATTCTATTAAGCTAAATCTAGTAACGTATAGTTAAAAAAGCTAGATATTATATTATATTCTCGTAAGCGAAATCCGGCGACTCTTATTCAAGCAAGCCTGACACCACAATCTATAGCAATAAACTAAATCCGGCGACTTGCGTTTATGAGAGCTGGATACTGCTTTGTGTTCCCGTTAAGCCAAATCCGGCGACTCGTATTTAAGTAAGCTTGACACCACAATCTATAGCAATAAACTAAATCCGGCGACTTGCGTTCAAGAGAGCTGGACACCGCTTTGTGTTCCCGTTAAGCCAAATCCGGCGACTCGTATTTAAGTAAGCTTGACACCACAATCTGTAGCAATAAGCTGAATCCGGCGACTTGCGTTCAAGAGAGCTGGACACTGCGTTGCGTTCTGTTAAGCCAAATCCGGCGACTCGTATTCAAGTAATCTTGACACTGCGTTGTGTTCCGGTAAGTTATATCTAGAGAGCTAAATCTAGCGATTGGTGTTCGTAGAAAAGTAGAGTCGAATATACAACATTATTTAATTGGAAACTGGTAAAATGCCTCGTAGGTTTTCCAAGAGAAAGATGACTGCAAGTTCTTGGCTGAATTGTGAGCTGTGAAGGAGGTGGGCTGAAGGATTCACTGACCATATTACTTGGTTCTACGTCTGACTGCATCAGCAGGGCGAACCCGACAAAGTGGGGGGTCCATTTCATCGTAGGTAGCAAATAAATTGCAAGTGCATGGGCGAACGTAACTGTTTTGCCTTTTATGGCATAGGTCATCCATTACTAGATGCTTAGGCGAAGTAGATAAAGCTGCTAGGGTGGGCACGCTCTCCTTCAAACTCCAAGATCTTATTTATCCTACCCATACACGATCTATTCCATCCTAGGCAACGTCAACGAGTAATTCTCTTACTTTAAGCAACATGCCTTCATACGCTCTCATCTGCAGGTTTGACAACAGTGAAACCCTGAGACAGCTTAAGAAGGACGGGAAGAAGTTGTGCCTGAGCACAGATGTCGTTGACTAGCTTGGCGGGAAGAAAGATAGCGTTATTGGAACAACAACTGGTTAGGCTTACCTCGTTGATATCATGGCTTCACTAACCATCCCATGTTAGATATCCACTCTGGAACTATCTTGCATTGGAGCGATACATTCCGAATTAAAGCAACGGATGCGAAAGGGAGTATGTTTCGCGGGTTCTCAGAATTACCTATCCTCTCATTCGTTACTCTCCATAAGCAGATTTCTTGCACCAGTATCTTATCTTCTCAATTTTATACAGACACTAATATACCAACACCACTTCAGACATATCCAGCACGTTTGACATCACGTATGGGCAGACCTTTACCCACTCGGCAAGTGCAAAGACCGTCGGGGATGACAAAAAAGCTCCTTCCAACGGCTTCATATTCCGCCTGGAGGACAAAGCGAAGGTCTCTCTATACCAGAAGTTTAATGGAGACAGCTGGGGGCTCTGCCATGAGAAGACATATGAGAAAGGGGACAACAAATTTAGCCCCCTTCTTGTAGTCGGCCTTTGGTTCGAGGCAACCTCTTCGGGAACAACCAGCACCGTCTCCTGGGACAGCAAATTCCACATCGACTTCTCCAGCAGTTATTCTCAGACTGCCTACTATAACTCTAGTAGCATGTGGAACGTTGTGGCTCCGGACTCGTATTTCGCCGGTAAGTCGTTCCAATCGAAAGAAAGCTGCCACAAAAATGCTAAACGGTCTAGGGACTCTTCTAAGTGTGACGAAGGGTAGTGGCGGATACATTGTTTCCCAGCTCCGAACCAAAAACTTCACTCTCCCCCCATCAAGCAAAAATGGGCCTCGCAAACAGATTGTCCTCCCATTTGGTTCTCTTACCGTATGTATTCCTTTCCAATCACGATGCTTCTGTACAGAAACCTTGTAACACCCTAGTGAAGGTAACTGTCTATGTTGACACCAACACTTCTGAAGTTGGTCTCGAAGTGGGAATCTTCGGAATTACCATCAGTTCTCTCCACGGTAACCTCAAGGAGGGCCTAGTTTTGCATCTCGACCTGATAGCGGTATCGGGTCAGGTAAAGCTTTTCGGAAAGAAGAATGGGGTTAAGACTGAAGTCTGGCTAGCTGTCGACGTAACTTTCGCGCTCGGCATACATGCAGCGGTCCACGAGGAAAAGAAGCTCCTCACTTTCTAGGGCTGATGAGAGCAGTGGTTTGCGCTTTCTAAATTTGACAAGCGCTCGCAAGGTACTATCACTGCCGAGACATATATATAATAGGTATATGAATTAAAGGTGTAAGAATGTGGCACGAGTGAAGAATTGAATGAATTGATTGAGCGTGTAGTTCAGTGTAGGGGTCTATGTGTAGCAGACATGTTTGACGCCCTTATATAGAGAGAACCCATCATGTGATATGGCCTTGGCTGCTTACAAAAGGCTTTGTTCTTCTTCTTCTCAACTTCTTCTGCGAGGGAGTCATAGGCCGATGCAATGGATGTTGGATTTGCGGACATACGGGTTGAAGATCCATTAGTTACAGCCTATATTCACCAAGTCCAGGTCGCGCAGCAGTGGGACATAGAGAAAACCAGAGCGATTTCCTACGTTGCTGTACCAATCAGAGCAATTTGGTTACGCGCTAGTACAGCCTTCAAATTCGTTAGCCAATTAGAGCAATTTGGTTACATTAACCCTAACCCGAAGCGAGATTTCTATCCAATTAAATTCATTTGGTTACATTTTAGCAGGCGCTGCAGCGCGCTCAGCCACTGCGCGCAGCTCTAGCCACAGAACATCATTTTTCTGCCGCGCGCTGCCGCCTTTTAATAGTGCCGCAGCGCGCTGAGCCACTGCGCGTGTACTAGCCACAGAACATCGTTTTTCTGCCGCGCGCTACCGCCTACGCGCTACCTACGCGGCGTAATCCTTCTTAGGGGCTAAGTATAAGTCCTGATTTCTTAAGAACCCTATAAACAAATATAATTATCAGCTATCAACACTATCTCTTAAGAAATATGACTTCAATAACAGATATAGAGAAGAAAGCAATCTAAAAGAAGAGAAATAGAGAAAAGGTTGCCAGACTTCGGCGATTCCGAAGTGAACCAGTTATTAGGCAGGATATCTCAGGTATACAGTCGCCTTTCCTAATATAATTAGGAGACTCACTCTAACTCGCTCTTAAACTATAGATACCACTATAAGTGGAAAGTTCCTCCTACTCGCGCCTATACCTAATCGCGCTATATACCCAACGCCGGCTATATACCCCTCCCATAGTCCTATTACACCAGCTACCGCCAATCCTCAAAGAATCAACTCTCCAACAAATCGCGATAGTAGACGTACCATGAATATAGAACTAGTAGATACGGCAATCCAATTCCAAGATAAAGCACTCCTTGAGCCTAAGTTTCTAGACAATATAGATATTAACAGCGAGGAAGATATACAACAGAATATAAACAAGGGATACGGTAACTATATTAGTACGTTATAGCCTAGGAGTAGGGAGAGGGACTAAAAGTTGGTTCTGAACAAAAACCCAATTTTCGGTCCCCCCCCCTCTTACTTACGTCGGTGAAGGCAGCTTGGTTAACTTGCTATCTAGGAGAAACAAGCGACATTTTAAGGGATTACCACCTCGGCGACGCTATACAAGTCGAACCCCAACCAGATAACGAGCAAGAAGCCGATATAGAGAGACCACTTTCGCAGAACAACAGCAGATTATATATACCTGCACTAGATATAGTTAAGGAAATAGAGAGTAACGCGACAAACCTAAATAATAATTTGCAAGCTATACTACCGATCGACGAAGATAGCAGAACCACTCCCGAATCCAATAATCAACCAGACTTTAGTAGCCTAGACCTAGAACTACGCATCGATATAGAGCAGCTCGAGACAGCGACTATCACGCAGATACTACAGGAGTGCACTAGTCTAGCGTGCTCTTGCGGATATAACCGGAGAGTAAATGGTTTAACGCTAAGAGAAATGGCCTTAAAGCTTAGCGCAGCTATGCCCACGTTTATTGCAGGCGAGAAAGGACCATAACCCCTTATACTCTCTCAAACACTACTTGGCTACGACGAAGTAGAAATGTTTAAGATATGGGCACCCCCCTTAACTGGTGAGGGTCTGGAAGGCGAAGAGAGCGAACCCTCAGCTCTCAATATAGACAAATCAGAAGCTGAATTCCTCTAAGATCAGCCTCATGCATTAGATCAGTACTTTGACATTGACAGCGTAATCTTTGCGCCAACAAACCTCGGTGTATTCCGCAACGAAGTCTCACTCTCCTTCCTACCAGGCTTCGTAGAGAGCTTCACCGGCACCCAGCATACCCCCATCGCCGACGTGGAATTGAATAACGATCGCAACATTCTATTTTGTACATTAGATCGCTTCCGATGCCACCTCTTCTAGCCAAACATTCCAGAAGCATATACAGATGAACGCGGCAAGACACGTACAAGTAGGTTCCAGCATCCGGAAGCCGCCTCGATCGCTATAGAAACTCATATTCACTCACAGATGTGATCGAGAGACAATCAGTAGTTCGAGGTACTGGCTAGCTTCTCTAGGACAGGTCTGAAGAAGCCTCCCCAATATCCATCCTCACTTTTGTCCATACCGTACCTCAGTAGGTTCCCATACACCCTAAGCAGCTGAAAGATTACACGAATGGAATCCGTACTTAGCCTTGCAAAACGATCAACATCTGGACCTAGAATGTATACACCATCCCGTCCATAAATCAGATCCTTACGCGGGTACGCGTAATAGACATAAATTTGATGCCCAATGATTGTAAACACAGGTTCCGCCATCGTTAGTTCGATAAGAACTTGTGCTCTCCGAGCGAGTTCCTGCTTTTTAAGCAATGATGCGGCGATCCCTACACTCATCTGGAGTTCCGCATCCCCATGAGATGCGGCCTTAACTTTAAAGGTAGAAAATAGAGCAGCCCGATTAGTAAACGTGTTAAGAGTATACCCAATATCCCTCTTGTTTACAGCGTCTAGACTTTTGTAGAGCGTGGATATGTCAGGGTGGAGGCGCGA
>Ga0247757_10002072_pt1 | contig 11179 bp, 1 predicted proteins | sample UWRJL126311R4_FD_180929 | JGI IMG/M metagenome (GOLD analysis project Ga0247757, IMG submission 180929) | Plant litter microbial communities from Arlington Agricultural Research Station in Wisconsin, United States - UWRJ-L126-311R-4 | ecosystem: Environmental > Terrestrial > Plant litter >...
TTAGGAAGCTATAGATAATTATATATTATCTCTTCCTAAGCGTTATAGGGATGTTAAAGAAGCTAAAGGATGGTATACTAAATATTAGTCAAGAATTAATCCTATTCTATAGTTAAAAAAGCTAAAATTCTAAAATTCTTTATATCTTTATACTTAGTTAAACGATTTTTAAATAAATCTTAGATATAAGCTTATAATAAGCTATATTATAGATTATAATTAATTTTAACTAAAAAAATGAATATGGAAAAAAGTAATCTATAGTCAAAGTTTTACTATTTTTATACGCTATATTCAGTAATTTACCTTTCTTCCAATATACTGACCAATCAAGATTACTAACTATAGAAATAAACTACTAGTTTTTTTCTTTTAAATTCTGGTTTTATTTTTATTATAACGTTAGTATTGGCCAAGTTATAGCCTTTTAAAAAAAGTATCTTTTTTGATTACTCTTTTTTTTTTGCACCCTACTATATAATATACCTAGGTATAATAGTATTTATAAAGCTTAATATCTATTAAGCCTTCTATTATATTTAATTTAATAAGGAGGCTAAGGACTTAACTACTTTTTATATATAATATAGTAACTATAAGTATTATATTCTACCCTTTAATCTCTATAATAGCCCGGCAATATTCTAACGCTATATTAATAAAGTTCTATATAGACTACTTAATAACTTTTATATAGCCTATTTTAACAATATCCTTATATACTTTAAGGACCTACTAAAGTATAAAGTATATATTATATAAGTATTTAGATAACTCTATAGTACTAGCCTATAGGTAGATATTAAAAAGAATAAATTCGCTATTAAGAAAATAAAGTTCTTAGGACTGATTATTAGTATAGAAGATATATAAAAGGACCCTAAGAAGGTCGCTACTGTTAAGGATTAGCCTATTCCTATATTAATAAAAAGCCTATAATTATTCCTTAAATTCTATAACTTCTATAGGACTTTCCTTAAGGATTATAGATAAGTTATTTAGCTATTTATAAAGCTATTTAAGAAAGAAGTATAGTATATATTTAATAATTAGGAATTAATAATTTTTTAATAAGTTAAGAACCTTATATTATTAGATAATATCCTAGTTTACTACTTACCCTATTTTTAAACCTAATTTAAAATTAATCTAAGTAATAGTATTACTATAGAAGTATTCTTATAGCTATAAGATAATAGTTTCTAGTACCTAGTCGCTTTCTACTCTAAAACTATAAGTAGACTATAAATTAACTATAATATATATAATAAGGAGATACTTACTATTATCTATAGATTTAAAGAATAGAGATCTTAGCTTATTAGCCTATAATAATTATTTAATATTTTAATAGATTATTAAGTATTTAAGTACTTCTCTATAAAGTAAGAGCTAATACCCTAGTAAATATAATAGGTAATTATTATTACTAACTATAATATAACTCTCTCCTATTACCTAGGTACTATAAATATAGTCGCTAATATACTATTATATAAATAAGAGGAACTAAAAACTTAAAAGAAAAAGGATTAATTAGCTTATATACAAGCCTTCCTATAAGTAGAATAGCTTAATAATAGTATAATTAATACTATTATTAATAACCTTACTTAGCTTACTTATTATAGATTAGAATAGATACTTAAAGTAGTATCTTCTAATACCTTTATAAGTTTACCCTCGCCTAACGACCTATATAAGGTAATTAACTATATACTAAAAGCTAATTAGAATTATAAAAGCCTATAACCTCTATATAAAAGGGTATTAAAAAGTAAGGACTAGAAACTAAACTTAAAGGGACTACTACTATATAAAGAATAATTATTTATTCCTATAGTCTATTTCTTATAAATATACCTAATTTATATAGTTTATATAACGTAAATTATAGCTTAACCTAGTAAAAGGAAAGTATTAAAGCTATTTAAAAAGCGATATTTCTAAATAATACTATAGAAAGACGTCGATATTTATATTACTACCTATAAAGCCTACTAATAGAGTTATATACTATGTAATTATATACTAGGACTATTAAAATTACTACTAATACTGGAATAAGCCTAGTAAGACGTCTAAATAGACTTTAAATCTTTTCTACCTAATAAAAAAAGATATAACTACGCCTTCGTTATTATAGATTATTTAAGTAAGCGATTATTTTCTCTACTTTTCTATAAAATAATAATAGTAGAATAAATAGTAAATATATATTATTATTATATATAGTATATCTATAGTCCTTTAAAGTCTATTATCTCTAACTAAGGGCCTTAGTTTATCTTAGTATTTATAAATAAACTCTATAGGTTAATAGGAATTAAATAAAAGTTCTTAATAGCTTATTACCCTTAAACTAATAGAAATATTAAGATTATAAATTAGTATCTCGACTAGTACCTTCGCCCCTTTATTAACTTCTATTAAAACAACTAGTTGGACCTATTACTATATATAGACTAGGTATAGACTATATTACTATACGAGACTACTAGCTTATTACCCTTTAAGATTAAATTTATATATAAGCCTATCTATTACTAGAATTAAAAGGAATATATAATTAAGTCCTTAATAATCTATAAGTAGATAACTTATAAAGAAGTATAGAACTATATAAAAGCTTATTATAATACTATTAAACTAGCTATTAAAATAGTTTAATAAGGAATTAGATAAGCTTAGAAGTATTAGATATAATAAATAAATAAGAAATATTATAAATCTAACTTTTCTATAGGAGATTAAGTATATATTATACTAAAGGGTTTTATAATAAGATAATCTAATTAAAAGCTTAATTAATAGATATATAGCCCCTATCCTATTATTATAATAAAAGGATACTCCTATTAACTAAAATTACTACTATATATATATAATATATTTTATATAGATTAATTATATAAAGTATCTAAACCCCTATTAGGTTAAATAGAACTAGAGGAAGAACTAATTAAAATTAATAGTAACCCTAAGTAGCCTATAGAGGAAATACTTAATAGTTATATTTATAGAGGTCGACTATAGTATAAGGTCTCCTAGATAGCCTATAACCCTAATTCTACCTAGTATAATACTTAAGGCTTTATTAGAGCTCCTTATAAAATTAGGAACTATTATAAAGCCTACCTAGAGAAGCCTAACCTACTAGTATAACTATTAGCCTAGCTAAAGGCCTATAAAGAAGACGAAAACCTAATAGTAATAAATAAAAATAATAAGGCTATAAATAAAGGATATTTAAATTAAATACTAAGAAGGAAGTAAGTAAGGAAGAAAGATTATAAAACTTAAAGATAAGTCTCTTTTAGAGGGGGGTAATATAATAGGTTTATTATAGACCTTTATTATATAACTAGGTAATTTACCTATTTAGTAAAATATCGGGTCTTTTAGTAGAACCCTAGCCCTAGTAAAATATTAGAACCCCTAGTAGAACCCTAGCCCTAGCAAGATATTAGTATATTAATGAATTTAAATACTATATAGTCTTATTAAACCTTTATACCTATTCTCTTCCTTATCTTAGTATAGCTAAAATAGAGCTAATCTACCTTATTATCTCTATACTAATATAGGAGCCTATATCTATCCTTATAATATCTCCTATATAGCTATACTATATAGGCTAATCTTCTCCTACCTAGTTTTTAGCCTTTATAGGTAGTAATATAGTATAATAGCGTAGTATAAACTAAGATAGAGTTTAAAAACTAAACTTAGCTAAGAGCCTTAACTTCTACTAAATATTTAGACTTAGTTATTAGCCTTTACTATTAATTATATAAGATTTATCTAAAAGACTAGTATATTTAAGGATAGAATAGTCGTCTACTTTTACTATATAGCTTAGCTATATATATTAACTAACTACTTCCTAGCTTAATCCTTATATAGCCTCGATTTTTCTTATACCTTACAGCCTTTATTATTTTTATACCTTATAGTATATAGACTAATTTCTTATCTAGTTATAGTTATATCTCTATCCTTATCAACTTTAAATAGATCTATATAGCGGATCCCTACGATTTCGAAGAAGGTACTATTATATTTTAATACCTTATTTCTTATATATACTATTGGCCGCGTCGTCTTTAGATAATATTATACTATTTATTTAGTATCTTTATCTCCTTAGGTAGAAGTAATATATAGTTACTAGTTTTTCCTGCTAATTATATATAAACCTTTTAGGTATTTTAATTATATAAGTATATAGTTAAGTAGATTAAACTAATATTATATAAATAAGAACTTTTAAAAAGATTACTACTATAGTCTATATCCTCTATTACTATTTCTACCTTTATAGCCCCTTTATTTCTTTAGACTATCTATACTCTCTATTTCCCTCTATCTCCTTTATTTACTTATTAGTAACCCTTAGACTATATAGCTCTAATAATTACCTATATCTAGGTAATACTCCCTTTACTAGTTAACTTATTATAGAGTTCCCTTTTAAAGCTCTTACTTTATAGTAGCTATACCCTACTTATAACCTAGATTAATCGCTTTTCCTATAGTCTTTTTACTACTAATATATTATTTAATACTACCCTTACTTCCTTTCTTCCTTCTTACCTTATTAAATAGTATATAATATACTATCTAAAGTAGTATATTTAGACTATCTTAGGTAGGTCTAGATATATATTATTGAATTTAGCGTATTTATCTACGCTAAGGGTTATATTCTAGATATTCTCTTCTATCCTATTCTCTAGAAATCTAGCTATATCTAGAGTAAGATACTTAGTTGCTTTAAAGGCTATAAAAGTATAGTAAGTATCTATACTAGTAGGGTAGGGAATAGTAATATTATTATTATCTTAGTAAAATATTATAGCGAAGTTGGTAATAAGCTCTATAAATAATTCTAGTTAACTTAAGGATCCTATAGATAATAGGGCGCTTATATATTTTAATATATATCTATATCTAAATATAAAAAAAATTTTAGATAGTTCCTTTTAAATTATAGTATTTTCTTAAGATATAGTAAGTTTTAGATAGAGTAGTTTAAATAAACAAAGGACTATAGGCTATAGGTTTATATAGACCTCTATAGAATATTAAGATTATATTCTATAGTTATACTCCTAGCAGTACTATAATAGAGTTATAATATTATAGTCGTTAAGATAGTTATTAAGATATATTTAATAGTTATAGTACTAGGTAGTAGTATAGTACTAGTATACTATAAGCTACTAAAATACTATTAACTATTTAATAATAGTTAAGATAGTAAATAATCTAACTATAGTTTTAGGTCTTTTTAGCTCTTATAAAAGGGATAAAGTAATATTAGGCCCTAGTCCTACCAGCTTTTATCCTAAACCCTTTAAGATCTTTTCTTTATATAATCTTCGGGTTATTATATAGTAGGGGAAATACTATTATCTTTAAGATCTATTTAGTATACTTAAGATAAAAGTCTCGTTTATAAATTTATTTAGCTAATATATACCGTTTCTAGTATATAAGATATATTATCGATCGAATATTAGTCTAATAGAAACCTATAAAAAACCTTTATATCTATTAGTATATTATCTAATATCTTATCTAATACTTTACTTACTCCTAGTAGGTAATCCCTAGATTAATATAGATATTTAGAACGCGCCTTATATTAATACTATAATTTCCTAGAAACTATAATTTATTTTAGTATATTAATAGTAGACTTATTATATTCTTTTTACTAGATATAAAAAGAATATAAGAAGGGATTAGTAGTAGGCCTATAACTAGATCCACCCTTATATAACTATTAATAGTATTATAGAATTTCTAAATAGAATAGCACTATTAAAAGTTAGTTATATAGTCTATATATATAGAATATACTAACCCATCGCTGCCTATTATATAGTATAGATCTATATACTATATCTATTAGATCTAGCTTTTCAATATTATAATTAACTAAGTAGAGTATAGATTCCTATATATATTAGACCAGGTATTAGATATATATATAATTAAAAACTTACTATATACGCCTAACGGCTTCTATAGTATAGTAAGGAAAATATCTTATCTAAAACCTTCTACTTTTATTCGATCGAAGTAAATATCTTATTAAATTTTTTAAGGATAAAGTTTTAAAACTAATATTTAATATTAAGATAGTATATAAAAATTATATATAGACTATTCTTTACTTAGGTAGAAATATTAATAGGTTTCTATTTATTATTAGGATTATCTATTTCGCTAATAGTAAAATACCTATCAACTTTTTCTATATAATTTTTTAGAAAGTAATATCAAGGACGTAGCAGCTTATCATTTATATAAAAAATATATATCTACTTAACTAGAAATTTCTTTATTAGAATACTTGGTATACTTAGGTTCCTAGCTAACTCTTTTTAAGTTCTCTATAATCTCTTTCTAAACCTAAATAAGATTAGTACTAATACTAAGCTTAATACTTTATTATAAACTAGATAGCAATAGTATAATTATTAGATTACTACTAAAGATCCTTTTCTAAGGAAGCCTTTATCTATATATTTTATTTACTATTAAGTATATATTATACCTTAGGTAGGAAGATTTTCTTCTAGAAATCAGTTTTCGCTTTATTATCTAAGGTTTACTTTTAAAGTTATTATAGTTCTTAATCTAATATATTATCTCTTCTCTTTAAATTTTTTACTATACTCTTATTCTATAAATATTTATAAGGTAGCTTTCTTTTCCTAGGTAATATCTAATATAGAATATATTAGTCTAGGTAATAGAGCCTTTAGTATAGAATACTAACTTTAATATAGAGGTAGGTACTAGTAATAAAAAGCTAAAGATTTAGGTAATAGAATAGTAGTAGGGGGAAAGTATAGTATTAGAAGGTATAGTTTCTCTATATTTATATAATTTCTTATATAAGCGCCTAAGTAAGTAAGTAAGTAAATAAAAGAGTAAATATATAAGTTATATAGTTTATATATATATCTACTCTAGAAGAAAGGGTAAACTAAAGTAAATAGGAAAAAGTATATATATACCCTCTAATATATATTAGGTATTATACTAAACTAAAAGATAATTCTATTTTAGCTTATTAAGATAATTATAAATTACTATATAGTCTAATATCTAACCTAATACTTATAGATTAATATATTTAAATATTAATCTTTTACTTTTACTTTATACTCGACTTAATATATAACTATAGGGTTTACGCCCTATTTAATATTACCCTACTAACCTAGGTTCCTCCTCTATCTTCTATACTTCCTTATTATAAACCTTCTCCTAAATACTATACTCCTACTTAGCCTACTCTACTATAACTATAAAGAAAAAGGCTACTTACTTAGCTAAAGCTACCTTAAAGATAAAGGGACTATAAAAGAAGGGTTAAGCCAAGGTATAATTAACTAATACTATAACTAATACTTTATCTACTAAAAATATTAATAATATAGGTAAGAATAATAGCCTAGAAGTTATTAAAAGGGCTCTAAAAGAATCCCTTTAGTAGGTAGAAAAGAGACTATAAGAGAAGGGCTAGGCTAAGGTATAATTATCTAATACTATAACTAATACTTTATCTACTATAAATAGTAATATTATAGCTAAGAATAATAGCTTAGAAATTACTAATATACTTCTTCTAAAAGATTACCTTTTCTAGATAGTCTAATTATTTAATATTATAGCTAATACCTTGCTAGATATAAATATAAATTCTATAATTAAAATACTTAAGGTAGAAGTTATTAAGAAGACTACTAAGAATTCTATTATACTTATTTTAAAAGATTACCTCCTCTAAATAGTCTAATTATTTAATACTATAGCTAATACCTTACTAGATAAAAATATAAATTCTATAATTAAGGTACCTAAGGTAGAAGTTATTAAAGAAATTACTAAGGACTTTATTAATAAATTAGCTTATAAATTAACCTAAGTAGATATTATCTAGTCTAATACTACGCCTAGAATATTATCTACCCTAAGTTATTATACTATAACTTAGACTAAAAAGGTATAGAATAAAGTAGAGAAAGTATAAGGGTTTAATACTATAGCTAATACTTCGCCTACTATAGATATTGATACTATAGAGGGGCTAAATATATTAGTTAATACTTAAAAGAGTATCTAAGAGCTTAATACTACGACTAATACTTTCTATATAAGTCCTATTACTATAACTAAAACTAGCGAGGTATAGGATATATATAAAAATATATAAGAGTCTAATACTATAACTAATACCTCGTCTATAATAGATATTAATACTATAGAAGGGCTATATAAATCGTTTAATATCTAAGAATATAATTCTAGATCTATTTCCTCTACTAACTAAGCTTAAATACTACTTTTTAGTACTTTATACTTTAATTAGAAGGACTAGAATAGATAGATATTATAGCCTCGCGAATATACTTATCTAGTATATATTAGGGAACGTTTCGCTTAAATTATAGCGCCTTACCTATATAGGTATAAAGTTTAGGTAATAATAAAGGGTATCTAACTTCTAATTTAATATAGATATCTTACTTAAGCCGATATAGTATTTAAAGATAACTAAAGGATAGAATTACTTTAAAAATATCTACTTAAATATTAGTATAGGCGTTACTTAGAAGTCTTATAGGGATATACTAGGACTAAAAATCTTATCTAGAGGTTTTATATAAAAACTAGTATCTACGATCGGCCTAGCGTACTATTATATAGATAGGATAAGGTAAAAATAAAGGATTTAGCTAATTATATCCTCGACTTAGTTATTCTATATAGCTATTTAGATATCCAACCTAATCACTCTTAATTTAGAAGGGTTTTTTATTATACTATATAAGTTATAGTCGATTATAAATATATTAATAGTTTTTAATTTATATTTTATATAATTACCTAGGAAGAAAGTATAGATAGGGTAATAGAGTTGGCTAATACTCTATCTAATACTAAGGAAAAAAAGAGTAGGATAGCTTTAAAAAAAAGATATAAACTTATAAAGGTATATATAAGCCTAATCTAAAGCCTAAATAATTTAGAGTATTCTTTAGGACTACTTTTACTTCTACTATAGGTAAATTAGCTTTTAGTAACTATTTAGATCTTTTACCTTTAACTATAATACTAAGTCCTTCATCTTTAACTATAATACTAGTCCCTATACCAGCTTTTAAGAAGGCTAATACCACGACTAATATATTACTAGTCCCCTCGTCTTTATCTTCTACTATTAAAATATCTACTAGAAATAAAGGAAAAAATAAGGCTATTAAAAATAATATTAATATATAAGAGGCTTTATCTAATATTTTAGTATATATAAATCCCTATAGGGTTACTAATAAAGAAGGTTAATATTATATATTTATATTTTTACCTTTTACTAACTATACTTTAAGTATATTTTTCCTAATATATTAGGGAAAGTATTAGGGTATTAACGAATTAACTAGGTCTTAAAGATATACTAACCCTATACTTATAGGTTACTAACTAAGATAGTAAGTATAATATAGATAATAATAACTATTTTCCTCTAGATCTTAATAAACTAATATTAGATAGTAAGTAACTTCTATATTAATCTAAAATTATATATTAATAGTTTCTAAGTCTCTAATAGTAAGAGTTTACCTAAAAGGGAGACTCTAATGCCTAATAATACTAGTCCTATAGTCGCTATAAAGATACTATATAAAGCCCTAGTTAGAATAGTAGTAACTAGTAAAGTGCTATAGATAGTTATTTAGTAAGGTATAAGGTATAGAACTTAAAGTAGCTATAGTAATTAGTAGAATAATAGGCTAAGTATTAGTATATACTAATAATTGTAGTTTTCAGCCTAAAGGATAAGAATTAGCTCTAGAAATATCTAGTTATATAGGCTAAACCCCTACTAAATAGAAGATATTATAAGATAATATATAAATATAGTAAGTATATATTTATATTAGTCTAGGTATTAGTTAGTATACTTACTAAATATAGGTAATTAGATAAAGGAAGTCCAATATTACTAGAAAAAGGCTAGTCTAATTATTATACTTATTTATATACGCCGAGTTATTAGAGATATCGCTAATAATATAGCCTTTTAGCTAGGTATATACTTCTAGGCGTTAGCTCTTAATATAATCTAAGAATCTACTAAGTAGTTTCTTATTACTATCTTTTAAAATAAATTTCTATTTATATTAGTCTTAGTATTAGTCTAATAATATTTAGTAATAAATTTAGCTATACTATATACCAGCCAAGTAACTATTATACCTAAAGATATATACCTAGTAGGAAATATTATTAATATTATAGGTCCTTATTATAAAGTATTATAAGTATATAAGTATAATAGGGAGGCTATAATAAAGGTTACTAAGGAGGCTAACTAGTAGGCTAAAAAGCTTATAACTAAGAAGGCTACTAAGTAGGATATTAGGCTAGTTATTAGGCTAGTTAGGTAGGTTATTAAGCTAGTTAGGCAGGTTATTAGGCAGGTTATTAGGTAGGTTATTAGGCTGGTAGAATATAAATAGTCTAATCTTAGAAAATCCAAATTATAGTACGCTAGTAGTTAAAATATTAAAGTAAATTACTAAAATAAAAATCTATAAGTAAACTATCTAGTAAATATTTAAGAAATTAATATAAGAAACTTGCTTTATACCCTATTCTTAAAGCTTTTAAAAATAGACTATATTTTATATTATCTTTTCCTAAGTATTATAGGGATATTAAAGAAGCTAAAGGATAGTATACTAAATATTAGTTAAGAATTAATACTATTCTATAGTTAAAAAAGCTAAAATTCTAATATTCTTTATAGTTTTATACTTAGTTAAGCGGTTTTTATATAAATTTTAGATATAAGCCTATTATAAGCTATATTATCGATTATAATAGATTATAACTAAAAAATAAATATAGAAAAAAATAATCTATAGTTAAAATTTTACTTTTTTTATTCTCTATACTTAGTAGCTTACCTTACTTTAAACTTACTTACTAATTAGGATTATTAATTATTAAATTATATTTCTAGTTTTTTTTATTATAGCATTTAAATTAATAGAGTTATAGCCTTTTAAAAATAATATCTTTTTTAATTACTTTTTTTTTATTACCCTACTAAATACTTAAAGTATATAGTATTCTTCTTCTTTTCTTT
>Ga0247757_10002073_pt1 | contig 11171 bp, 3 predicted proteins | sample UWRJL126311R4_FD_180929 | JGI IMG/M metagenome (GOLD analysis project Ga0247757, IMG submission 180929) | Plant litter microbial communities from Arlington Agricultural Research Station in Wisconsin, United States - UWRJ-L126-311R-4 | ecosystem: Environmental > Terrestrial > Plant litter >...
CTGCAGGCCCTCGTCCAGACGGGCACGGAGCCGATCGCCAGCGTGGGGACCAACACCGGCTGGCAGGTCGTCGCCTCCCAGGAGGTCGGCACCCTGGCCGCGGCCGACGTGCTCGACGTCGCCGGCGAGGCGAGCCTCAAGAACGCCACGGGCCGCGCGCAGCGGGTGCGGTCGAGGATCATCGTCGCCGACTCCGCCACCGCGACCACCGGCTACAACATCACCGGCCAGAGCGAGGAGATCAGCGTCCCGGACACCCAGCACTTCCGGCTCGAGCACGCGGCCGCGCTGGCGACCGGCCTGACCACGTCCGCCGGCTCGAAGTACGTGAACCTCATCACCCGGGTCGACGAGGTCGCGCCCGGGACCACCGGCTCCGTCGCCGTCGCGGCCGGCACCTCCTCGCTGAGCGTGCTGCGCTTCCTCCCCACCATCGGGGACCCGGCGCAGCCGGTCAGCCCCGCGTCCACGGCCAGCGGCACCCAGACCCAGACGCTGAAGAACACCGAGGTCCCCTGGTCCGAGTCGACCGACGAGCGGCGGGTCATCTACTCGACGGCCCTGAACTCGCTGCGCCCGGGCGAGATCGTCCGGGCCCACGCGGCCGTCACCGTCGAGGTCGCGGGCCGCACCGACGCGCACGTGCAGCTGGGCCTCGTCCTCGGGTCGAGCGCGACGGACGTCGACGGCCCGGTCGTGGCGACGACGACGGGGAACAGCATCCCCGACGGCGGCCGCTTCACCCTCTTCAAGGAGGGCACGTACACCGTCCCGACCAACGTGGGCACCAAGTACCTCAACGCGGTCGTCCTCGCGTCCGGGGCGCCGACCAGCCTGGACACCCCGCTCTCGGTGCTGAGCGGCTACATGTCCCAGACGCGGCTCAGCCCCCTGCGCCCGCTGGTCGCCGACTTCGAGACCGGAGGCGGACTGGACCAGTACACGACGCTGGCCGTCCCCGGCCGCCTCTCGATCGTCAGCAGCCCGGTGCGCGAGGGCACGAAGGCGCTGGAGGTCACCATGCAGGCGGGCGACAAGCCCATCGCCGGCGAGCCGACCGAGCGCGCCGAGCTCGTCCCGCCGGACCTGCGCGGGGCCGGCGGGTACGTCGGCGAGGACGACTGGTACGGCTGGTCCACCTACTTCCCCACCGCGTTCGCGGTCGCCCCCGACGGCTCGTGGAACACGTTCGCCCAGTGGCACCACAACGCCAACGACACGCCGTGCACGCCGACGTTCTCGGCCCCGCCGCCCGTGGGCTTCAACGCACGGCTGGTCAGCGGGGAGGAGCGCCTGGAGGTGAGCATCCGCGGCGGCGAGATCGGTACGGACTGCACGCTCGACGGACCGGGGCATGACATCGACCGCGTGCTCTACACGCAGCCCACCCCGCTCGTCCACAACGTCTGGCACGACTTCGTCCTCCACATCACGTGGTCGTCGGATCCCGCGGTCGGCGCGGCCCAGGTGTGGATCGACGGCACCAAGGTGATCGACGAGGCCCACACCGCGACGCTCTACAGCCACGGCACCGACAAGGGGAAGGTGGCGACGCTGGCCTTCGGCCTGTACCGCGACTACCTCGGGCCGACGGGACAGCCGTCCTCGACGCTCTACACCGACGGGATGCGCCGCGGGAACTCCTACTCCGACGTCGCCCCGGAGTGCGTGGTGCGCCGCCAGAACGGGGACTTCACCCCCTGCCCCTGACCGCGCGCGCTCGGGGCGCCGAACGCCGGGTCACTTCCCGGCCGCGGCGTATCGCCCGATGTCGTCCAGCTCGAACGGCCGTGCCAGCGTGACGGCGACCTCGGCGGACGCGGGATCGCCGTCGACCGCGAGCACCTCGAAGCCGGCCCGCTGCAGGGTGGCCAGGACGGTCGTGGGCGAGCACGGACCGTCCGGCCCCACCGTCGCGCAGGCGTCGGCTCCGGGGGACGACGCGGCGTAGGCCGCCTGCGCGACCCCCGCCAGCTCCTCCGGGTCGAGCCGGTGCAGCGGCCCCAGGTCCGGCGGCCCGTCGTCGGGGCCGGCGGGGGCGACCCACGGCTCACCGGGCGGCGCGGCCGGGACGTCCTCCGCGGCCAGCACGAACCATGCCGTGGCCGTCCCCGTCTCGTCCGGATCGAGGGGCGCCAGCCGGCCCGGCCACGCCGCGAGGGCCTCCCGCTCGCGCGCGCCGCGCGGAACGCGGATCGTGCGCCTCACGCCCACGCCCCGGCGCGCCAGCCAGCCCACGCAGGTCGGCACGTCCCACACGTGCGGAACGCCGTCCGGGGCGGTCGCCGGCCCCAGCAGCGCCTCGACCGCCGGCGCGGCGAGGACGTCGAGGCCGACCATCAGCACGCCCCCGCCCCGGCACAGCGCGCGAGCCCGCGCGATCCGGTCCGCGCACGTCGCGCCGGGGCCGAGCGCCAGGCCGGGGGCCCACAGCACGAGGTCGGCCCAGCCCGGCGTCGCCGCCGCGGGGTCGGCCACCACGGTCAGCCTCCAGGCCCGCTCCCGCACCCAGTCGCTCAGCGGACCCGGCGGCCCCAGCCACACGACGCGGCGCCCGCGGACATCGAGCGACGTGTCGTCGGGCGCGTCGTCGCTCGGCAGCGCCGGCTCGACCGGGGGCGCATCCGGCCCGGTGAGCCGGATCACCGCCGTCCGCTCCCGCCCCCCAGGCGCCGTGTACGCCGGCACCGGGTCGGCGGGCGCCGCCCGGGGTCCCCGCCACCACCCGCCCGCGCGGGCCGCGTCCCACAGCTCGGCGTAGGTGACGCAGCGCGCGTCGGGTCGCTGGGCCGTCCGCCGCAGCAGCCGGGCCATCGAGGCGATGACCGCGTCGTCCGGCGTACCGTCGTGCACGGTGAACCGGTGGTCGTCGGGCAGCGCGTAGCGGGGCAGGTCGTCCTCGGCGACGTGCCGGAGCAGGTGCGCGTCCCATCGCCGGCGGAAGGCCGGGTCGACCGGCCGCTCGGCCCGCAGGAGCTGGAAGGAGTGGGACACGTACGAGGCGACGAACGGCTCGCGGCCCGGCACCTCGGTCGCCATCACCGCGCCGGAGGCCATCGCCCCGGGCGCGAAGGCCCGCGGGCTCGGCGGCGCGCCCTCGTGCTCCCGCAGGAGCCAGGTCGCCGGGGTGGCCAGGACGCCGTCGACCCAGTGGGGCTGCGTGCGGGCGCGCATCCAGTCCGACACCCTGGAGTTGAACCACGTCTGGACCGAGGCGTCGATGCCGATGCCCTCGGCCGCGAGCACGGCGAAGTGGCCGTCGGCGATGCGGTAGGCCCCGGCCCGGTAGGCCAGCGGGCGGACGCCGACCCGGCGCTCGAAGAGGTCGGTGCTGTGCTCCAGCAGCGCCCGGAAGACCGCGAGGTCGGGATGGGCCGTGCCGGCGGTGAGCCGGCGCAGCCCCGGGTCGGAGCTGTGCCGCAGGTGGTCGGCGTGCACGTGCAGCTGGATCTCGTGCCCGCGCTCCTGGATCGCGGCGATCACGCGCTCCAGCGCGGCGCGGCCGAAGGCGTGCTCGAGCAGGACGTCGAGGAAGAAGCAGCCGCGCGCGCCGACGTGCTCCAGGAGGTCCATGTGCAGCCCGATCCCGGCCCCGCGCGCGCCGCCGAAGATCAGCTCGTCGACGACCCGGTCCGGGTTCGGGTCGCGCTGGCGGGCCACCGACCCCTCGGTGTCGATGGTGCACAGGAGCAGCGCGCCGGGCGGGGCGTGCGGGTCGACCGCGGCGGACGGCTCCCGGCGCGGGCCGAGCACGCGGTCCAGCGGCGGATCGGTCCACGGGCCCGGCGGCGCCCAGCCGCGCCCGTCGCCCGCGGGCGAGAACGCGCGCCAGCGCACCTCGCGGCCGAGGTCCACGCCCTCCCACACGGCGCCCCGGTCGTCGCCCACGACGACGACGTCGCGGATCGTCGTGGCGGACGAGAAGTCGTGGACCTGCACCCGCACGGTCACCGGCGGGCCTCCCGGACGCTCACGGCCGGTCGTCGGCCGGGGAGGACGGCCACGCGTCGTCGAGCAGCAGGCGCATCATCGCCGACGTGGCGGCGCGGGCGGCGTCGCCGTGCGGCCCGGAGAGCCCCGGCGTCCCCCCGTGGACCACCATGCCGCTCTCGGGCGTGCGGCGCGGGACGGGCCGGCGCTCGGGGACGCCCGCGACGTCCCGGACCAGCTGCTGGCGCCAGCGGTCGACGCGCACCGGGCCGTGCTGCTCCTCGGCGCCGAGGAGCAGCAGGCGACCGCCCGCCGCGACGTGGGCGTCGAGGCGCTCGCGCATCGCGGGCGTCCAGTGGGTGCTCCGGCCGACGACGACGAGCAGCTCGACGCCCTCCAGCGGCTCCGGATCCTCCAGGTCGACGTCGAGCAGGTACGTCGTCTCCCCCGGGAACGGGTCGGTCTCGGCCAGCCACCGCACCACGCCCTCGGCGTCTCCCAGCAGCCGTTCCGCCGACAGCGGCCGCAGGAACGAGCGCACGTCGGCCTCCGGCTCCTCGTCCGCGGCCACGCCGGCCAGCGACGGCAGGACGACGGCCACGCGCGGCGTCCCGGGGTGACGGACCACGAAGGGGATGCGGCCGTCCACCAGGTACACGCCCGGCCGCATCCGGCTCTGGGTGCGCAGCCGGGCCCGCAGCGGCCAGGCGCAGCCCGTCTCCGACGGGGCCTCCGGCGCGGCGGCGGCGTAGTCGCCCGTCCCGTCGAAGGCGTCGACGTGGAGGGTGTCGACCGCGCGGCCGAGCAGGTCGGTCACCGGCAGGTCGTGGGCCTCCGGCGGCCCGTCGAGGCAGAACGCGAAGGTCCGGCCGGCCACCCGGCAGCGCTGGAAGGCGTAGCCGTCGGTGGGCTCCGCGAACGCCCGCACCGGGGACGGTGCCGGCGCCGTGCGCGGTGGGCGGGTCAGGACGTAGACGCGCTCCGGCACCCCGGTCGCCGGGTCCGTCGCGTCGACGACGCGCATGGCGAAGCGCGCCGTGAACGCGGGGTACAGGTCCACGGTGCCCGGCAGGCGATAGGTGCCGATCCGCAGCCGCTCGTACAGCTCCGGTCCCCACAGGCGCACCCGCCGCTCGAGGTCGTGCGTCACGGTCTCGGCCCCGTCGACCACCGGGGTGGTGACGAGCAGGACGCCCCCGGGACGCAGGATCCGCCGCCACTCGTCGAGCGTCGCGTCGAGGTCGTACACGTGGGCGAGGATGCCGCTGGCCACGATCAGGTCGAAGCTCGCGTCGCGCAGGCCGACCGCGTCGCACACGTCCACGAAGAGGTCGGCGTAGCGATCGACGCCGATGTCCAGGTCGTAGGTCTCCAGGTCCGCGAACAGGAACGCGCGCTCGCACTGGCTCGGGCTGCACAGGAGCGCGCGGACCGGGCGGTCGCCGTACGTGGCCCGCAGCTCGCCCTCCCACAGCTCGTGCATGACGCGGTGGCGCTCCAGCGAGCCGCACGTCGGGCAGCGCACCCGCGGCCGTGCGTTGAAGTCGACCAGCTCGGTGGCCGGCGTTCCGCAGATCGGGCATCGCGGCTCGGGGGCATGCCCGCCGCCGCGCGCGGGCACGAGGTCGCTCGCCCGTTCGCTCACGACGATCGCGTCCCCGCCCGCCTGGACGTACCGGTCCACGCCGTCCTCCCGGACGCGGACGGTCACCGTCCCGTCCGTCGCGGTCACCGAGGCGGCCGGCGCCGCCGTACCCGCCAGCGCGAGCGCGAAGATCCGGGGCTGGAGCCCCGGGCCGTCCAGGACCAGCGTGTCCCGCGGGCGCAGCGCGAAGTCGCCGTCCAGCGTCCAGCCGGCCGCCGCGGGCGCGTCGAGGCCCCGGACGACCTCGATCCGGTCGGGGGCGTCCCCGTCCCCCACGGTCAGGTGGGCGACGGGGACCCCCTCCCCGGAGATCGCCACCGCACCGTCCCCGACCTCGGCGCGGAGGTCCGGCGCGAGCTGGATCCGCCGGGTGACCCCGGCCCCCCGGACCGCGCCGGAGAACGTGTCGGCGACGACCAGCCACCGGCCCGGCCGGTAGAGGAGCAGGCGCAGCGCCTCGCCACCCCGGGCAGCCACGTCCGGAATCCGCACCAGCACCGCGTGGAGCCCGTCCGGGCCGCCGTCGTGCACGCGGAGCAGCCCCGAGCCGGTCGCCGGCCGCCCGGCCGCGAACCGGTCGAATCCGTCGACCGTGACCCCGCTGTGCGCGGCGGGAGCGACCGCGTAGCGCTGCGCGATCCCGGCGTGGTCGCCCGCGGCCCCGGAGTCGGTGACGATGGCCCGCCCGTCCTCGTAGAGGACGAACGAGCCGTCGTCGGCGTGCTTGTGCCCGGTCGGATGCAGCGCGGCGGTGACGGCGAGGTAGCTGCCTCCGTCGCGCACCACCGCGTACCCGGCGCCCGGGAACGCGGCGACGCCGTGGCCGCCGTCGGCCCGGCCGCGAGCGGCGGCGTTGGCGAGCGACCCGCTCGGCGTGTCGCCGAACGCGGCGAGCGTCCCGTCGGGCGCGACGAACCAGGCGCCGGCCTCCTCCATCCGGTCCGCCAGCCCGCGCAGGTCGAGATCGGCGAAGAGCCCGGCGTCGGCGAGCCGGCCGAGGGCCGCGTGGATGAGCCAGTGGTAGTAGGGCGAGTGCTCCAGGTGCACCGCGTCGTCCAGATCCACCGTGCGCTCCAGCACGAGGCGAAAGCGCGCGGAGGCCAGCGCGGCCCAGCCGGCCGCCGGCGGGGCCGGCGCCAATGCGCGGGCGGCGAGCGCCAGCGCGGCGTCGGCGAACAGCCCGTGGTTGTGGGCGTCCGCGTAGTCGTCTTCGGCGGCGACGAACGCGGCGTGCTCCAGCACGCCCGCGGCGAGGGCGAGCCGGCCCGGAGGATCGAGCACGCCGAGCCGGATGCCCTCCCGCAGGATCCACGAGAGGTAGACGAGCCGGCCGGCGGCCGCATGGTCGTGGCGGACGAACCGGTGCGCGTCCGGGGCGTCCAGGGGATTCGCCGCCAGCCAGTCCCGGCAGAGGGCGATCAGCGCCGGCAGGGCCTCGGGGGCGCGCGCGTGCGCGAGAACGGGGTCGGCGAAGACGAGCGAGCTCAGGAAGAACGCGTGCGAGGCCCCGACCGCGTACGGGGCGGTCGACCAGTCGACCGGCGGGGCCAGCTCCAACCGCTCCCGACCGATCCGGAAGCGGCCCGCGAGCACCTCGTCGACGTCCTCGGAGGTCCCCCAGACGCTATGTATGCTTGCGAAGCGCAGCGGCGCCAACGGGGGATCCGCGCCTTCGAGCGCCCGCACGAGGGCCTCGGGCGAGAGCGCCTCCCGGTCCTGGCCGGTGCTGCGGATCTCCATGGTGCCCAACGACCTCCCTCTTGCCCTCCGGCCGCTCGGCGAGTTCCCCGCGGCGCCGACCTCGGTATTCGACGACCCGGGCGACGAGAAGTCCTGGCACCGCTCCCAGGGGTACGACAGCCTGAAGCGCTTCTACGCCGACCGCGCGCCCGCATGGTACAGATCGGCTCTGCGTCCCCTGGCGGGCGCCAGGCGCGTGATCGACCTCGGGACGGGCCCCGGCCTGGCGCTGCGGGAGCTGCTGGAGCAGGGCGCCGACACGGTGCTCGGCGTCGACCGCTGGCCCGGCTTCGCCCGGGACGCCGACGACGCCGTGCCGATCGCGCTGCACGACCTCACGCTGCCGATGCCGTTCCTGCCCTCGGGGTCCTTCGACGCGGTGCTCAGCCACTACGCGCTCGGCTACCTCTCCCCGATCGCGATGCGGCAGGTCCTGCGGGAGGCCCACCGCCTGCTGGAGCCCGGCGGGCGGCTGCTCGTCTACCTCGCCGCCGTCGGGATGGGCAGCGGCGACGAGGTCCACACCGTTCCCTACGACGTCGCCGCGATGACCGCCCTGCTCGAGGAGGCCGGGTTCGTCGACCTCGACGTCGTGGCCTCGCCGAACGGCCGCAACACGGTCGCCCAGGGCCGGCGCGGCCCGCGCGCGCTGCCCGCGCCGCCGAGCCAGGACGCGCTCGAGGTCGACGTGTCGGGGGAGGCGCAGCTCTCCACCGCGTTCACGCTGTCGGAGGTCGATGCCGCCTTCCCGTCGGTCACCGTCGAGGTGCGCGGCACTGGGCGTTCGATCAGCCTCCACCTGCTGCCCCAGCCCGACGCCATCCTGCACGCCGCTCCGCGCCTGTCGGTCTGCGTGCGGATCGTCGACCTCGGCGCGGGCCGCTGGGAGCTGCAGGCCTGGGTGTGGCGGGGGGAGGCGGTGATGGTCGCGGAGGCCACGCGGATCGAGTTCGCCCCGACGTCGCTGCGCATCCGCGCGCGTGGGGAGATCGAGCACGTCGAGCACTGGACGCCCGAGGCGGTGGCGCTGGAGCCGCGCGGCAGCGCCTACGTTCCCGCCGGGAGCGTGGTGCCCGGCGACCAGCGCACCGAGGCCGAGCGCGGCGCCGAGGGGCGGCTGTTGCTGGTGCCCGCCCCGGGCGAGGCGCTCGACGCCGCGACCGTGCTCGGCCCGGGGCGCAACCGCTTCTGGGCCCACCGCCTGGCCGGCGGCGATGCGCCCGACGTGGCCGTGCTGGACACGGAGTGGCGCGCGGGGCGCCTGCACGCCCTCGTCGCGAGCGTCGACGCGCTGCTCGGCCCCGCGACGCTGGAGGCCCGGCTGTGGGCCGCCCAGCGGCAGGCGCCGTTGCTGATCGAGGCTCCGACCTGGGCGGCGCTGGCCGCCGTCCCCGCCGAGCTTGGCGCGCCGGCGGTCCTCGTCGATCCCGCGCTGACCGGGGGCGATCCCGGCCCGGTCGCGGACGCGATCGCGACCCGGGCCGCCGCCGACGGGACGGTCTATCTGCTGCTCGGCGCGGCGACGCCGCGCCCGGCCGGCGCCCGCGTGCTCCCGGGCGGAGATCCCGACGAGGCCGACACGGTGGCCCTGGACAACCTGCGGTACCTGACCGAGCGCACGCTGCTGATGCGGCTGCGCCAAGAGGATCCGCGCGCGGCGGACCACCTCGGACGGCGTCCGCCGCTGTCCGTCGACTGACCTGCGGCGATACCGAACGGCGTCCATCCCGCTCCACCACCGGGATCTGCGACACGCGGTCGAAGTTCACGAATAGGTACACAGCGCGGCTACAGATTCGCTATCTTCGCCGGGATTCGACCCGGTCCGCGCCGGGGAACTCGTCCGCAAATCCTTGGGGGATTTCCAGTGCTTCGCTCATCTTCGACGCGACGGCTGCTGGCCGGCGTCGCCACGACCGTGGTGGCCTTCGCCGCCACGGCCGCCGTGGCCGACGCCGCCGACAGCGTCGTCGTCAAGCCGTCCGCGCCGTCGGGGTGGTCCTTCGAGGGCCGCAACACCGGCCACGCCGGCATCGACGCCGCGCCCGCCGGCGGCCAGCCGTCCGCCATCGCCCTGTCCACCGGCTCCGGCTCGGCCGTCGCCGGCGGCCCCGGCGGCGCCTTCGGCAAGGGCGGCAAGGCCTACGCCTCGCTCGGCTCCCTGGCCGGCGCCAAGGTCAGCGACCTCACGGCGCTGAGCTACCGCCTCTACCGCACCTCGACCGGGAACGACACGTACACCACGTCGCTGAACCTCCCGGCCGACCTCGACGGCAACGGCTCGTTCGACCACATGCTCATCTACGAGCCCAACAAGGAGCATGCGGGCGCGACGGTCACGTCCGGCGCCTGGCAGACGTGGGACGCCCTGTCGGCCCGCGGCGGCTGGTGGGTCTCCCCCGCCACGGCGGCCTGCCCGCTGCAGTGCAACGCCACGCTCCCCGTCGCGCTCGGCGCCGCCTTCGCCACCGCGAAGATCAGCCCGGCGGGCAACGAGAGCAGCGGCCAGCCCTTCCCGGGCGGCCTGAGCGTCGTCTCCGGCCAGCGGTCCACGCCGTCGCCGCTGGACAACATGACCACGTTCGTCGACAACGTCACGGTCGGCATCGGGGAGAGCACCACGAGCTACGCGTTCGCCCAGAACGCGCCCGTGGTCGTCACGCCCGCCGACGCCGACGGCTGGCTGCTGGAGGCGCGCAACACGGCGACCGCCGGCGTGCGCTCGGCCCCGGCCGGCGGCTCCGCGCTGAAGCAGACGACGGGCGCCGGCCTCGACACGGCCGGCGGTCCCGGCGGGGTCTTCGGCAAGGGCGGCAAGTCGTACACGTCGCTCGACGCGCTCGAGGGCGAGAAGATCAGCGACATCACGGCCCTGCGCTACCGCGTGTACACGCAGTCGCTGGTCACCGGCGACCAGACGATCTCGCTGAACATCCCGACCGACTTCGACGGCGACGGCGACTGGGACGGCAACCTCGTCTACGAGCCCAACCACGAGAACGGCGGCACGCCCGTCACCCCCGGCGGGTGGCAGAGCTGGGACGCCATGTCGAGCAGGGGCGGCTGGTGGGTCAGCCCCGCCAGCGCGGCCTGCCCGCTGCAGTGCCGGTCCACGCTCAAGGGCGCGCTCGGCGCCGACTACGCCACCGCGAAGGTCTTCGGCAACGGCGTCGAGCCGAGCGGCCAGCCCTTCCCGGGCGGCCTCACGCTCGTCTCCGGCCAGCGGGCCGCGCCGTCCCCGTGGGACAACTTCGTCGGGTTCGCCGACGACGTGACGGTCGGCGTCGACGGCCTCAACACGACGTACGACTTCGAGCAGGACCCGGCCACGGTCGCCCCGGCGACCGGCCTGGAGACGACGGGGGCGACGCTGAACGCGAAGGTCCCCGACACCGTCACCGACACGCAGTTCATGTACCGCGAGGCGGACGAGACGACGTGGACGGCGCTGGCCAAGAAGCCGTTCGCCGACACCGACGTCTCGGACGAGGTCACGGGCCTCACGCCCGGCACGAAGTACTACTACAAGGTCCGCGTGTACCTGCCGGGCGGCGCGCCGCTGTTCTACACCGCGCAGAGCCCGTTCACCACGAAGATCGCCGGCCCCACCGCCGACGACATCGCGGTGCAGGCCGTCTCCGGCATCACCACGACGGGCGCCACCGTCAACGCCGACGTGGACAACCACGGCGTGGCGACCACCGCGTCGGTCCAGTACGGCCTGACCGACAGCTACGGCTCGTCGCTGGCGCTGTACAAGGGCGCGGGCGCGAGCAACGTGTTCGGGTTCTCCCGCGCGCTGCCGTCGCTGAAGGCGGGCACGACGTACCACTACAAGATCACCATCACCAACGCG
>Ga0247757_10002074_pt1 | contig 11167 bp, 8 predicted proteins | sample UWRJL126311R4_FD_180929 | JGI IMG/M metagenome (GOLD analysis project Ga0247757, IMG submission 180929) | Plant litter microbial communities from Arlington Agricultural Research Station in Wisconsin, United States - UWRJ-L126-311R-4 | ecosystem: Environmental > Terrestrial > Plant litter >...
CGTAAGTTTTATCTAGGGTATAAATATATAAACTTATATAATATTAAAAGGCTTAACTTTCACTAATATTAACAATATAGTAGGGAAAAGGATATATATAACGTTAAGGAGGCTATTTTCAAGTATTATAATAATTACTAGTACGTATTAGCGTCTACTACTATATATAATTATAAATATATATATCTCGAATAGCCCTATCTTAAGTAGTTTTATCCCGAGTAGTCTTATCCTAAGTAGCTTCACAGTATGGTATAGTACAGTAATTAGGCGATATAAGCATATAGTACGAACAAGCTAACAGGATATCGGAAAAACGACTCTAGTTCCTAATCTAAGAACCTTCGTCTATACATAGATTCATCTATTGATTTAGTATTGCCTACGACTACGTTGCTAACTACTCTTTCCGCTTTTCCTTTACCAATATATCATTTTCTACACATTTTTTATCTGTTTATTTGTAACTATAACACCATTATATTAATCTGGTCTCTCCTTGGAGGGATGCATTCAAATCACTTCCAAATATTGAATATCAACTTATAATAGGGTATTGCCGGCTTTGGGTACCTAGGTAGAACAAACGGAAGGTACTTCTTAGTACTACTTTGGATCGCATTAGTAGTGCTAGGCTTTAGTCTCGCCAATTAATGCTTGCTATCTAGTGTCAAGGAGGACCTTATCAACAAACCCTGGAGGCCTGTACCAAGTGGCCAAATTACATCTACGTCAACGAATAAACTACGCTGGGTTGTTTCTATAACCGGCCTAATTTTCAGCTTCTATGTGGGTGGCTTGCACGAATTCATAATCCAGATGGTTGCTATATTTTGCTATAATGACCTCGGAGGATCTCGAAGTTATTGGATATTCCGGGACGGATTGAATGCGGTCGGTCTTATTAGCTGGCTCTTTGGGTGCATTAACGTTGCTCGGGGAGCGTAGACAAGATACACAAAGGTAGAGGTTTTCTCTGCAAGCATACTAATCGCGGCTACGACAACAACGATAGCAATTCAAGATTTCCGGGACTTAGAAGGAGATAAAGCATCAGGGAGAAACACTCTTCCAATCGTTCTAGGTGATCTACCAGCCAGAGTTGTTATTGCGGTTTCGATAGTCTTTTGGAGTATATATGTACCGATCGCTTCGGGAAAGAGCTGCGAATCCATTAACTTTGTAGGTATTATAGGGTCAAGTCTTGCATCTTTTTTGGTCTTGAAACGCAGCCGAAAAGCAAACAAATTAGCATTACAATATTGGTATATATGGTTTGCCTTGCTCACAATTGCTGCAATCGAAAGTTAGGTTGTTTAGATTATATCAAATTAAATAAAAAAAGAAATCGACTTTATATAGAAAGGCTCATGAGCATGACTATCTAAATGATACCTGCTTGAGCTACAGAAGCTTATTGTATATCCATACCTGTGACTAACTTATGCTTTATCATTAGCATATTTGTTAGTAGTTCCGAATATTATTGATCTTTCGCAAGTTACTGAACCACTTTTCCTTGTTGGAATAAATAGCCTTTAACTTCATTCAATGGTCAGAAGGGTTCATGAAGTTTCTATTATATATACCTATTCTAACTGTTGTGCTGGACCAAAGGGAGTTGAAGGTGTTTTTCAAACAGCTAGTAGTATCTTGTTTCATCATAGGTACTTACAGCTTTGATTGCCGCTGAACATACCTAGCCCCTCCGTCGATAGCAATGTCCTCTCCATTGATATATGAGCCCGCACGCGACGTCAAGTATACCATCACCCCAACTATGTCTCCTGGCTCGCCGACCCTCTTAAGAGGATTCCAATCTTCCATCTGTTGGTTTCCTCCTAGATTCTCAACAAAACCGTTTGATAGCTTCGATGGAAAGAAGCCAGGGGCTACAGTATTGGTGGTAATATTGTGCGGACCAAGCTCGACCGCAAGCTGCCGCGATAGATGGTGAACAGCGGCCTTGGAGATGCTGTACATAATTGTGCCATGTATGCCTACTGAAGGTACCGTTGTGCCGGCGGTAGAGGAAACGACAATGATGCGAGAAGGATCTGTGCGAGTACCTGCTTTCTTGAGCATTGGTGTGAACCTGTCACACATTAGCTGACAACCCACATACAAACACGCAAATATATGCTCACAGTCTCGTTAGATTGAAGACACCGCGTACATTCAGATCCAGCACCTTCCTACTTGACCAATCGGGTGTTGAGTCAAACGGCCCTCCCCACGCTGTACCGGCATTACAGACAAGGATATCAAGCTTGTCCTCGATCTCTTCAATTTTCTTAGCCAGCCCCTCGATTTCATCTGTATTTGCGACGTTTGCCGCAATACCGATAGCTTTCCCGGAAACTGGCAGCATATTGAGTTTTTCTACAGCTTGGTCGATACCTTGGTTCGTGCGTGCAGAGATAAAGACTGTATTAGCACCTGCAAGTAAGAACCCCGTCGCTGCGTACAGACCCAGTCCTCTAGACCCTAAATTTTCTAATTAGTAACTCCAATTATTGGGACTGAGCGCAGACTATACCACCGGTAACCAGCGCGACCTTCCCGTCAAGGCGGAACATGCGATCAAGATTCTCCAGGTGATTCATAACGGGTATCTAATGAGAAGCAGATTTCAATAGAAGAAGGTAAATCTTTAGCTGAAAATACTGGAGCATCAGGCTGGTCGGGACAGAAAGCAGAGAGCGATCATTTTAGCGGCGGGCCACTTAGAATAGACCACTTGGCACATAGTACCTGTCAGACGGCATTATTTGTGAAGTAACTATCTAAATTAGGAAACTTACTAAGCAAAAATTGTTAGTTAGGTACTTTAAGCTTGGTCAACATGTGGAGATAGAGAAGCAGCTCACGCGAAGGATAACATTACTAAGCTTGAAGCAGTCTAGTATCGGGTTGAGTGCAAGTCATTTCGTAATAATGTTTCAATACCATTCTGTTTTCTTACTACATAGTCTTTGATTATAACTCTTATGCACGATTAATCAGATCCCGATTTCGTCTCGCCCAGTATGATTGAGAGGTCTATTAAATCCGTCAAATTATAGCACAGATGAACCTAGAACGCTTTCATTAAAGCTTCTCCTAGGCAGAATTGAGGTAAACATAAGCTGTAAGTTGTGTGACTAACAAAAACGGAGAACTGGGAATGTCGTGGTGAGTTGCGCGTATATTTAGCATCGATTGCACGCTCGAGTCATTACACATATTGTCCTAGAATAGATATAGTAAATTAGATAGTTGAATTTACTTCTGTTCCTTTACAGTACATGTTATTGTACTGTAACGCTGAACATCACCGCCGATAAAGCCACTCGTGATGAAACCACTTGATGAAACCACTCGTGATGAAAAACTCATGATACAGTCACTTCACTTCAATAAGGTTGCATGACATAAGTCCTTGTTCCGGTAGAATCTCGAGGGCTGTTGACCTTTTGAACTGGAGATCATTGTTATATACCGGCAAACTGTCACTCAGCATCATACGTGGGACGTGGCTTTGGCAAAATTATATGGCACCCCTCCCGCAATATTGAAAATCAACATTTCGCATTTGATTTCAAGCTGATTCATACTTTGTCTTGAGCAAGCGCCTTTCGTGATGGTCCATATGGAGCATGACCATGCGACAACCCCCCTGTCGCTAAACAGAACAAATTTTAAGTACTTCACAGAGCGATTCATATAGCTGTTCTAACTCTAAATGAATAATAGCAATTCAAAATCGAAACCAGGACCTACAAGTACATCCGCGGCTGAAACACGAGACTTGCGGCGCGTTAGAGACAGTGTGCCGTGGCGTGTACAGATTGTAGCAATCATCATACTATGGGAGAGAGCAGCGTTTTGGGGAACAACCGCACCATGGCGTAAGTTCTCTTTCCACACGAGTTGTACATACTCATCTGGTATTTAAAGAAAACTACATGGAACATCCACCACGCCAACTAGATCAACCGACCCCTGGAGCTTTAAATTTAGGCCAATCAGTGGCGACACGAATATATTGCGCCTTCTACATTTTTTGTTATACTACACCAATTCTTTTTGCTGTTTTAGCTGACAGTCGCCTTGGTCGGTACAGAACCCTTGTTATCAGTGGTATTTTCTACTGTGTAGGCTGCACTGTCTTGACCATAAGTTCAATGCCGAAAATGCTCGACAAGGGCTGGGGCTTGCCTGGGTTACTTCTTGCCATGCTATTTATTGGCCTAGGTGGAGGGGGTTTTCGTGCTATTACAGTTCCCTTCATTACTGACCAATACAAGGGAGTAAAGCATCAGCTCAGAATACTCAAAACAGGGGAGCAGGTCATGATCGACCACCAACTCACAGTACAGTATATATACAGCCTATATTATTGGTAAGAGATGTCTCTTTAGTGTGTTTGCCCGAAACTGATCAGTGAGCTTAGGGTCGGTAACGTGGGTTCTCTGTCCTGGTTCGCAACGGTTTACATAGAAATGCATTACGGCTTCGCGGGAGCGTATGGACTTACTCTTGGCTTTCTAGTCCTTGCTATGCTTATGCTTATCACTGGGCGCCATTGGTACAGTATGCATAAATCTTACGATCGATTCGTTAGAACTAAGTTGATTATTTTGCAGTTCGAGTTCCTTGTGAAGGGAACATTCTCCCGAATGTGGCAAGAATTCTTACCTGCGCATGCAGAAACGGGTTTAAAATGGCATATGCGGATCCAGAATACCAGATTGTGCACCGTCATAAGGTTGTTATGTGGAGTAACGTTAGTCAGCTTGTCGATGAGGTAGCATACGCTCTCCGAGCTTGTCGAGTGCTGTAAGACCCCCAATTTTGTTTACCGTGCTTTATATTCTAATTTCATGGAAGTGTTGCTTTTGTTATGTTCTATGTTTGCTTTGATCAAATGCAGAACAATTTAATCTCTCAAGCCGGTCGAATGAAGACTGATGACAATCCCAACGACCTCCTACCCGCAATGAACCAAATTAGCTGCATATTCTTGGGACCTATTATTCAAAACATCATCTACCCTTGTCTTCATCGCAGAGGTCTCTACCCCCCGCCGATTATGCGCATCACAATCGGATTCATCTTCATTACGCTCTCCATGTTATACGCGACCATCTTGCAGCTAAGAATCTACCATGCTTCCCCTTGCTACCGGGAGCCAGAAGACTGCTCTTTTAGCAAAGTCAATATGTGGATTCAGGCGCCTCTCTACTTTTTTATTTCCGCTGGAGAGATATTTGCATATGCAACAGGACTGGAGTACGCGTACACCCACTCACCAAAGGATGCAAAAGTCATTGTACAAGCAATAAGCCTTCTTATTGGTGCCGTAGGATCGGCCGGTGCTATGTCTCTTACTCCAATTGCACATGATCCTAATATGGTGGTCTTTTACGCGTCGCTTACGGGGGGAATGGCTACCACGACCATCGTATTTTGGCTCGTTTTCAAAAAGTACGACAAGCAGCAATGTTTCGAAGATAACCACGCAAATTCAAATAATAGCGCACTTGAGAGGGACAACGAACCCCTCGCAACTCGAGTCACGAAATTTCCGTTGTTCCGTAAACTTGATATAGATGCAATCGGCTCGGAGCCATCTACAAACCAGCTGTCAATCCAATTACCTGAATTACCTCGTAAAAGCTCACGGCGGGCGCGTATTATACACAGCTACATTAATTAAGTAAACCATATCCGCTAAATCCTAATTAAAGCCATTAACGTTAATGTATCTTTGAGATACTTTCAATTACATCTTTCTAAAGATCTTCTTATTATCAACCAGACGAACCAATGATTGTGCTATCTAGGGATGAAACACTCTCACTTAGAGTGAAGTGATGCTGATGCAACACATTTCATCGGGTGCATCCTTGGTGGATATAGATGCTCAGCTAATCGGACGAACCCATGATATCAACTGTTGCGTAATATCCGGGAAAGCTCTCGACCAATATAAAACAATTGTTTGGAGAAGTTATTAAAGCATCGTCTATGGCAAGTTTACGTTCAGCCCATTCCCTGGACCCCTCTTGACCACTCAATAGTTCCCACTTTGCCAAACTCCTCTCAACGCCTATACAAGGAACCAACCCTTTTTCTTTCTGAAAGAAATACCTAGGAAGCAAGGAGTACCCGAATACGCGTGCTAAGAGCTGTCGGTTCATAGGTACCTATGGTATTACGCCTCCGCGGTTCATGTGATCGTAGGTATAGACATGAATATCGTAATATGATGTATTAAATTCTGGCCCAGGATGGGTGCGTTGCTGAACCACATGGGATTTTAATGCTATATAATAATGTAAAAAGGGTTAAGCGATACAGTTCTCCAAAATGCTTTCTATAATATAGTAGTTTTCTTAGGCGTAATTATAGTAGTTCCAGGTCTGCGCTAAATATGTGTATCTGTAGTTGGAAATTTAGAAACATTTTCAGCTCTACCCTGTCTAAAAAAAAAAAAAAAAAATCATCCAAAAGTTGCATATGTGTGTCGTTCGCAGTCTAATGTAGCAGTTAACTTCGAAGATTCGTAAGGCCGGAGTATTGCCAACAAACCCCTACGAAAAGGGGCGATTGTCATGAAAATTCGGCAGAGAGGCATGTCAAACAAAGCTCAAGAGCACCGAATGTACCAGTCATTTATTATATTTATAAACTGATACTGCTATTAATATCTTGAGATCGGGCCTTGGCGAAGGTCCTGAATTCAGTCTGTTCAAATAGAGCCCAATTCCCCGATATATTTCGCCAACAATACTCCTGTAGTAGCCTCTATCTCATTTAGCCACAAATAATTTACAGATTGGAAATTATGAGGTTCAGCTGATAAAGATTAAAGCAAGAATTTCCTTTAGAAGATAGGTAGTTCGGGTAATGGCGCTTTTGTTACAGTAGAAAACGAAGCATAACTTTTACAATCAAATTAATTAATACGTCAGTATTTCTATAGATTTTCAGATCTTCTCAGTTCTCTTTGCAAGCTCTCTACTGTCGTATTCTAGGTGACCACCCAATAAAACAGTCTATTATACGCTGCTTCAGCTGTGTTAGCAGCCTTTTCATTTTCTACATCCTTGAGGAAGACGTATTAGCTAGGTTAAAGGGTTGGGTACAAAGTTATAGCACCTTCCTAGATCAACTAGGTTATAAACGGTCTAACGTTACAGAAACTAATAAATGAAACGTATATCAACTTTAGGTTACACCGATATAAGTGTGTGACGAGATAGAACTAATTATAGATTGGCGTAAAATCTAGCTACTTGTAGAGGGGCTTCGAAGGTACTAAAAAAGGGCTTCTATAGCTTATAGGGCATAGGAATTTAAATTAAGCTTAAGAGTTTCCATCGAATACCGCAATTTATATACCTTCTATTTATACGACTCTTAGAAGCTTCTACTACCTAAATTATTCTACCAGCTTCTATAATATATTATATTAGATTGGTTTTTTTTATAATAAAGATGTTAATATATAGAGGGAAAGCTAGTATAATACAAGCGCCTGATAAGGTATATAATCCGCAAGGCGACAAAAGCAAGCTAGCAAGAATTGTTAGTATCTTCAAGCCCTATCGTCCCAGGACCTTATAAATTCGAAGATTAAGCGCACCTTCGCTAGAGCCAGCAAGTATAAGCGATTTAGAGGCGTGAACTACGAAACCAGCATAGCTATAGGGAAAGGTGGTATCGCGCTATAACGGAACAGGTAGATAAATCTATATATAGACGAAGGTTCTTAGATTAGGAACTAGAGTTGTTTTTCTAATATCCTATTAGCTTGTTCGTACTATATACTTATATCGCCTAATTACTGTACTATACTATACTATAAAGCTACTTGGGATAAGACTACTTAGGATAAGACTACTTAGAATAGGGCTACTTAAGATATATATATTTATAATTATATATAGCGGCGGATACTAATACGTACTAGTAATTATTATAATACTTGAAAACAGCCTCCTTAATATTATATATATCCTTTTCCCTACTATATCGTTAATATTAGTAAAAGTTAAGCCTTTTAATATTATATAAGTTTATATATTTATACCCTAGATAAAACTTATATTGGAAAGAAGGTAAGTTCTAATTTTTTATTAGTAATTATAGCGCCTTAGCTATAAGTATAACGCCCTATATATATAAACACCTAACGAGCTAAGAATAATAAATACTAGAAGCTATTTAAGACTCTTAATAAGAAACTAGTAAAATTAAACTATAAATATAATACTTAAATCTACCTCCTAATATATTAAAATAGCCAATTCTATAGTTTTACGTCTATAGAGGAGATAGGTTGGCCTTAGGTACTACTAAGCCTATATTTACTCGTACGTTCTTCCTATCCCTATAAGTAACTACGGCTGAAATAAGATAAGGCTTAACTATACCCTCCTCCCCTAATAAAATTACCTTTTAATTACCTCTAAATCTAGTATAAATAAGGGAAGACTATTAACTAAAGAACCAGCCTATACCTACTATTAGTAAACCTATACTAGGTAAAAGCCTAATCTAAAACTAATACTTACTTTTCTATAGTAGCTATTAGGAGTAACCTAAATCTAGAGTATATACTATATTTATAAACTCTATATTTAATATAAAGGTTATAGTTAGAAGCGAATAGGAATAGGCTAAATCTAGTTATAACTTAGGTATAAGCGTTAACTTAAGGTTACTTTATATTCTATTTTATATACGCGTATATATACTAGATATAATATAAAAATTATATAATATTTAATTACTTTCTACTAATTAATCTAGAGAGGAAGATATTATTATACCCTTACTACGCGCTCTATAATCTATATTAAGCTAGGTAGTTATTTATATCTTATACTAGGCTTATTAGAATAGCTTCTCTAAACTCCTTAATACTACTACTATTAATAATACTAGGGGTACTAAGTATTATATTTATAACTACTATATTAAGACTAAAGAAATTTTACGCTACCTAGCTTATTTCTAGGTTATTTAAATTTAACGCTGCTATAATAATAGCTTATTTATAACTATCGTTAAACTACTAGTATATACTTCCCTATAGAAACGCGGTACCTTCGAGCTTATTAAGTATACCTAAGATCTTTTAGTTCTATTTAGGCTTAATAAGCCTATTTTCTAAAATAGAGCTAAACTAGAGATTAGATCCTTTAGTAAGGAGTAGGAACTTGGTAGTATATAGGTAAATATAGGGTATATTAATACTATAAGGTTTAATAAAGATAACTATTATACTAATATTAAAGCTAGTAGAAAAAGGGTAGGTTTTAATAGTCTAAAGGTATTAATATTATAGGCTTATAGTAGTCTAGGGTAGTACTTATAATAGCTTTAGAAGCCCTACCTAAAGCGCTACTAGTAGGCGAAGCTTTATTAAAGTTAAAGATAATAAGCTACTTTAATATATTTCCTATCTAAAGCTAGCCCCTATTAATAAATAGCTACTAGAAGCGCTTAATAACTATAGATACTAAAGAGAGGTTATAGTAGATCTATATATTAGTATTAGTACCTATACTTATACCTATAGTAGCCTCTAGCTAAGTAGTTAACCCTAAGATATAACTCGTACTATAAGGGTAGGCCTAAGCTATACTAACTACTATAAGTATAATAATAGCTTTAAAAATAGAGTATATAAGTATAATTAGGTAAAAGGAAGTAGATAGTAATATAAAAGGGGTTGTAATAGAATATAGGGAGAGAAAGGAAGAGAGCTAGAGCGAGTACTTATACTTATATCTATCGCTACTATTATACTAGCACCTATTTATATAACTTAAGTAATAAAATAAGGACCTATCTAGACCTATAGAGTGCTACTAGCCCCTAGATAATACTATCCTAAATTAAGAATCTATAATTAGGGCCCTTTGTAGAGTAATAGCTATTATTTAGGCTATTAGGAGCTTAGCTTCTATTAACTTCTAGGGTACCTTTATCTATCTACTCTCCTATATATAATTAGGGGTTATTTATAGTCTAGATTACTAGTATCTAAATATAACGTAGTAGGAATATATAAGGCTAGATTTTAAAGACTAGAACTACTCATTACTTAACTATTTATATAATTAATAAGAGAATACTTAAGAATTTAAAGTACTTATTTAAAAAGTAATTATACCTTAGTAATATTATAGCTTAGTTAATTTATTTTCTAATAATTTTGTTCCTACTTTATAGAGAAGTATCTATCTTTCCCTAAAGCCTACTATAGCGAATAACTAATTATAACTCTCTATCTTTCTTCTTTACTAGAAAGAATTTATATAAAAAGTATATAACTATTTATTTCTTTCCAGTTAGTCTTAGAGAGCTATTTTAGATTAATTATACTTTATATCAAGGTATTTTTCTAAGAGCCGTATATTTTTATAGTTATATTTAATAGCTATATTAGCAAAATCCCCTATAAGGGGAATAAATCTAAAAAAACTATAAATTAGTAAATTAAATATTATCTATAGCTTAACTCTTCTAGGTAAACTACCTTCTACTTTTTCTATTATATAAATAAGCCTAAAAGCAAGTATAACTTTAAAAAAGTTACTAAGGCCTAGAATAAGGCTAATAATAGATAACTAGCTAAGGTAGATACTAATACTATTAAAGAAGTAGTAGTTAAGATTATAGGCCCTCTTATATACCTAGAGCAAGATACTAGAGTCCTTTTTAAAATAAAGTTAAGAGATTTATCTTTTAATTATTTTTAACCTTTTATATTTATTAGGATATAGAATATCTTTATAGAGGGGATTTTATTATAGTAAGCTTATATTACTATAGTAATATAAAAATCTATATTTATATAACTATAAATAGGTCTCTTATTTCTATACTTTCTCTTTTTATTTTTTATTATCCCTATAGCTATATTTATTATAGGGTACGTTATATACTTATTATCTCTCTAAGAATCTAAGGTAATAAGTAGATATATATTTAGATTTTACTAGCTAAAAGTCCGATACGCCTTATTCTATATATAGTTAGGAGATTCAGTATAGGGAGCTGCTACTTTATATAGTTGGTAAGGGCGTAAAAAAAGGCCTTAAAGGAATAAAAAAAAAGAAAAAGAAAAAAGAAAGGAGCTATATAAGTAAATCTTTATAATGCTTAT
>Ga0247757_10002075_pt1 | contig 11152 bp, 13 predicted proteins | sample UWRJL126311R4_FD_180929 | JGI IMG/M metagenome (GOLD analysis project Ga0247757, IMG submission 180929) | Plant litter microbial communities from Arlington Agricultural Research Station in Wisconsin, United States - UWRJ-L126-311R-4 | ecosystem: Environmental > Terrestrial > Plant litter >...
CAGTCGCGCCGCGGCCGGAATATCAGAACTCCGAGTAGATTTCTATAGTTATAACTGATTCTCGAGTCTTATAGACCTCTCCACTAGAAAATCTCGAAATAATAGCTATTGCGTAGAGCTCTAGAGCCTCAAGTTGTGCTGAGGTGTTTTTTCGCGAGGTGCGCATTGACTGAGGATGCGCACTGACTGCTGACATACGGTAATATCATCTCTGTAGAAGGGCTCAAGATCACAATTAGTGGATGGATAGTTCTGCTGAAGCATGCTTGTTTGAAGCTCTGATTTGGTGGTAAATAATAGTGGCCGTCGGAGCTTGGTGGCGTGATAATGATATTAAATGATATGTCCTGGGCATCGCTGGGCGTTGGACCCCGTATAGGATGGCTGGTTTCGACGCTGCAACCACGCCGGTTGACTAAACAAGCACCTAGCCATGTCTTTATTACTGCTCCTAATCCTAAGTTGGAACTATTGATAATCTAAATGCTTGTGCAATTCGCACAGCCATATACCACATAATAAAATACCCATTAACCAGTCGTTGCGTGTCGACAGATGGAAGCACAACGATGGCTGCCAGGGCCTTTGTACCCTTCCTCGTCGCGGCAATGATCGTGACCAGGGTGGCGAACATACTGCTCGCCAAATATCAAGTTCGCTCCTCTCCATGCGGGGATCTTGTCGAGCCACCTTGCTGACGCTGCTAGGACAACCAATGCGTTCACAATTGTGAGGGTCAGATATCCCAGGCATTTTAACGGTAAGTTTGATGGGATACCAATGCACTGACTCGAACAGGGGTATCCTTGTTTAACCAAAAAACGATGTTTATTTTAAAGCTTCTTTCCGCAACTACTATTAACTACTTGGTGTTTCCCAACTTCGTATTTTTCTTTTACTATAGTTGGTTGTGTAAGATGCTTTTTTCACTTCTGGTTCTTTACCAAGACCTCTTTATATTCTCCACCAGATAATAAAATATCAGGTGTTTCTTTTGTTGGAATCATCATATTCCTATGACGTCAACACCATGTCTCGTGATCCCATTCTTCCTCTCCCTTTTTCCCTCCCTTCTTCGCTATGACTCATTGCGCCTACGCGCCATGGCCTATAGCGCTCCGTGCGTTACAAGGAGGTAATGCCTTCGTCTATATAAACTCCTCCATAGTTCTCTCTCTACAGAATCAATCGTCTACTCTTAAACTTATTGCAGCTGCAGTTGATTTAACCCCGTGCACCTTTTGCCGTGCCAACATCTTTAAAAAAAAAAAAAAGGAAAGAGTTCTTATACTATCATATATGGTAAGAAAAAAAATTACTAAAAAAATATTATTTGTTTTTAAGCTTCTTGTTCTGCAACTACTAGAGTTTTTATTTCTCTAGTCCAGTATTTGACTGCTTGGTGCATCCCAACTCTGGTATTTTTTCTTTCACCCAGATAGCTGGTTAACAAGATGCTTTTTTTTTGTTCTGGTTCTTCACCAAAGCCTCTTTGTTGTACAACTATTCCTAGTCCAGTGTCTAAGCACTGCTTGGTACTTCCAGCTTCACTTTCGCAAATTTTGCTATTCGCTAATTACTGGGTAAGATACTTAACCATTTCCGTCCTCATTAAGTTATTACCAATTTCGTTCGTTCGATTCGAGGGTGCACCGGTGTGCTTTTCGGAGGGTGCGCCGGTGCGCTTTTTTTTCGTCCCCAGCAGGACTCGAACCAGCGCCTTTACCTGGTGTTACCACCAAGGTGAACTTGTGTTGCTTGGCCACTTCGTCTGCTTCGCGGCGCTGTTTCTGATGGACCATTCTCGATTTTTTAAATTATATAGTCGATCCCGACACAGGAAAGCGCGAATATTTCAAGCAGTCCATCATCCAGACGGCGCAAATGTTCGTCGGGGAAATGGGCTGCTGGCTCATCATGACAGTCGTTGCCCTCCTCTCGAGGCGCTCGGTCGGATCAATAACCTCGCGAGGCTACGCTGTCGTCCACCAAGCCGATCAAACCGACACGAATGAACCCCCTACCGAACTTACCAACCTGACGCTTGTCCTGCCTTAGATGCTGATTTGGTGTGCCAGGCAAAGCTCGAGGCGAGGGCGGCTTTTGTTCGCTGTGCCTAGGCATCGTTGGTGTTATTTTGGGGTTTGGCACCGTGGGCGTCGCCGGCGTGCTCTACGGCGAGCCGAGGCAGGGACAAGGCGAATTGATTCCCGGGGCGTACATGGCTACTGGTGGCGCGAGCACTACCGCACACACCCTACTCGGCACCCTTCTCATTGCTGGAGCCCAAGTTTTTATTGCCTTGCAGCTCATTGTCGAGGAGTGCATTCTTACAAGTTGCGCTCTGGAGCCGGTCGATCTGGTGGGTTACGAGGGTCTTTTCGGCATGGTACTAACAACTTCGATCATGATAGCGCTATACTTTGCTAACGGGCAATTGGCGACCGGCACACTAGAGCCGTTCGATATCTTGGAAGGCTGGAGGCAGTTGACGACGATCAAATCAGTCTTAGTCTCGGGAATTCTTGTTATGATAAGCATTGGGTATGCGAGTGTTCACTACATCGTTCGATAGAAATGCTAGGCTGATTACGGCCTAGTCTTTTCAATGTTTCGGGACTGACTGTCACAAAATATATCAGCGCTGCGCCCCGGTCGACAATCGACACTTGTCGCACCTTCTTCATCTGTATCATTTCTCTGAGTCTTGGTTGGAAAACGTTCAAGTGGCTTCAAGCGGTTGGGTTTCTCGTCCTGCTGTGTTCCACTCTTCTCTTCCACGCCATTGCTCAGCATCCGTCACTGTCTTCTGTAGCGAATGAGGTTACCTGAGGCTACCCAAGGGGCTCGCCCGTCACTGATGCTTCATAATGAAAAAGGTACTTGTGATCCAGTACTCTGTTAACTATTTTTTTTTTCGCTCTAATGTTAAGAGCATCGTCAAGGTATTTCTTGCGGCATGCTGTAAATAAACGGCCTGTTATATGCGAGTAGCCTGGAGATACTTTGTTTATGTTTGGTTCAGTTTGCTCTAGTACACTACATATCGCCTTGGCAGTGACGGCCTGGCCTGTCAAGCTCAAAGCGTAGAAATTTTCAAAGAGAACAAGGAGTTTAGGATCTCTTGAACTTCCTCAATGATGACCCTGCCGGCCTCCCCCTTATCTCCACCACCAGCATCGTCACAGGCTTTCTCGAGAGGGCCTGCACCATATCGCTCCAACTTGTGTCGCAGCTTCTTCTCCATGGCGATTGCTTGAGTCGAGAAAGCAGCCTCAATGCCAATGTCGTCGGGGTCTTCTATGACCGCGTACTCGATTCGAACGTCATCGGTAGGGCGCAGGCCGGCCTTCTTCCTAAGCTTCTGAATACAACTGACAATTTCCCGACCTAGACGCTCGTCTTTGAGGTCTGGGTAAATCGTCTTATCAAGAATGATGATCGTGTCCTTGTCGAGGCCAATCTCGACTCTTTCGGACACGGTACTGTCCGAAGTAACACGGCGTTTGATAATGACGTCTTCAGCAGTGACTTCTGTTCCGCCAATCGCTATCGAACCCGTCTGCATCAACCGCCTAACATCTGCGCTCGGCAGAGCAGTCAGGGCGTCTGACAGTTTCTTCGCCATATTGCGAAATTTCTTTCCAAACCTGGTCCAATCCGCCGTGCAGGTGTACTGCACACCGTAGCGCGATTCGTCAGAGCTGAGGACCAGCGAGACGATGGATAGTTCGTCCTTAATGTAGTTTGCAAGCGATACGATATCGTCGAGGTACTCCTGATCGGGATGGAAAACCGTGAGTGTCATAAGAGATTGCTTGAGGCTAACAGGAGGCTCTTTTTCACGGCAGGTACGGCCGAGACCGACAACGGTCCGCATGCGGGCGAAACGACGCTCGATCACCTCATCAAAGAGCTCTTGGCGGGGCTCCGGGAATGGCAGGAAGTGGACGGAGCGAACATCACCGACTAGCAGGTACCGTGGCATGTATTCTTGGAGGTGTAGCCACAGCTTGTCGGTCAAGAAGGGGATGAAGGGAGCAAAGCTTCGAGCGATCGTATAAAGCACGTCAAACAACGTGTTCAACGCATGAACCGTCTCTGCGACGCCGCGATCCCCTTTCAGTCGTTGGCGGCTGAAACGGATGTACCAATTCGTCACGTCCTCGATGAGCCCGAGAAGTCTTGGGACCACGTTGTACAGGCGGTAGCCTGTCGGTGAGGTTCAGCACCTTGTTCTCACGCTACTAGGAAATAACTTACCAGCCATCTCGTGGTTTATGTCCTTCAAGAATGATTGACAAGTAGCCAGGATCCAGTGATCGGTGACATTCTCGGACGACGCTGCCTTTTCTGGAGAAAATTTAAACTCGATCTCTTTCAATTTTCGCAACAGCCGGACTTGGTCTGCAAAGAACATGTAGCTGTTCCAGAGCGGCAAGAGAACTTTCTGAACCACTTCTCTGACGCCCGTCTCCTTGAAGCTGAAGTGCTCTCCACGGACCACAGGAGAGCTAATGAGGTAGAGGCGGATAGCGTCGCAACCATATCGTCCCATGATGATCTCCGGGTCAGGGTAGTTCTTCAAGCGCTTCGACATCTTCTTCCCATCCTCGGCCAGGACCATACCGTTTACGACGCAATTCTTGAAAGGGCAGGTGCCGAAGAGGTGAACACCTAAGACAAGAAGAGTGTAAAACCAACCCCGCGTTTGATCGAGGCCTTCTCCGACGAAGTCAGCGGGAAATCGTTTTTCAAACGCGACCTTGTTTTCGAAAGGGTAGTGCTGGGAGGCATACGGCATGCTCCCGGACCCGAACCAACAGTCGAATACTTCCTCAATGCGACGAAGATCACCCTTCCCTTGTTTGCTAGGTATGGTGATATGGTCGATGTTGTGCCTATGCAGGTCCGTGATCTCGCCTTGGTATCCACTAAGGGCCTTCAATTCCTCAACGCTACCGACACAAACGACCTCTTCATAGTCGTCGCTCACCCAAAGAGGTACGGGAGTACCCCAGTAGCGATTACGGGACACGGCCCAGTCCCGAGCGTTGCCGATCCAGTTTGCGAACCGCTTTTCCTTAGCAAAGGAAGGTATCCAATGTGTCTTCTCGATCTGCTCTAACATCTGGGGGATGACGGGCGGAACCCTGATGAACCAGGAAGAGATGGCGCGATATATTAGCGGAGTGTCCGATCTAGGACACATAGGGTAGCTGTGGGTAATCTGCGAGGTCACTACAAGACGCCCTCGGTCTTGGAGATATTTTATTATGTGTTTGTCAGCATCTTTAACGTATTGGCCCGCGAAATCCGTTACCTCAGACGTAAAACATCCATTGCCGTCAACCGGGTTCGGAGGTGCACGTTCCGTAGAAATGACTCCGCTTTTCATGGCGGCGACAAAATCCTCCTCGCCGAAAGCTGGCGCCTGATGGACCAGACCCACGCTGCTAGTTGCTGTGACATAGCTGTCATTGTTGACGCGGAAGCCGTAGTCCTTGAACCGGTCATAGAAGTAGGGGAAGGGGGCTTCGTATCTCCAACCTCGCAAGTCTGATCCCTTGTATCTGGCAACAACCTTGTATTTTTCCTTCTCCGGTTTTTTGTACAAGGTCCTGATCAACGACTCTAGGAGGATATAGTTCATTCCGGCCTTCTCGTCGCATATCTTGACGTATTCGAAATCGGGGTTTGCCGAGATGCTTGTGTGCGCCGGAAGGGTCCACGGCGTTGTCGTCCACGCAAGCAAGCACGTTTTCGGGTCTTCGAGAAGGGGGAATGTGACCACAATAGCTGGGTCTTGTACTATTTTGTAGTTTTCCTGAAAGCGTCTCGTAAGCAACGCCTACTCTCGGGAGAATCTGGTCCACCTCACCTGGGCCTCGTTGTTGCTAAGGGGAGTTGTAAGAGCAGTCGAGTAGGGCATCACCTTGAAACCGCGGTACACGGCACCTTTTCCGTGAAGCTGCTTGAAGACCCACCAACAAGACTCCATGAAATTTAGGTTCATGGTCTGTCGCCGAGGTCAGTAAGCCGCGAACAAGACAGTAAGCGTTGGCGAATCACCTTGTAGTCGTTGTCGAAATCAACCCAGCGACCCAACCTCTCAATCATCCGCCTCCACTCGGCCGCGTATCGCATCACGATAGACTTGCATTCATTGTTGTAGTTGGCGATGCCAAAACTGAGGATAGCCTGCTTCCCCTTGATACCAAACCTCTTGTCAATTTCATACTCGATAGGGACGCCGTGGGTATCCCAGCCGAATCGATGTTCGACGAGGTATCCCTTCATGGCCCAGTATCTCGGTATAGCATCCTTGATAGTTGAAGTCAGCATGTGGCCGTAGTGGGGAAGGCCAGTTGCGAAAGGCGGTCCGTCATAGAAGGCGTAGGACGGCTTGTCCTTGTTCAGCTCAAGCTGAATCCGGAAGGCGTCGATAGCACGTCATCTCTCAAGAACGATCTCTTCTTCTTTGGCGAAGTCGATCGGAGCCATAGTGATACCAGCGAGCGTATTCAGACCGGCAGGCTCGGCTGTGGCTAATGCGTGCTTGCAAAGTTATGGATGAGATTCTGAGAGAGGCGGCAAATTAAGGGGAATTCTGTGTCACCTAGTCCTCCTGCGGAGCCAACAGGGCGATGTATATCACGTGACTCTAGCTTAGCTAGTATGGACTAGACCGGTCTGATTTCTTTAAGATTGCAGAGTGCACGACAAAAGTTATGTCTGATGGGCTACCAAGTGCATTAGTAGAGGAACGCGCTGAGCTAGTTAGTTCCCGAACACAGTTAATGCATACATTTTTACTAAGGAAATCAAAATTGTTGGCACGGCAATAGGTGCACGGGTTGAATCGGTCTGCAGCTGCAATAACTTTGTATGAGAGAAGACGATTGATTCTATAGAGAGAACTATGGAGGAGTTTATATAGAAGGAGACGCGAATCTCCTTGTGACGTATGGCGCGCTATAGGCCCTAGCTCGCGCGCGCGATGACTTATAGCGAAGGGAAAGAAAGGGGGTGCAGCTAGGGGACGCAGCCAGTGAACGCAGCCGTCACGTGACTTAGAAAGCTGCCAGCATGCCGCTGGAAAGCTGTCGGCAAACCGATGGCGAGCAGTCACATGACATCAGCTACGTAATTCCAATATAGACTATATTTTTCTTTCTTAGAGCGTTGAGGTACTCAGTTGTCACGTGACTTGGAAAGCTGCCAGCACGCCGCCGGAAAGCTGCCAGCAATCCAACGGCAAGCTGAGTAGTCTCGTGATACTAGTCACGTGATATTAGTCACGTAATAGTATTCTTCCTTGTTTGCTCAACCCATCCCTATACGCGAAGCTCGACTGAGTTTCAGTCTGATCTATTGGCTAGAGGCCCATACTTTCTACTTGAACTACTATAGTGTTTCCGCACAGTCCGCTTTGCAATGCTCTGCATGACATGATCCTTGTCGTACGAAAGCTCTGCTGGTATGGGTAAAGACCCACGATTTGTCTGGAGAAGCGTACCGTTCTTGGAGAAAGATAGATTGCAAACAATAAAGTCGATATGGAACGTCTGGCGGAGCGCGCCCGTCCTGGTCTCCCACAGCTTGACCGTCTTGTCGTTCGATGCCGAGGCCAGCGCCGTGCCGTCCGACGAGAAGGCTACCGCGTTGACGCTGTCCCTATGGCCTTCGAGCGTCTGGCGGAGCGCTCCTGTTCCGGCGTCCCACAACTTGACCGTCTTGTCGCTTGATACCGACGCAAGTACCGTGCCGTCCGGCGAGAAAGCTACCGCCATAACCCAGTGCCCATGGCCTCGAGCGTCTGGCGCAGCGCCTCCGTCCCGGCCTCCCACAGCTTGACTGTCTCGTCGCTTGATGCTGATGCCAGCGTCGTGCCGTCCGGCGAGAAGGCTACCGCGCTGACGTAGCTCTTATGGCTCTCGAGCGTCTGGCGTAGCGCCCCCGTCCCCGTGTCCCATAGCATGACTATCTTATCCCACGATACCGATGCCAGCGTCGTGCCGTCCGGCGAGAATGCTACCGAGGTGACGTTGCCCCTATGGCCCTCAAGCGTCTATAGCACCGCGTTCTATTCCTCCTTAACCCTTGGTAACCTTCGGATCTATTAGGGTATACTGTCTTAGAACGTCTTCCTTACTATACTTGACGTCGGTGCGAATACGAGTCCGCTATACGTCTATAGTAGCGTTTGCTTAATCGCTGCTTATTCTACCCACCGACTATTTTATAGATACTCTCGCACCCTTGGGCTTCGTGAATCAGTCTGAAGGTAAAGTGCTCCCCACCGCTATATAGCAAAACTAAGTGTTGCGCCAGCAGTAGCCACGGGACAGTTCACTGATTGCCAAAACCCACTTTCGCCAAACAATCACCATGTCGGTCGGCAATATCCTTTCCGTCGTGACTATCCTCATCAACATGGGGATGGATCTCTACACTCGAATTGACTCTGTCAAGCAAGCTCCTGACGACCTTCTGCTGCTCACTACCAATCTTAAAGTTTTGCGGAAGGTGTTTGAGGAGCCAGAGAACGACATGAAGGCCTATTCGTCAGAGTTTATGAGAATGCTGGCTATCCTGGAAAGTATTCGAGAATCATGCACCAGGTGTGCAAAGGTCCTAGGCGTCGAACCTGCTGGAACGACAACTGCGACTCGGAAGACAGCGATGAATGGCAAAAGTTGGACCAAGCGGGCGCGGATTTTGCTACGATTCCAAGCATTCTCGCCGAGATTCGGGATAAGGCCGAAAAACTTCAGAAGATATCTATCTATTAGCTGAAGGCCCGAGGCGGACTGCCCTGAGCGCTTGTTAGATAGCGGAAACGAGCACCGCAGAACCTCGGGTCCCACCCCTGTGTCTTATCTTAAATCAAAGATTTTGGGGGTGGCGAAGTTCAAATAAAAAGGAACAAAACAGTGAAGCTCTTGAATATTTGACAAGCTCTATCAGTGCTTTTCCAACCACCGGTATACTCGATCTGCGATCTCAAGGTTGTTCTTCTCCATGAAGAGCATGTGTCCGTTGCCGTGAATGCCCTCCTTGCCTAGATCCGCATACTCCACGTCTACGCCAGCTTGCTCCAAATACTTGACAGTGCAATAACCGTGTGGTGCATTGAAGGACGCTTCGCCAGTAACAACCAGTTCTGGAATCTTCCCAAGGTTTGTCAGCTGCTTCGCTGGGGACTTCTGCATGATGCACTCGTTATGCTCAGCATCGATAGCCGGCTCAACAATTGTCTCAATATTTTCAGCATTCTTGCCAGCAGATGGCTCGTACCCAATAGCGAGGTCGGTGAGGCCAAAGGCGAAAGCTGGACCACTTCCAATTGGCGGGCGAAACGTGAACGGGGGACCGGATGGCTCGAGCTGGACAATACCCTTAACAAGATCAGAGCGCATGTCTCCGACCCTCCAGCCTATCCACGGTTAACCACTAAGCGATTCAAATAGGATTTGGCTCAAGATACCGTATGCACCCGCTTGTGAGTGACTGATGATATAACAGCCACCTACGATGTCAACGAGAGCTGAATATGCCTGCGCATTTTGTTCTTCGCTAATAAAGCGGTCAATTTGAAATTGCATCTGGCTCCTGTAAAAAGAGTCAAAAGTTGGGTCGCCAATGCGACCGGTGCCCGGCCATTGTGTATGGAGTTTCGCCTGTGGCCATTGATCACCGTTGTGTGCTACATCGGTGAAGAGGTCAGAGACCGAATTGGGGGGCCCAAGGGACCCGATCTTTCCCTGTCCTGGAAACGAAAAGGAGCGACCGCGTGCAGGCTGATCTGAGAGATATACTGTATGACCTTTGGAGAGAAAATATGATGCCCATCCTGGCCGTCCGTCTGGAGTATCCAGAAAATTGGTTCCAGTCTGGGCCGCGCCTGCAATGAAGATTATGGGCAGTGGTGGGTTTTTCGGGGCTGGGTTAGGAGAAAGCTTCTCGACGTAGATTTGGCCGATCATAGCTATCGAGGTGGAATTGGTTGCATTGTCCTGCTTTTTGTGTTAGATGCGCGTCAAACTTGTGGAATCTAAAACTTGCCGTGATATTTGTGTACTGTCCGCCAACGTAGAGAACCTCGCGCTTTGGGATAATGTTCACAAGCTGGGAACTGTTGGTCTGCGCATTGCCACCCAGAAAAGCAATTTGTGACAAATATGCTAGAGAAGTAAAAGTGCAAAGATGGACCATGGTGAACCAATACTGTAGCCACTACAGAGACCCTGAAGAAACGTTTGTGGGGAAAGAAGGGGATCCCGGCTCGAACTCGTAGAAGAGGGACAGAAGGGGAAGGAAACTAGCGGAGATGGCCATTGTCATGGAGACGATGGCATGAAAGGATTTGTATTGATAAGGACTGGCCCTCCGCAGTCTAAAGAGGCAAATCTACTAGCCTCCCTGCTAGCGTCCACCTTCTAGGGGCCATCTCCGGCGCATCTCGCAGCGAATAGTTAGTGTTACGGATCTGCCTTGGACTTAGTCAGCTCTGCGTGACTATATATACCTGCCCCGCCATCCCACGTTGGTATGTCATCCTTCCCTCTTTGTACTACAATAGAGTTACTTGGCCTTAGATTGTTCCGTGCCGTGACGCGCGGCGGCGCGGGCCAGGTTGTCACACACCAACCAGAGCAATTCCTAACGCATTAAGCTGACCGGTCATCCCGCTCTTTATAGCAAGGCGTCTGCGCAAACGTAATTTTTATTAAAGTAGAATTATAGCGCTTCCACAATACAATTGTCACAACAGATTCAGGTCTTGCTAGGTGCTATCGTCATGTGCTTGACTAAGCGCAGCAAACCGCTTGTAAGGCGGCCCGTCGCAGGTCTCTATACGCGAGGTAACCCTAAGGCAGAATGTGCTGACGCCTCAGCTATGCTACTAACGTAACCTTAGCCTCATAAGTGCCTGAAGGCTAGCAGAAGGCTGTAAAGCTGCTGGTTAACAAAGGCGCCAGCGTCGACGCGCTAAGAGGGCGCAACTTGTCATTTTTTTTAGAATCTTGCCACCGCCTGTGGGAAGGATGGCCGACCCGTTCCTGCCATGACCTTGCGTGGAAGGCGATAATATGATGATAAAAGAGGGCGGAACGCAGCCATAGATGGTGTAGCGTCTTGCCAAGGA
>Ga0247757_10002076_pt1 | contig 11146 bp, 8 predicted proteins | sample UWRJL126311R4_FD_180929 | JGI IMG/M metagenome (GOLD analysis project Ga0247757, IMG submission 180929) | Plant litter microbial communities from Arlington Agricultural Research Station in Wisconsin, United States - UWRJ-L126-311R-4 | ecosystem: Environmental > Terrestrial > Plant litter >...
GGGCATGACCGGCACCGCCGAGACCGAGGCCGCCGAGCTGCATGAGATCTACAAGCTCGGCGTGGTGCCGATCCCGACCAACAAGCCGATGATCCGCGCCGACCAGTCCGACCTGATCTACAAGACCGAAGAGGCCAAGTTCATCGCGGTGGTCGACGATGTCGCCGAGCGCTATGAGAAGGGTCAGCCGGTGCTGATCGGCACGACGAGCGTCGAGCGCTCGGAGTTCCTGTCGCGCCAGTTCGAGAAGCGCCGCATCCCGCACAACGTCCTCAACGCCAAGTACCACGAGCAGGAGGCCGGCATCATCGCCGAGGCCGGCCGGCTCGGCGCGATCACGGTGGCCACCAACATGGCCGGCCGCGGTACCGACATCGTGCTCGGCGGCAACGTCGACTACCTGCTGGATCGGCGCCTGCGCCAGCGCGGCCTCGACCCGATCGAGACCCCGGACGAGTACGAGACGGCGTGGCACGAGGAGCTGCCTGCCGTCAAGGCGCAGGTGGCCGCCGAAGCCAAGGACGTCGTCGCCTCGGGCGGGCTCTACGTGCTCGGCACCGAGCGCCACGAATCCCGCCGCATCGACAACCAGCTGCGCGGCCGCTCCGGCCGCCAGGGTGATCCGGGGGAGTCCCGCTTCTACCTGTCGCTGGCCGACGAGCTGATGCGCCGCTTCAACGGCGCCACGCTGGAAACCCTGCTGACCCGGCTCAACCTGCCCGAGGACGTGCCGATCGAGGCCAAGATGGTCTCCCGCGCGATCAAGAGCGCCCAGACCCAGGTCGAGCAGCAGAACTTCGACATCCGCAAGGAAGTGCTCAAGTACGACGAGGTGATGAACCAGCAGCGCAAGGTCATCTACGCCGAGCGCCGCCGCATCCTCGAGGGAGAGAACCTCGCCGAGCAGGCCCACACGATGCTGGTGGACGTGGTCACCGCCTACGTCGACGGCGCCACCGCGGACGGTTACTCCGAGGACTGGGACCTGGAGAAGCTGTGGGAGAGCCTGCGCCAGCTGTACCCGGTGGGCATCGACCACCACGACCTGATCGATTCCGACGCGGTCGGTGAGCCCGGCGAGCTGACCCGCAAGGAGCTGCTCGACGCGCTGATCGCCGACGCCGAGCGTGCCTATGCCGAACGCGAGGCCGAACTCGAGGCGCTGGCAGGCGAGGGCGCGATGCGTCAGCTGGAACGCAACGTGCTGCTCAACGTGCTGGACCGCAAGTGGCGTGAGCACCTCTACGAGATGGACTACCTGCGCGAGGGCATCGGCCTGCGCGGGCTGGCCCAGCAGCGGCCCGAGGTGGAGTACGCCCGCGAGGGGTACGACATGTTCATCGGCATGCTCGACGGCATGAAGGAGGAATCGGTCGGGTTCCTCTTCAACGTCCAGGTCGAGGCAAACCCGGCCCCGGCGGTCGCCCCGGTCGCGGCACCGCCCGGGCTCGCCGATTTCGCCGCGGCGGCCGCCGCTGCCCAGGAGCAGGGCGCAGTGGCCACCCAGGAGCGGCCGGCACCGTTGCGCGCCAAGGGAATCGACGGCGACGACCAGCCGCCGCTCACCTACACCGGCCCGTCCGAAGACGGCTCGGCAGAGGTCAAGCGCTCCGGCAACGGCACGACGACCAAGCCGTCCGGCGGCGGAACCCGGCGGGAACGGCGCGAAGCCGCCCGCGCCCAGAAGACGGGACGCCACGCCCGGCGCCGCTAACCGATCTGCAGCGCGACCATCCGCCAGCGGTCGCGATCGCGCTCGATGCGCGCCGCCACGGCGTGCACTCGACCGGACCTGCTGAACGAGGCGAAGACCTCTGCCGCGGTGACCTCGCCGGTGCCGCAGTCGACCGCGCGGACCCGCACCCGGTGCAGCGTCGCGCTGCCGGTGCGCGTGGCCTTGGCGCGTGCCAGCACCCGGTCGACGAGGACCGGTGTCATCAACGGGCGCAGCTGTGCGACGGGTCGGCGCCGGTCGATGACCTCGATCACCTGGCGCAGCGCGGTCTCGGCGAACACCACCGCCGTCTTCGGCGGGGGCGCCTCCCGCGGGGCGGCCCAGTGCGGGCGCACCCGGTGGATGGCCGACCCCGACGGCACGGGGCACAACCGGCCCAGCGGATGGGGAACGGGCTCGTAGTCGATCACCGGCGAGGTGATCAGCGGGTCTGTGGCGAGCGGCGATGCGGTCATGGGCGGTCTCCAGCGATGGGCGCGACGAAGGGTGTGACTGCTGGAGAGTGGCAGCGACGTCCATGATTCCACGGCTCACCGACCCCTCGACGCACCCGTTATGCGGGGGGCCGGGTGGTGCCGATACCGTGAGTCGTCCGGGGGAGTGATCGGGCTCCCCGCACGAAGGGGGTGCCGCCGTGGTCGTCAGGTTGTCGGCGTCCGACACGTCCTTCTTCCGGTTGGAGAACTCGGCGACGCCGATGTACGTGGGCTCGCTGCAGATCCTGCGCAAACCGCGCAGCGGGCTGAGCTACGAAACCCTGCTGGCCACCGTCGAGCACCGTCTCCCGCAGATCCCGCGCTACCGGCAGAAGGTGCGCGACGTCAGCTACGGCCTGGCCCGCCCGGTGTGGATCGACGACCGCGACTTCGACATCACCTACCACGTCCGACGCTCCGCGCTGCCGTCACCGGGCAGCGACGCCCAGCTGCACGACCTCGTCGCCCGGTTGGGCTCGCGCCCGCTCGACAAGTCACGGCCGCTGTGGGAGATGTATCTGGTCGAGGGCCTGGCCAAGAACCGCGTCGCGATCTACACCAAATCGCACCAGGCGCTCGTGAACGGGATGACGGCGCTCGAGATCGGGCACGTGATCGCCGACCGGACGCAGAAGCAGCCGGTATTCGACGAGGACATCTGGATCCCGGGGCGCGAACCCTCCGACCGTCAGCTGATGCTCGGCGCGCTCGGCGAGTGGATCACCCGCCCCGGCCAGCAGGCCGCCGCGATGCGATCGACGCTGACCGACGCCGTGACCAGCACCGGTCAGCTGGTCTATCTGGGTCGCCGCGCGGCCGAGGTCGTGCGCACCGTCGCCCGCGGGACGGCGCCGAGCAGCCCGCTGAACACCACGGTGTCACGCAACCGGCGGTTCTCGGTGGTGGCCGCGGCCCTCGACGATTTCCGGATGGTGCGGGCCAGGTACGAATGCGACGTCAACGACGTGGTGCTCGCGGTGGTGGCCGGGGCCCTGCGTAACTGGCTGCTCTCCCGCGGTGAGCCCGTGACCGCCACCACCACGGTGCGCGCGATGGCGCCGATGTCGGTTTACCCCAACGCCGAGATCGGCTCGGCCGGCCCCGGCCAGGCGATCAGCGAGGTCGCCCCGTTCCTGGTGGATCTGCCTGTGGGAGAAGCGAATCCGGTGGTCCGCCTGTCGCAGATCGCGCACGCCACCGAATCGCATCCGACCGCGCCGAGCCTCGTGGACGCGCGCACCATCATCACGCTGTCGGGCTTCGCGCCGCCGACGCTGCATGCCATGGGCATCCGGGTGGCGACGAGCTTCTCGGCCCGGGTGTTCAACCTGCTGATCACCAACGCTCCTGGCGCGCAGAGCCAGATGTACGTCGCAGGCACCAAACTGCTCGAGACCTACGCCGTTCCACCGCTTCTGCACAACCAGGCGCTCGCGATCGGGGTGACGTCCTACAACGGCATGATCTACTTCGGCATCAACGCCGACCGCGACGCGATGAGTGACGTGGACATGCTGCCCAGCCTGATGCGCGAGGCCCTCGACGAACTGACCGAGGCCGCGCGTTAACCGATCGGAAACCGCTCCGGGATTGACGAGTGCGCGTCGGCGGGGTCGAATGGCTCGATGGCAACGTCTGAAGATGAACTGACTGCCGCCGTCGCCGACGGGCCGATGCCGGAGATGGATCCGGTGCCGCACCCGGTTCTCGACGTCCCCGTCACCACCGTCGACAGTGCCCGCAGGGGTGTCGACTGGGTGGTCTTCGGCGTCACCGCCGCGATCGCCGTGGCGTTCCTGGTGTGGGGCTTCGTCAGCACCGAGAGCCTGGCCGGCGCGTCGAAGGGCGCGCTGACGTGGGTGATGGGCAACACCGGCTGGCTGTTCGTGCTGACCAGCACGGGGTTCGTCGTCTTCGTCCTCTACCTGGCGCTGGGCCGGTACGGCACCATCCCGCTGGGGCGCGACGGTGAACCGCCGGAGTTCAACGGGATCTCGTGGGTGGCGATGATGTTCAGCGCAGGCATGGGCATCGGGCTGATGTTCTTCGGGGTGGCCGAACCGCTCTCGCATTTCACCACCCCGCCGCCGGGCACCGGTGCACCGGGCAACCCCGAGGCCGTGCAGAATGCCATGGCCACCACGCTGTTTCACTGGGCGCTGCATCCCTGGGCCATCTACGCCGTCGTCGGGCTGGCCATCGCCTACGGCGTGTACCGCAAAGGTCGGCTGCAGCTGATCAGTTCGGCGTTCGAGCCGCTGCTGGGCTCTCGTGCCAACGGGTCCTGGGGCAAGGTGATCGACATGTTGGCGATCTTCGCCACGCTCTTCGGGTCGGCGGCCTCACTGGGCTTGGGCGCCTTGCAGATTCGCAGCGGTCTGCAGATCGTCGCCGGTATCGGTGAGACCGGCAACGCCATCCTCATCGTCATCATCACCGTGCTCACCGTGTGTTTCGTGCTGTCCGCCGTGTCGGGGGTGTCCCGCGGGATCCAATGGCTGTCGAACATCAACATGGTGCTCGCCGTCGTCCTCGCGGTGTTCGTCTTCGCCGTCGGCCCAACGGTTTTCATTCTCAACCTGTTGCCGACATCGCTGGGCAGTTACTTCGCCGACCTGAACATGATGTCGGCGCGCACGGGCGCCGAGGGTGCCGACGTCGACGCGTGGCTGCAGTCGTGGACGATCTTCTACTGGGCGTGGTGGGTGTCGTGGACCCCGTTCGTCGGCATGTTCATCGCGCGGATCTCGCGCGGCCGCACCATCCGCCAGTTCGTCGCCGGGGTCCTGGTGGTGCCGAGCCTGGTGTCGCTGGTGTGGTTCGCGGTCTTCGGCGGCGCGGCGATCAACGTGCAGCAGGGCGGAACCGACCTCGCCGGCGAGGGCGCGGTGGAAAAGCAGTTGTTCACCCTGCTCGACCAGTACCCCATCGCGACGATCGCCAGCGTGATCGTCATGGTCCTGGTGGCGATCTTCTTCGTCTCCGGGGCCGACGCCGCGTCCATCGTGATGGGCTCACTGTCGCAGAAGGGGGCGATTCATCCCAGCCGCGCCACGGTCGTCTTCTGGGGTGTGGCCACCGGGGCCGTCGCGGCGGTCATGCTGCTCGTCGGCGGTGAGGATGCCCTGAACGGGTTGCAGACCATCACCATCATCGCCGCGCTGCCGTTCCTGCTGGTGATGGTGGCCATGGCGGTGGCGCTGCTGCGGGATTTGCGCCGCGACCCGAAGATCCTGCGCCGCGAGTACGCCGCCGAGGCCGTCAACGACGCGGTGGTGGCCGGGGTGACCCAGCACGGTGACGACTTCATCATCTCGGTGGAGAAGGACCCCAACAGCGACGATCGCGCGTCCGGGTAGGCACCCGCCTCTGGCTCGCGCGGCCGCCGCCATCGGCGGTCGGCCACTACGCTCGGCGGAGTGCGCGTCTTCGTCCCCGCGACCCTGGCCATGTTGCAGCGGCTGGTGGCTGACGGGTCCTTCCGCCCAGTCAACGGCACCGCGTTCGCGGTCACACCCACTCTTCGGGAGTCCTACGCGGAGGGGGACGACGACGAGCTGGTCGACGTCGCGTTGCGTGATGCGGCGCTGGCCTCGCTGCGCCTGCTCGGTCAGGAGGAGACGACGGCACTGCCCAGCAGGCGCGCCGTGGTCGAAGCCGATGTCGACGACGACGCGGGTGTGACTCTGCGGCCGGACCTCGACGATGCCGTCGTGCGGCTGTCGGCCGAGATCCCGATCGGGCGGGTGATCGCCGCCTACGTGGACAACGCAGCCGCCGAATCGGCGGTGTCTGCCGCGGTCGAGGCGGTCGACGAGGCCGACCTGGGAGACGAGGACGCGGAACTGACCGTCGGTGACGCGCAGGATCACGATCTCGCCTGGTATGCGCCGCAGGAGCTGCCGTTTCTGCTCGAGTTGCTGTGATGGGGTGGCTACGCGACCGTAAGTTACGGTACCGTAGGTTGGTCACCCGCGACTCGGCAGGAGCTCCGATGGCCAAGACCACGATCAAGAACACCGCTCGTGTCGCCGACACCGTGCGACCGGTCATCGCCGGGGCCAAGGAACGGCCGGGTTGGCACGCGTTGCGCACCGTGGCGGCGCGCATCACGACGCCGCTGCTCCCCGACGACTATCTGAAGCTCGCCAACCCGCTGTGGTCGGCTCGGGAGCTGCGCGGGCGCGTCCTGGAGGTGCGCCGCGAGACCGTCGACTCGGCCACGCTCGTCATCAAGCCCGGGTGGGGTTTCTCGTTCGACTACGAGGCCGGCCAGTACGTCGGCATCGGCGTGCTCGTCGACGGGCGGTGGCGGTGGCGCTCGTACTCGCTGACCAGCAGCCCCGTGACCAGCCAGGGCTCGCGCACCATCACGATCACCGTCAAGGCCATGCCCGAGGGCTTCCTGTCCACCCACCTGGTCGGCGGGGTCGAGCCCGGGACCATCGTCAGGCTCGCTGCGCCGCAGGGCAATTTCGTCATGCCGGATCCGGCGCCGGCGTCGGTGCTGTTCCTGACCGCCGGCTCGGGTATCACGCCGGTCATGTCGATGTTGCGGACCCTGAGCCGGCGCGGTCAGCTCGGTGACATCGCGCACGTGCACTCCGCACCCACCGAGGCTGACGTGATGTTCGCCGAGGAGTTGTCGACGCTCGGCCAGCGGTACGACGGCTATCGGTTGCGATTGCGGACCACGCGGACGCAGGGCCGGCTGGACCTGTCCCGCCTCGACGAGGTCGTCCCTGACTGGCGCGAGCGACAGACCTGGGCTTGTGGGCCCGAGGCGATGCTGGAGGCGGCCGAGCGCACCTGGACCGCCGCCGGGCTCACCGAACAGCTCCACCTCGAGCGGTTCGCGGTCACGCGCGCCGGCCACGGCAGCGGTGGGACCGTCGAATTCGCCCGCGCAGGCAAGCAGGCGACGGTCGACGGCGCGACCTCCCTCATGGACGCGGGCGAGGCCGTCGGCATCCAGATGCCGTTCGGCTGCCGGATGGGCATCTGCCAGTCCTGCGTGGTCGGACTGCTCGAAGGACACGTCAAGGATCTGCGGACCGGCGTCGAACACGAGCCGGGTAGCCGGGTGCAGACCTGTGTGTCGGCCGCGTCGGGCGACTGTGTTCTCGACGTGTGACATTTACCCGCTGGTAACCTACGGATTCGTAGGTTACGGTAGCGTAGGTAAGCGAGAGGAGGGGTGGAACCCATGGCAATCACGGACGTACCGGAGTTCACGCATCTGAGCGACTCCGATATCGAAGGCCTCGCGCGTGAACTCGACGCGATCAGGCAGGACATCGAAGACTCCCGCGGTGCGCGCGACGCGCGCTACATCCGCCGGACCATCGCCGCGCAGCGCGCCCTCGAGATCGCGGGGCGGCTGATGCTGGCGGGCAGCTCCAAACGCGCTTACTGGTGGGCCGGCACGGCGACGCTGGGCGTGGCCAAGATCGTCGAGAACATGGAGATCGGCCACAACGTCATGCACGGCCAGTGGGATTGGATGAACGATCCCGAGATCCACTCGTCCTCGTGGGAGTGGGACATGAGTGGCGCCTCCAAGCACTGGCGCTTCACCCACAACTTCATGCATCACAAGTACACCAACATCCTCGGCATGGACGACGATGTGGGCTACGGCGTCATCCGGGTGACCCGCGATCACCGGTGGAAGCCGATGAACGTGTTGAACCTGTTCTTCAACACCCTGCTGGCCGTGGGCTTCGAGTGGGGCGTGGGATTGCAGCACCTGGAGCTCGGCAAGATCTTCATGGGTCGCGACGACCGCAAAGAGACGATGTTGCGGGTCAAGGAGTTCGGCGTGAAGGCCGGACACCAGGTCGCCAAGGACTACGTCATGTGGCCCGCGCTGACCTCGGTGTCGCCGGGTGCGACGTTCACGTCGACGATGAAGGCGAACATCGTCGCCAACATCATCCGCAACGTGTGGGCCAATGCTGTGATCTTCTGCGGCCACTTCCCTGATGGCGCAGAGAAATTCACCAAGACCGACATGGTCGGGGAGACCCGCGGTGAGTGGTACCTGCGGCAGATGCTCGGCAGCGCCAACTTCGAGAACGGCCCGGTGCTGCGCTTCATGAGCGGCAATCTGTGCCACCAGATCGAACACCACCTGTACCCGGATCTGCCGAGCAACCGGCTCTACGAGATCTCGCTGCGCGTGAAGCAGATCTGCGACAAGTACGACCTGCCCTACACGACCGGGTCGTTCCTGGTGCAGTACGGCAAGTCGTGGCGCACGATCGCGAAACTGTCACTGCCGGACCGGTTCCTGAGCGACACCGCCGACGATGCGCCCGAGACGCGCAGCGAGCGGATGTTCACCGATCTCGACCCGGCCGAGCGGCGGGGCCTGAAGTCGGCCATCGCTGCGGTGCGGTCGCGACGGCGGGCCCGCAAGGCGGCCCACGCCGCCGACCGTGGCCTGGCTGCCTGACCTCTACAGCCGAACAGACACGAATTCGCCTGGGCGAGTTCGTGTCTGTTCGGTTTTCAGCTTTCTAGGGGATGTAGTTTCTAGGGGATGTAGTCGAACGTGTCCGGGTTCGGACCGGTGCGGCCGTCCTCACCGCGGTCCAGGCCCGTCAACTCCGTGAGCTGGTCGTCGCCCAACTCGAAGTCGAACAGCGCGAAGTTGTCCTTCAGCCGCTTCTCGTTCGATGACTTCGGGAAGACGATGTCGCCGCGCTGGATGTGCCACCGCAGCACGACCTGCGCCGGTGTCCTGCCCACTGCCTCGGCGATCCGCGTGACCACGGGATCGTCGAGCACCCGGCCCTGAGCGATCGGTGACCACGCCTCGGTCTCGATGCCGTGTTCGCGGCCGTAGGCGCGTACCTCGTCGTTCACGAGATACGGGTGCACCTCGATCTGGTTCACCGCGGGGACGGTGTCCGTCTCCTGGGCCAACCGCTCGAGATGCGCCACCTGGAAGTTGGAGACGCCGATGCTGCGGGCGCGGCCGTCTTTGGCGAACTCCTCCAACGTCTTCCACGTCGACACGTAGTCCCCGTCGTACAGCGTCGGCAGCGGCCAGTGGATCAGGAACAGGTCGACGTAGTCGAAGCCCAGGTCGGCCAGGGTCTTGTCGAACGCCCGCCGGGCGTCGTCGGGCTTGTGGAAGCCGTTGTTCAGCTTGCTGGTGACGAACACCTCGCCGCGCTCGATGCCCGCGTTGCGGATGCCTTCGCCGACACCCTTTTCGTTGCCGTACATCTCCGCGGTGTCGATGTGGCGGTAACCGATGTCGAGCGCGGTCTTGACGGTGGCCGCGGTCTCCTCGGGCGGAACCTGATAGACGCCGAGTCCTAGTTGGGGGATGCGGACTCCGTTGTTCAATTCGATGATGGGTACCTGTGTCACGTTGTCCTCCTTCGCAGGGCAGCGTATCCGCGGGAGGGGGGCGGCAAACACCACGCGCCAGCGTGCGTGAAATGCCTGCTGTGGCGGCGCGTCGCGGTGCAGACACGCGCGCTCGCGGGACGAGGGGGACGAGTTGTCAGGCCTCGCGCAGGACTGCCAATAGCCGGCGCGCCGCCGCGACCCGGTCCGCGGCCGGTCCGGTCAGCGTGTCGAGCGCGCACTCCGGATCGGCGGGCGGCCCCATGTGGCCGCAGCCGCGGGGACAGTCATCGATGGCGTGGGCTAGATCGGAGAACGCCATCACCACGTCGTCGGGCGCGATGTGGGCCAGCCCGAACGAGCGGATGCCGGGGGTGTCGATCACCCAGCCCCCCGACGCCAGTGGCAGCGCCACCGACTGCGTCGACGTGTGCCTGCCGCGGCCGATGTCGGTGACCGCCCCGGTCGCCCGATCGGCGTCGGGCACAAGGCGGTTCACCAGCGTCGACTTGCCGACCCCGGAGTGCCCGAGCAGCACCGTCACCCGCTCGGACAGCAGGTCCCGCACCGCCTCCAGCGGGTCGTCGCGGCCGGCCTCGGCGATCGTCAGATCCAGACCGGCGAACTGTTCGGCGAACGGCTCGGCGGCCGCGAGATCCGTCTTCGTCAGGCACAGGATCGGATCCAGGCCGCCGGCATAGGCGGCGATCAGCGTGCGTTCCACCAGCCCGGTGCGCGGCGGCGGATCGGCCAGCGCCACCACGATGAGCAGCTGGTCGGCGTTGGCGACCACCACCCGCTCGGTGGGATCGGTGTCATCGGCGGTGCGGCGCAACACCGTTCGGCGCTCCCCGCGCCGCACGATGCGAGCCAGGGTGTCGGTGCGGCCCGACAGGTCACCGACGATGTCCACCTCGTCGCCGACGACGATCGGCGTGCGGCCGAGTTCGCGGGCCCGCATCGCGGTGACGTGACGGGCCGGGTCGCCGCCCAGCACGCATCCCCACCGGCCGCGGTCGACGGTGACCACCATGGCCGCTTCGGCGTCGGCGTGTTCCGGGCGGGTCTTGGTGCGCGGTCGAGAGCCCCGGCCGGGCCGGACCCGGACATCGGACTCGTCGTACTCGCGTGGGCTCAAAGAGCGGCCTGCGCGTCGGTCTGACCGGCCAGCATGTCCGCCCACAGCTGCGGGAACTCCGGCAGCGTCTTGGCGGTGGTGCCGATGTCTTCGACCTCGATGCCCGGCACGCGCAGACCGACGATCGCGCCCGCCGTCGCCATGCGGTGATCGGCGTAGGACTGCCAGACCCCGCCGTGCATCTGCTGGGCGGTGATCGTCAGCCCGTCGGCGGTTTCCTCGCACCGGCCGCCGATCCGATTGATCTCCGTGCTGAGCGCGGCCAGCCGGTCGGTTTCGTGGCCGCGCAGGTGGGCGATCCCGCGCAGATGCGACACCGCGCCCGGGGTGGCCAGCGCGGCCATCGCGGCCACCGACGGCGCCAGCTCGCCGACCGCGCGCAGGTCGACGTCGACGCCGTCGTAGTCGGCCGTGCCCTGCACCTCGAGATACGAG
>Ga0247757_10002077_pt1 | contig 11144 bp, 2 predicted proteins | sample UWRJL126311R4_FD_180929 | JGI IMG/M metagenome (GOLD analysis project Ga0247757, IMG submission 180929) | Plant litter microbial communities from Arlington Agricultural Research Station in Wisconsin, United States - UWRJ-L126-311R-4 | ecosystem: Environmental > Terrestrial > Plant litter >...
GACTCCCTACTCGACCCGGCCAGCGGTGCGGATGGGTGCGCGAATGCACAGAGCAGGAAGGGCATGTGGGCGCGCTTCGACCAGAGCTGGCTCCAGTTCAAGGTGGACGTCGAGGACCGCTTCCTCAACGCGCTGGGGGCCATCTGCAAGCGGGCCCAGGTGCAGCGATGCCCTCACGGCGAGTGCGTGCGTCTGAGGCGGCGTGTCGAGCAGGCAGCGCCCGAGTGCGCCTGGCCCATGTTTCGCGAATGGGCGGTGGTGGCCATGTCGTGCCAGTACCGCATGGGGCATCTCCCCAGCGAGCTCGAGAGGGAGCATCCGCCGCATGTGCACATCGCCTCGGCCGTGGGCCTGATGAACACGCTGCTCGAGCACCACCATGAAGAGGACGAGGCCATCGACGGCGTGCTGCTGGGCCCTCGCGGCCGCCGGACGACGCTCGACGTGGCTGGGGTTGCCGACGTCGTCTACTGGATGCTGACGGTGCAGACGAAGATGGACCGCAACACGGTCGACTTCGAGTCCTGGCCGCTGGACTACATCCCGCCTGCGCTCGTGCAGCCGGCCGTCCAGCGCGCAGAGCGACGTGCCGTCGAGCTGGGGCTCTGTCTGTTCCGTGTGCACGCCCTGGCCGGCGCCAGCTCGCGCAAGGCTGCTGAGCTGCCCGCCATCGTCGCTGCGGTCCGCCGCCGTCCAGCGCTGGCGCACCCGAACAGCGGCCACAGGCAGTGCACCGCCAGCGGCTGCCGCCTCATGTATCGCGACAACACCGGCCGCACGCCCCTGCACGATGCCCCCAGGGGCACGGCGTGCCGCTGCAGCCTGCGCTCCTTCTCGCACAGCAAGCTGCGCGCGCCCGTCGTCGAGGGCCTGCCGGCGGTGTGGTCGTCGACGCAGCCCGACACGCTCGTCTCGAGCTCGGAGCGGTACATCGCCATCTCGCACACCTGGGCTGACGGCTCCGGCGCCCATCCCGCCCATCCCGGCTCCGTCAACGGCTGCCTGTTCGACTTCTTTGCGGGCATCGCGGCGCGTCTGGGCTGCGTCGGCATCTGGTGGGACGCCATCTCGGTGCCGGCCAAGCGCAACGACGCAGCCCTGCGCGCGCGGGCCATCAGCAAGATGCACCACAACTACGCACGCGCGAGCTACACGGTCGTGCACGACGTCTACCTCCGCCAGTTCGAATGGCGCGAGGGCGACGACAGCTGCCCCGACGACGCGTGCCTCGCCATCGCCCTGTCGCCGTGGTTCTCGCGCGGGTGGACCTCGCTGGAGCTGCACGTCTCGCACGAGGTCGTCGTGCTCTTCGCCTCGCACCCCCGTGGCGACGACAGCAGCGCCGTTGCCATCCAGCCGCTGAGCACGATCCTGCTCAGGCATCCGGCCCTCAGTCCGCGCGCGCACTGGATCGCCGCGCTGCTCATCGAGAAAGTCTGGCGCAAGCGCATCGAGAACGTCTCGGAAATCCTGGCCATCCTGCACCCGCGCGGCACCTCGTGGCCCAGCGACATCAAGCTCATCCAAGCCCACCTGGCCGGCTGCGGCGACGACCCGGACCTTGCCATGGAGGAGAGTGAGGTGGTGTTCACACGCCGCGTCTTGGGCACCGTCGGCTCCGTGCTGCGGTCCGCACTCCTGCACGGCTTCGAGACGCTGGCGCCCAGCGGGCCCTTCTCTTGGTGTCCGCGCGCGCTCAGCGACATGCCCATCAGCTCGAGCGACGACTTCGAAGGGCCTACTGGCGATCATCTTGTCATCCATCCCGACGGCTACCTCTCCGGCACCTGGCATTGGCGCTATCTGGAGCCCCGGGATGCCAAACCAGGCGCGCTGGTGCTGCACCGGCCGCCTTTGCTGAGCAACCGTGTGCTGAATGACAAGCAGCAATCGTACCGCTCGGAACAGAGGCTCTCGAGGATGCCGCCAGACAGCGTGCTCCAGGCCGCGCTGTGTGACTGGTCCAAGTGCTTACTATTGCGCGAAGCCCTAATACCCAACGTGCCAACCATCCTCGTCGAGACGCTTGGCGTGGTCACCGAGGAGGAGGACAAAATCATCGACTGTAGATATATTGCGACCGTCGAGGAGGGGCGAGCGACGGCCTTGCGATACGAGGATTACGAGTATGATACCATCCGCTTGGGGCATCCCGAGGCCGGGGAGGATGGCGTGGATATCAGGAATCTGATTCAAAACAGCGACGATGGCTCGGGAGACGAGTCGGAAATCGGCTCCGAGGAGGTAAGCTCGGAAAGTGAGGGCGAAGGAGACGGTCCATGAATGGGGACAGTATCCCGGCCGACGAGTTCTCGCCCGATGTGCCTCCGAGAAATAGCAGCTAGAGGGTTAAAAAGGACCCTATGGAACGAAGACCTGCATCTTATTATCGAAGACCCTAAATGGTAGGTGAACTAGGCTGTATAAAAACGGTATCCATACAAGGCGCTCGCCCCGGGAGGGCAATGGCCAGGTAGGATATGGGATGAATTCGTTGGAAGACTAACGCTATGTATACATGTGTGTGTGCGTGTAGCGGAGGATTGTTAGTCCGATCGCATCGCGGACTTCTTCCATCCGAGGTCAACCACGGCTCAGCCTCTCACACTCCAATATGCTTGAGTCCACCCTTTTGCTTTTTAGGACGATGTTTCTCATAATACTTTTGCGCCGAATGTTTCTAAACGCCGAGCGCAACCATTAGCTATACCGCACTCTGTTCCCAAGGCCAAATGGAGCCTGGGAGGGGAGCTAACTCACCTTGCCCCACGCTTCGGCAGCTTCAGGACCCTCCTCCTTCCAGACGTTAACAATCTTCTTCGCGTAAGCCAAGAGATCCTTGTGCTTGGCTAACTCCCCTCCTATCCCAGGCCTCGGCTTTTCCACTTTGTTTGTGCCGTCTCGTCCCAGGACAAGTCCGGGACTACTGTCAAGACCCCCTTCGACGACTCGGATAGCCTGGTCTAGGGTGAAGTGTGTTCCACCCATCGTTTCTGTGCGATGCAAATCTGCTGAAGTTAGGGAAAAAAGGTTCTTTTTTTTACTTTCCTTCTTGGAGTTTGTTAGTCGAGATAAGAAAACAAGAACGCATGTGGGTTACGCAACAGCCCAAGAAGAGGGAAGTGCTAAGCGAGCTGAAGTAGCTCACGAGGTGGCATTGGGTAGAGGCCCCAGGCCTCCTCACGCTGGCATGTCTTTGAATGGGTGCCTGCGACCATGACCGAGCCAATATATGCAAAAGTCCATAAAGGAACGCGCTGCTTGCCGCTTATTGGCTTGCCGGGTTTCAGCCTTGTAGGTATTGGTGGCGTGATTTTTTTCCTTCTGGTTCAGTGATTGCTGCCCTCTCACCGGCCTGAAACCCACCTGACTGATACGCAAAGTCAGGATTAACGATATTGCCCGCTGCGAGGATGTTTCCACCTCGTGGTGCGCGGTGCGAAAAGGTTGTCTTTCAGACAGCGGACTTTTGTGGCTCAAGTCCTCATCGTTACCAGCACCCGTCGGCCATCAGACCTCACAGCATCCCACGTCAAGACTAGACCAATCCCAATATGGCTAATGGATTCGAGAAAGTCGTGAGGGCGTATGAGGCTCATTGGAATTCCGTTCCACCGGAGAAGCAGATCAATCTAGGAGTACCTGGAAAACCAAGCCTCCACCTACACTTGGACGATAGCCTAGCACTTCCAGCATCCAGCCATAGTAAATCAGAGGCAAGCAAATGTCCAAACTCCGTACCCCACAAGGCGAACTGGCTAGCGGCCCCGTACCCTTTTAAAAAAGGATATGGCTTCTCCTTGCTTCTGGCTCACATCTGCGTAGCCGCAAAACTGCGTCAATGTGAGCGGAAGGAATGCATCGAGAAAAGAAAAGTTATGGAACAGGTTGCTCCAGAATGCGAGTGGCGAGGCTTTCGGAATTGGGCGGTGCTGGCTATGTCGTGCCAGCAAACATTCACGATAGAGCAGAAGATGTCAACAGCGCACACGCACATAGCGAACGCAGCGTACTCATGCGCCATGTTGACAGAAAGCGTAAAGGACAGAAAGAGAGACTTCATAGGGGGCCCCAAGTTGGAATCCATGATGATGGGTGTCTCCAACGTCGTTTTCTGGATGGTGACGATCCAACAGTCCATGGGTCTCTCTCCCTATTTCTACAGTGGGTGGGGCCACCGTTACCTGCCCGAATCCATCACCGTTCCGGCAATTTCTAGGGCGTTGAGAGAAGCGCAGACTCTGAAAGTATGTCGGAATCGTCTGTGGAATGTACTGGAACTTTCGGAGAGGAAGCAGGATGACCTCCCGGACTTTGTGCGTTCTCTGCAAATGCATCCGCTCATTCGACACAACGACCATGACCTCTGTACACAGGCTCGATGCCAGGGCGCACACCTAGACAGTACAAGGGTGGGCCAGATGCACAAGTGTTCCAAGTCTTCGTTCCCAGAGTCCGAGGATATCTGTGCGCCAACCGAGTTCCCTACTGACCTTCTAGTGCCAGCCGTCGAGAAGGGAAATCAAACGGCTTGGTCGAAGAATGAAAAACGACTGATCTTGCCAAGAGAATCCTATGTTGCTCTCTCCCATGTCTGGTCAGATGGTACGGGTGTTGGGCGGGAAGATCAGGGATCGACTAACGGCTGTCTATGGAAATATTTCGCGTCCATTGCCACAACTCTGAAGTGCGACGGTATCTGGTGGGACGCCATATCAGTGCCTCTAGACCCAAAAGTCAGGGGCCTAGCTCTCAGCAGAATGCATACGAACTACGCCGATGCGAAATGCACAGTCGTACACGACAGGTTCCTGTTAGAGTTGGAGTGGGAAAGCCCCGAAAACGCTTGCCTTGCTCTCGTCATGTCGCCTTGGTTCACGCGCGGCTGGACCGCTTTGGAGCTTGCCATGTCGAGCAACGTTCAAGTGCTCTTCAAAGGCAGAAGCAGCGACCCGATGGAACCAGATATCCGAGACCTCGAGACGGAAATACTCGCTCCTGACCCCGGCACTGCCTCTCGCGCACACTGGCTGGCCAGCTGCGCCATCCGACGGCTCCGCGGCCCTGTGCGTCGCCTGAGCGATCTCCTGGCCGTCTTGCGTCCGAGGAGCACGTCCTGGGTCCGCGACCGCACCATCATTGCCGCCTTGCTGGCGGCGATGCCGAACCCCAACTTGACCCGAAACGAGAGCGAGATCACACAGTGTCTCTTGAACCATCTGAAGCTCGTTCCGCATCAGATTCTCCTGCATGGTCGTCCAACCATGTCCGATCTGGGCGGGTTTTCATGGTGCCCGACTACGCTGGATGACATGCCGATCGAAATTGGGCATGAATACCATGAAGGCGACAAGAAGGACGACAATGATGACGATGACGATGACGGCGACGACGAAATGCTTGTTGTCGAAAACGATGGTTCGATTACTGGCTTATGGCTAGCTCGCCCAGTCAGTCCCCCCGATGTACGGAACAGGAGACTGCAGCCTCATGGGAGCGACATATCCGTGACTGTCAAGGTGGAAGCAGCTCTTTTGGATTGGAGAAGTTGTTTACTGCTGTACCAAGCAAATCAATCCGATGGCCCTGCTCTCCTCGTTACCGCGGTTGGTGTGGACGGGAAAGGCTCGGGTAAACCCATTGTCGATTGTCGCTATGTTGGAGCGGTGCGTGACTTCAGGCAATCTCACGAGAGGGGTATAATAAATATCTCGAAATGGACTGGCGATCAGGACTTCCGCACCGCTGAGGAGAAGGCCATGGATGACGATGGCGATGGTAGTGGCAGCGAAAGCAGTGGAGGAACAAGTGGCAGCGAGAGCAGTGGAGGAACAAGCGGCAGTGATGAGGACTACGAGAGTGACGAGAACAGTACAAAAAGCGAAGATTACAACGATGACAGCGACGGCGATGGCGATAGCGACTATAATAACTTCTACCAATTCAGAATCCGGCTGGGTCGGGAAAACGTGCAAGAAGGCGCCCGAGCCTGGGACATCCTCAAAGAAGCGTGGGCCGCGACAATAAGTGACTAGCCGTTGGACGTGGGAAGATGGTGGTGGTCATGGGATGGGATCGAGATTCCAGACTCGACGGGAGATTTTTTTCTTTCTTTCTAGATTTACTGGCCGGTCAAAGCTTTTTCGCAAATGGAATCGTTGGCTGGTAAACGTGTTTTGTCTTCCTTTGGGTTCTAAGCATGATAACAGCGCTATTTTCAAGTGGAATCTACTCTTGACGTACAAGCGACTGAGTTAGTCGATTTTAGCCCATCAGATCAGCAAAGCCTTACTCGGCTCAACCTCTTGCTCAGCCTGAATAACGCTTGCTCGAGGCTTTCTCATGATTGAACTCATGGTGCCTCAGGTTGCTCATACTCGACTCCCTTTTGGATCTTTGTTCTGATTCCAGTCCCTATTCTACCCTCACCTCACTCCTTGCCCTACGCAATGGATCTGGACCACTTGTCTCCTTCTGACCGCTTCGCGTGATATTTGCGCTATGGTGTTTGTATCCGTCCTCGGATGGAGTGACAAATCAATTCCAACTGGCTATCCCTTTTCAGCCCGATTTCGCAAGCCTATTCTTTGCGCGCTTTTGGGGGGTCTTCTGGCATTGCATGTTGCTCCATTTACTGTGTACAAGCCTTCGATTTTCGACCATCGTGGCGACGCACTCAGATGGCGTGCTACATACAAAAAGGCACTCTGATCACTTTGGCTTTTCCTCCTATCTGCTGTATGACATGGAGCAGTGAACCTAGTAGTAGGATCTCCTGCAGCAAAATCTTCAAAACATGCACCGGAATCGCGCCATCCCGGAATCTTGTTTTCACGAGCCAAAGTGGCTCTCAAACTAGCTCACAGATCAATCCAAGATGGCTGTTCTCTGTGCTATTTGGCCTTTTGAAGCTGAAATGAATCCAGCAGGCCACGAAAAAATTGCTTTCCTTCGTGATTCGACGAGTTCTGAGATATGATTTGAGCGATGGCTAGCTCATTCTCAGCACTTCGCTTCTCAGAATAGGATGAATGGATTTTCAATACAACATATCTCTCAGCATTCCATTTCCACCTAACGATCGTTAGCGCAGTCTATGAAATGCGCTTGGCATGGACGTAACTGGAAAAGGTTTCGTGCCAACCAGACGGTCGAGCTGGTGCCGAAGCCAAGTTTGGTCGCTAACTGATAACTTTGATTGACAACTTGCCTCAAACGAGCTGGACGGAGATATCGAGGGTCGTAATACGGCGTGGCCTCTTCTTCAAGAGGATCTGTCTTATCGATTTTTAGGGGAAACAGCCGTCCAGGACGGCCAAGGTCGATGCTTAAATGTGCCGGCCAAAGTCATCAAAAAACAGATCTAGATTGGTGCATATCGGCCATCACTGCCTGACGTGGCATCAAAGAGCTCACATCTAGTAATCCATGCAGTCAATATCGGAGGGAAGGAACCGTAAAAGATGAAAGCCCAAGTGTGGAAGTCTTTAGTCAGGAACGCGTATTTGAAGGAAGCCAATCTCCCGTGCCTCAGCCACCGCACGGATACCCTGCCAATCTGGACGTCTCTCACTTGTCAGAATACGAAAACGCTCTTTTCTTTTGAGTGCTAGGGCTCGTCAACTTCATTTGGAAAGGGACCGGATCAAATTCTAAGCACGAAAGCCTTTTGACGAAATCTATCTCCAAAAACATGAAACTTCAAGATGTCGACACTGTTCAGATAGAGTGAGTGGGTGCAAAACTCAGTTATAAACATCGCTGGTAGAGTACAGGGGACAAGAGCACACGTCCAATACCGACCCGGTCAGCCTTGTTTCCGGAAAGATCTTTCGATATGGGACTCGCCTTACCTCTGTCCATGCGTACCATGACGGAAAGATTGTTTACTCGAAGGATGAGTACAACCAATCTCAGCAGTAACTTAATCTTGAGTTTCTTGACCAGCTGACTGGTTTAAGAGTTCTCCCTTAAGAGAACAATGCTCCAACTAGAGACGGGGTTCGCGAAGAGCTATTGAGACAATATTTTCGTAGAAAATTGTAGATTCTAGAAATGCAGGCTAGTTATTGCTACCCAGTATATACCTAAAGGATATCACGTGATAGACATGGATGGCGACTGCCACTAGGGCGAGGGTAACTTCCAACAAGAACTTCTCCGAGGAAAAAGGATCATCGAGGAGCTCTGGGAATTGAAAAGCTCCTAGGAGAAAAAGGTCCTCGGAGAGAAAAGCTACTAGGAGAGAGGAACTCCCAAGAGAAGCTCCGGAGCCATTCTTGGTCCCTAGCGACCCTGATTAGGGACCTCTATCGAACCTAGTCACCTCATATTCTTACAAGCTAATCGTGGCCCAATTTCAGACCCTCTTCATGCTATTCAAGGGGGAATCAGGCACAATTACGTCAACTTATGTTGCCTCACGGCGAGCTGAGGCAGAAATCGGGTACAATCACGCTGGCTCGCGGCGAGCTCAGACTTACTCAGGCACAGCTTATATTGCTTACTCAATTCCTACATTACACTCCTGTGTAGCTCAAAGTTAAGTCCGGAAAAAGAATTATGTGAGAGTAGATTTCACTTTATTATAATCTGCTATTTTGGAGGCTTGGTATCCTGCCTTGAAGAGCAATTTAATCCTCTATTAGTTCTATATCAAAATTCCCAACACCCTTCTTAGCCCTTATTCAAAAAAAAATTTAGAATTCATACACACAACGCTGATTTACGTCCTATATACACGGAAAGAATCCCAAGATAACAGTGCATCTCCTGCTACAAAAAACCAAAATGTTTTTTTTGGCTCTTATAAAAGTTGCTAGGGCTCTAGTATAATAGAATGTTCAGGACCCGATGGTCTCCAGATTCGCCGCCGCTGTTCGAAGTCACGGCTGTCCGAATCCCGGCCCCTTTGAGATCATTTTTTACCGTTCTTTTAGATTTTTGTAATAGGGGGAGCATTGTTATTTTAAGATTCTTTCCTTGTGTCCAGGATGTTAGTCAATGTTGCGTGTATGAATAAAAAAACTGAATTAAGAAAGATTTTTAAATTATAGCATTTTCTTTATTATAGATCCCTAGCGAAATCCTAAAAAAGAATCTAGAAGACGGCGGGATTCGAACTTGTATAATAAATCCAGTAAAGAGCTGACAGTTATACAGTCTAGCGTTATATAATCCTTAGTAAGCCGATAACGCATCAATAGCCTAAACAGTACCAAGCTTATAAAAATCCAAAATAGCTCTTTTGTCGGCTAATCGTATTGTATACTAACTGGTGTGCTAGCTTTACTTTATCTCATATGCTTTTCCGTTGACCGCCATGTTGGCATACGTGCATATTCTAGGCCACGCCATGGCTATGTAGTCCCAAAATCGAGTTTAGGCGGAATTCTGCTGAAAAGCTGGCCACATCACCAATCGAATGCGCGTTTTGCTCAGGATGCTATCGATCAGCCCAGCGATCGTACGAAGTGCCTTTAATGTTCCAGATTCCGGTAGTCTGAGACCGTCGGCAATGATGAGACGCGCTTGAGGATTAGCAAGCCCAAAGCATGCACCATAGAAGCCGCTTTTACCATCTCCTTAATGTGAACAAACAGCGGTATTGGGCTGACCACTCTTTCAACGTATTCACACCATATCTAGCAAGCTTCTGCACCTTATGTTTAACAGAGATGATCTTGCAGGTATGCAGATGCTGAATGGTGCGTTACGCGCGCGCTTGATGCCGAGTGAACTAGATCATGATAGTCTGTTATTTATTAAGCGATCGTTCTATTTGACAAGTTGCGCTGCACGCGAAATACAAAGCGAGAAACTCTTACTGTCCCGCCCTGTGGCTTGCTTCTCTGCAGCGCGCCACTACCTCCCTGGTACAATCGGCTCACAGGATTCTCGGAAGCATGCTTCTAAGCACCGGAGGAAAATACCTCCGCTTTTCGCTATATAACTGCGCTAGAGCTCTTCCTTGTAGAATCAATCCATCCCTCTTCTTCTCGGCTTGCTCCTACATTTACCAGTAAAGTACCTCAGCACCTGACGAAAAGAGTGCTTTATTCACATTATTTCAGGCCTTATACGGTACCAACATGACGATTCGACTCTTGGAAACAGATAGCTTTCGTCTTGCATCATTTTTAAGCACTTCAGTGCCACCGTATGCCATTCTATCACACACATGGGACGCTACGGGCGAGGTTACATTTCAGGATATCTCAGACATTCACAAGGATGCCAACCATCCAGCAAGGATGAAAGCAGGTTTTCGAAAAATAATCGATACTTGCCAAAGAGCTAGACTTGATGGGTTCGAATATTGCTGGATCGACACTTGTTGTATTGACAAAACAAGCAGCAGTGAACTAAGCGAGGCAATCAATTCCATGTTTCGATGGTACCAAGAAGCGGCTGTGTGTTACGTTCTATTTACCGATTACAAAGCTATAAGCGATGCGGATGAAGACGCACTGCGTGCATGCAGGTGGTTTACTAGGGGATGGTGTCTACAGGAACTCCTAGCACCGCGACGCGTCGAATTTGTTGATTCTAAATGGAAAAATATTGGTTCGAAGACTGTACTAGCCAGTATTATCTCAAATATCACGTTGGTTCCAGTGGATATTCTCACTGGTCACGCTTCGATCAATTCCCTTCCAGTAGCGAAAAAGCTGTCGTGGGCCGCCAACAGGCAGACAACGCGTACAGAAGATATAGCGTATTGCCTATTGGGTATTCTTCAAATCAGCATGCCCATCCTATATGGAGAGGGACCTATGGCATTCATACGCCTACAGGAGGAAATTACCAAGCACTCGAACGACCTATCACTGTTTGCGGCGCTCGAAATGGATACCCACCATCACACGTCACAACCCTACCGCAGTTTATTCGCTGAATCGCCTAGAGATTTTCTCTTATGCTCCGATTTGGTATATACAAGAAACGATACGTATCAAAATGACGCATATGCTTTGACCAATAGAGGCATTCACTTCTCTCAAGTCAATCTGCAAGTTGATTTTGAACGAGGCTTATACGTCTTGCTTCTGAACTGCAAGCATGCCAGTTCCACAGAAAGCGATCTCGGAATACGGATACAACAAGTGGGGCCGAACCTGTACGTAAGATGCGATAAGCGCTTC
>Ga0247757_10002078_pt1 | contig 11139 bp, 12 predicted proteins | sample UWRJL126311R4_FD_180929 | JGI IMG/M metagenome (GOLD analysis project Ga0247757, IMG submission 180929) | Plant litter microbial communities from Arlington Agricultural Research Station in Wisconsin, United States - UWRJ-L126-311R-4 | ecosystem: Environmental > Terrestrial > Plant litter >...
ATATATTTTATAATCATCCGCAAGTTTTTTTCTGAATGAAGCTACATCAGGATTTATTATTCCCATTTCGCTTATATTTAATATTTGCGAAGAGTTGAATTTTTCCTCTGCCGCATTATCTAAATCAAATCTTGAAATAAACTCGACAATATTTCCGACGGAATCAAAGAAGTAAATTGATTTTGCATTCCAGTTTTTGAAATCAGCAATTAAGCTGTCGCCCACAGGGAGAAGCTCTGTTCTGCTTTTTGTCCACTCTAAAGCTTCATTAATTTTATTTGCAGGGATGTTAAACGCAAAATGATAAACAGGATTTTCAAGATTTTTATCTTCTAAAAAAATAAGCCGGGTTTCACCGGTTTTAAAGATAATTTCTTTTTCTGATTCTGAAATTATTTTCAGCGATAAAATACAACCATAGAAATTTTTTATTTCCGAAAGATTATTTGTATATAGAGTAAGTTCTGTGATTTGCAAAATGAGAGGTGTTATTAAAAACAAAACTCTCCTAAAAATCGGGAGAGTTTTAGAATATAAAATTAATTTTTTGAATGAAGCGCGATTGTGTTTCCTTCTGAATCAGAAAACTTAGCAATGTATCCGACTTCGTCCGATATTTTTGTTTTCGGCAGAACTACTTTCCCGCCGGCATTTACGGCACGTTCGAGCATAGGAGTTAACTCATCACCTGCGTGAAAATAAATTATCGGGCCGTCAGGAGAAGGTTTGCCCTCAGCCGAACTGACCAATGCTCCCCCTATGTTATGCTCCTTAGTCCATGGAAAAAATGCCATGGGATAAGGACCGTACTGCACTACTTTAATTTCTGCTTCAAGCAATTCAGAATAAAATTTGGCGGCACGCTCTAAATCCACAGTTGGGATTTCAAACCAATCAAGTAAGTAAGTCATAGTTTAAATTAGGATTGACCGATAATGTTATTTTTAATATTAGACGTTAAAGAACTTTATCTGTGACAAACTATTCGTGGCCGCCGATTTTACAGCAATCAGCAAGCTTTTCATAGGCAGCTTCATCTTTTTTCTTGCTGTTTGCATCATACCCTGCTGCTGTGATTGCAGTCTCTATTTTATCAAGACTGGTTTTTGATTTATCGAAGTTGACGTTTACAATTTTTTCTTTTATAACTACATTGGAATTTGTAACGCCGTCAACTTTTTTCAGAGCAGTCTCTATATTTTTTTTGCATGTAGCGCACTGCATTGTGGGGAGATTTATTTTTACTGTTTCACCTGAACTTACTTCAGTAGTTTGGCTTGTCTGTTTGTTATCGGTTACAGTTTCTGTTTTATTTTTACCGCATCCTGTAAGGAAAAATCCGACAGAAAATAAAAAACATATTGTTAAAATTATTGTTTTCATTATATAGCTTTGAGTTGTAGATTTCGTTTTATTAAGATATAATTTTTAACAATAAAATTCATTCAATAATTTCAACTACTTTTTTTTGAAAATCAGATATCCGTCGCCTTTTACATCTATATTGTAATTTTCTTCAATATATTTATCCATTTCCGGGAAGTTCTCACTTGTATCAAATCCGCGGGGAATAGGGCGTTTATCCAGGATCTTTATAATGAACTTTGGTTTCCTCGTCATTAAATCAGCAATAAATTCTTTTTTCAGGCTTTGTATGTAAGGGTTTGAAACATGATGATAAAAATAAAAATCATATACAAATTTATTCGGGTGGTCTTTCCTTGCCCTTAGCATAGCTTCACCCGTTCCGCCCATCCAGTCAAGCAATTGAACGTCATCTGCCGGTCCGGCATTCTTTATAACGTAATCTGATATTTCCATTACTCTTTGCTTCTGTTCAACATCTACATCTCCCCCTTTTAGCTGAGAGATAAATCCTTTGTATGGTATGAATAAAGAAAGTCCTGCTGCGAAAAGGAAAAACATAACAAAATATTTTTCTCTTTTGAAAATTTTGTCACTATGAATAAAACATAGAGAGGTAAGGATTGAAACAATGTACATACAAGGGAGCCAGTGATGCGGCCAGTACTGCCCTGAAAGGGTTGTATAAACAGCAAACGCTGCCATGAGAACGCACAGCAATAAAATCTGTTTACGTTGTTCCTTCTTTAATTCAAATCTGAACAGACAAAAATATGCGCCGATAACTGCTGTTACAAGAAATAACGGCTTCTCATTAAACTTAAAAAACTCATTCATTATATATGAGTAACGCTGAAACCCTGTAACAACGTAATGTGTATTATTTAAATCAGCGTACAACGGAAAATAATATCTAACCATATCTATAAAGCTGTTCATTGTGCCTGACCATACCAGCCAGGCAAACATAATTGCAATGGGAATTATTGCTCCGAGCGAAAGATTCAGAGCATAAGCAAAAAGATACTTGAATATATTTTCTCTCTTATCAATAAACTTCGCTTCAATAAATTTATATAAAATAAATGCCGGTATAATTATAAGCGCGTGAGGTTTTATTGTGGCGCAGATACCTGTTAAAAAACCCGTCAGTAGAATTATATTTTTTCTATCTGTTGAAAATCTAAAATTCAGAAAAAGTATTACAGAGAGTATTGCAACAATGAAATACTCCCGCTGCATTATTGTATACGGACGCTTTGTAAGATATAAGATTACAAATATAACTACGAAGCTTGTTGCTGATTTATAACCGTATCTTTTTAAGAAGGCAAAAGTGAACGAGGAAATCCCTATGAGTATACATACATCCGCAAAGCGGATACCTAAATCACTATACCCGAAAATTTTCCCTATAATAATATGAATGAGATATGTACCGGGAAGATTCATATCGAAAATTTCTTTGTACGGGAGCTTATGATATACATCAGCAAGGAATGCCACGTAAAAAGTCATAGCGTGGTCAAGCTGAACACGCCAGAAAAAAGACAAATATAATATTAAAAGCAAGTATATTGAAGCAGGAATAAAAAGTATCAGAAATACTTTTGAAGAAAGGTCAAGCTTTCCGTTTTCGTAGCTGAGTATTTTTTTTAAGGGCATGAAATTATTATAAGCGAATTTTCCGCTTTTAATGTTTTCATTCAAGGGAATAATTAAGAATTATTTCAGCGCCTTTATTGAAAACATAACCGGAATTTTCTCGCCGAATTTTTTCATGCGCCAGTATCCGTCAGCTTCCTGATACATATCCGGAAAAATATTGTATGATGAGTAAGGAAACTCGTGAATGTATTCAGTGTTTAAACCGTTCGTTTTGAGGCTATTAAGAACATCCGATAAAGAGTGATTCCATCCATACTCAACGCCTTCAATCTTTGCTGATGTATCTCCGTAGGTGGATGTAGTGTGTATTGTGATCGGTTCTTCCGTATTGAAGTACGGATATTCGATTCCTTTAAACTCATCATCGAACATCCAGACAAAAGGGTGAAATTCTACTATGTAGAAAAATCCGCCCGGCTTTAAAAAATGCTGAACTATATCAGCCCATTTGTTTAAATCTGGCAGCCAACCGATTGTGCCGTATGAAGTGAAGACTATATCAAATTTTTTATCAAGATGTTCTTTTAGATCATAAATATTGCAGTTAATAAACTTAGCGCTAAGTCCAAGCTGTTCGTTCATATCCCCGGCAATTTTTATTGCGTCATCGGAAAAATCCACACCGGTAACATCTGCGCCCATACGCGCAAACGATAACGTATCCTGCCCGAAGTGGCACTGAAGGTGAAGAATAGATTTACCTTTAATATCGCCAAGCTCTTCAAGCTCAATTTTGTTTAAAGAGTTTTTCCCTGCGAGAAATTCAGCATTATTGTAAAAATCAGATTTTACGTGTATTGCTGTTCTGTCGTTCCAGAGTTTTTTATTCTGTTCGAAATATTTTTCTTCTTCCTGCTTCATTTTTTATTAAATAGTTTTGTTGTGCTGAACATATTCTTGAAATATTTATTTCTCCACTTTTTATTGTATGTATCTAAAACTAATCCTTCTATAGCGCCGAACGAATAAAAAGATACACGCTTATAATTATTTAACTCAACATCTTCAAATTCTTTTACCAGATTTAGCATGGTTTGCTGATAATGCTTTTTTAAATTCAGACTGTCGCTTATGGACGTAAACTCATCTGAAAATTTATACCCGTTATTTTCCAGATATGATAACACCTTGTACTCTGTATATCTTGCAAGCCCTTCCTGCCACAGCTGGAAATCAAAATACCTGAAATCTTTTTCACTTAATAATTTTTTAAATTTATTTTTCGATTTCAAATATTGCTTTACCTTACCTCTGAAATTCTTCTCGTCATTTTTTAAAAAAGCAGTGTTCAATTTAAATTTCATATCTTCAAATGCAGAGATTATCTGTGTATCTTCATAGGGAAAATTGTAATTCAGCATCCACATCCCTGACTCATCGCCGTTCTTTAAATCAAGGTTATCGACTCCTTCCAAATATCCGGGATAGTTATTCTGATATTGATGGAAATGTTCGTGCAGTAAAGTAATAACCCAGTCAATATTATCTTTTTTGGTATTCTCAGCAGTGCCGACAACAACACATGAAACGCCATTTACCGCGGGAAATGTTGCAAGAAATCCTGTAGGATACACTCTTTTTCTTGAGTAAACATTTGTGTTAAGGTATGAATCAAAATAAGATTGCGAAAAATCGGATGAAGGATATGGGTGATTGATAAGATACTCTGTGCTATCTGTTACTAATAGAATGACAAACGGAGTTTGGCTCCAGTCTTTCCAGATATTATCTGATACAAAGCCTGAGATTTTTATCGCCTCATTTATTCTTACTTTATCTGCATAACGCAGCTCTTCTTGAGAATAAACAAGTATAGGGAGTAATAAGAAAAAACAGAGAAGGGTTTTTTTCATATAAGTTTTTTGAAAATATACGAAAGATAAAAAGGAAAGTTTTTAAGTATTAACTATGTTTTAGATTTGTGCTCATAAATTCCGTGAATGGAAGCTAATCTCTGGTCTCTTCTTTTCAGTGCCTGGTCAAATCTGCTTTTTTCTTCTTCAGTTTCAGGAATTATTTCAGGAACAGGAATCGGCTTCATTGAAACCGGGTCAAGATTTACGAATGTAAGATATGCGCTGTTTGATAAATACAGCTCGCCTGACTTTATTGATTCGACTTCAACGCGCACACCGACTTCCATTGATGTTCTGAATGCTCTGTTCACAGAGGCTTTTAAACGGACAATATTGCCCAGCTTAATTGCCATGTGAAAATTAAGGTTATCAACAGATGCGGTAACTGCAACGTTATTGCAATGGCGCGATGCCGCTAAAGCAGCGGCAATATCCATCCAGTGCATAAGCCTTCCTCCAAGGAGGTTACCAAGTATGTTTGTATCGTTTGGCAGAACAAGCTCTACCATTTCTACCTGTGAATCTTTTACTTTTTTTGGAGCAAACATTTGTTATCTGAAAATATTGAAAATATTAAAGTGGAATTTGTCTTTTTACTTTATCTACCTGCGGCAATAAATCACTGCTTCTGAATTTTGACTCAAATCTTTCGATCTCAGATTTTGCAAGTACATATTGTTTCTTTATCATCAGCGCCTGAATTTTTCCGTAAAGCGCATCATCTGCTAAATCAGTTTCAAAATATTCATCAAGCAATGCATCATAATATATGATAGCTGATTTATAGTTACCGAGTATCATGTACTGCTCTGCAGTTTTGTATTCTTTCAGAGCAAGTTTGTTCTTTAGAGTAACAATTCTTTTTTCTGATTCTGCAGCAAGCGGGTCCTTCGGATATAAATCTATAAAATTTCTGAACTCCTGTACCGCATACTTTGTATAGGTCTGGTCAAGATTATATGCCGGGGATAAATTATAGTAGCACATTGCAAGCTCATATCGCGCTCTTACTGCGTATTCAGAGCCGGGATAATTTTTCAAAAGATACTCATACTCATATGCTGCAAGAATATATTCTTTGCGTGCTGAATAAGATAAGCCAAGATAATAAATTGCTTTATCTATAACTTTTGTGCCTGAATATTTTAATTTTATCAGAGATAAATCCTCGATGGCATCGTAATAATCTTTCGCATTATATTTTTTCAAAGCTATTTCCATAGCTTTTTCCGGGTCATCATTAATCATTTTACTATCTTTAGAGCCGCCGCATGAACTAAGAATTACAGAGGCAATCAAGAGGGTTAAAACAATACAAAGGTACTTTGCACCAAAATACATGAATTGTGAATAAAATCTATTTCCTGATTTCAAATTGCTTATTTGTTTAAATAAATTTATAAAATTTTTAATCGTTGTTTCTTAATCATTGTTTCTTATGGTGAAGAACAATATTACCGCAACAGCGGAAGCTATAACTACTGCAGAAGGCACAAGATACTTTGAAAAGAAACCCTGCGGAGGAAGAACTCCCTGCGAAAAAAGAAAATTACTGTTTTCCATCACCTGCAGCCTGTCAAGATCAAACTCATCAGAGAAACTCTGTCTGAATCTGTACCCTTCAACTTCTGTATCTTTAAAAGAACATCTGTATTTTACTAATACTTCCCTCTTTACATATTTATCGCCGAGCAAGTCCTTTTCGAATAGCTTCGTATATTTTGTATCTATATCTAAGCTGTCAATTACAATTCTGGCATCGTGGCCAAGATTTGCATCTGAGATTATCTTATAATTCGGAAACTTATTCTTTATTCTACTACGAAAATAGATTTCGGTTTCATTTTGCGGATTCTTTGAATTAATAAACTCCAGCAAATAAACCTTATCATTATTTAATAACAGTCTATCGCCTAAAAGGTCAAAACTTGCATCAAGAAGAACGTTTATATTTTCAAGATTGGTTTTGGCTTTTTGAACATTACTATTCTGCGGGCAAGCTGTATGAATAAAGAGAATGAATAAAATAAAAACTAATGATATTCGGATTATGATATTCAATACTCAGCCCGTTAAAAGTATCTATATAAAATAAAAAATTCCGTTCCGGCAAATCCGGAACGAAATTTTAATAATAATTTTTCTATTGCGAAAATTAACCGTAGATTCCTCTTAGTTTCAATACCTGAGCAACTTTTTCAATAGCGTAAACATATGCGCCGAGTCTTAATGTTGTATCGTATTTTACTGCTGTGTTATAAACGTTTTCAAATGCTTCTCTCATCATTCTGTTCAGTCTGTTGTTCACATCATCCTCTTCCCAGAAGTAACCGATTCTATCCTGTACCCATTCAAAGTAAGATACAATAACACCGCCTGAGTTTGCAAGGATATCAGGGATAACCATAACTTTGTTATCTCTTAAGATCTGGTCAGCATCTGCTGATGTCGGACCGTTAGCGCCTTCAACAATTAATTTAGCTTTGATGTTGCCTGCATTGTGAGCAGAGATCTGGTCTTCTTTTGCAGCAGGAACAAGTATATCACATGGAAGCTCAAGTAATTCTTCATTGGTAACTACTTCACCAAAGTTGCCGTCTTTAAGGCTTCTGTTTTTAGCAACATACTCAATTGCAGCTGGAACGTTGATACCGTTCGGGTCATAATAACCGCCTGATACATCGCTGATAGCAACAATTTTAACACCTTGTTTTGAAAGAAGGTCTGCGCTTACAGAGCCTACGTTTCCGAAGCCTTGAATTACTGCTGTTGTATCCTCAGGGCTGATTTCCATTTTCTTTAAAGCTGAAAGAGTTGCAATCATAACACCGCGTCCTGTTGCTTCTCTTCTTCCTAATGAACCGCCGATAACAATCGGCTTACCTGTAACAACACCTGTTACAGTTGTTCTTTTGTGCATGCTGTATGTATCCATAATCCATGCCATTACCTGTTCATCTGTGTTCATATCCGGAGCAGGGATGTCTGTATCAGGTCCGAACACATCAAGCATATTAGCTGTATATCTTCTTGTTATTTTTTCTAGTTCTGTTTTTGATAATTTAGATGGGTCGCATTTTACGCCGCCTTTTGCGCCGCCGTAAGGAATATTTGCAATAGCGCATTTCCATGTCATCCATGAAGCCAAAGCTTTTACTTCATCAAGGTCAACATCAGGAGCATATCTTATTCCGCCCTTTGATGGCCCTAAAATATTATCGTGAATTACTCTATAACCTTCAAATACTTCAAGCTTTCCGTTATCCATGCTTACAGGGATTGAAACGATAACTTGTTTTACAGGATATTTCAAATAATTATACAGACCTTCATCAAGCTTACATAGTTCTGCAGCTTTATCGAATCTGACCATCATACTTTCGAATGGATTCGCTTCACCTCTGTGGTAGGGAGCAGGTTCTTTATACTGAGTAGTCATAGTTGGATGTTATTTATGAGATTAAAAAAATTAGTATGTAGTTCGACATTAAAATTACTATAATGGAAAGGGATTTTCAAGGTAAAATGGGGTAATTTAAGTGCAAAATAAGGGGTTGAGAATAGTTTTGCATTTCATACAATCATTATAATAAATATATTTAGTACGGAAATCGGGATGGCACAGTCCGTCAGCACGCAACGTTCAGGACGTGGGGACTTACTGATTCAAATCCTGATATTTTAACATTCCGACATTAAAATAATACTATAAATTATTTATGAAAGAAAAAGCTTTTCACACATATATTATTATTTCCCAGTCTTCGGATAAAATTTACATAGGGCATACAGATAATCTGAAGAAGAGACTTACAGAACACAACACACCGGGCAACATTGCTTACACAAGCAAAGCGGGACCGTGGAAACTTATCTTCAGCCAGCAGTTTGAAAACAGAAGCGGCGCTATGCACATGGAGAATTACCTAAAAAGATTAAAGAATAAAAAATACATCTTAGAAAAATATTGCGGAATCAAAGAGGATAAGCCTAAGACAGCTGCAAAGAAAAAAGCTAAGGCAAAAACCAAGGCCGCACCTAAGGTAAAAGTTTTAAAAACAAGCCGACCAAGGCCAATAGAGTAACCAATAGAATAAAATTTATTATTATACCCTAATGTTAAAAAAAGTTTTAGTATTAATTCTGCTTACAGTAAGCTCTGCATCGTTTGCTCAGGAAACTGATAACCCTGATGTGAAAGAAGTTACAATTTTACACTGGAATGATTTCCACTCAAGAAATTTACCTTACAGATATACCAAGAAGGATTCTATAAACGGCGACAGCACTTATTATATAGGCGGCACTGCTTCTATGCTGGGCTATCTTAATAAATTCAGAAACGGAAGCAGCCTGGTATTGAACGGCGGCGATGATTTTCAGGGCACACCCATTTCATCTCTTACAAAAGGAAAATCACAGATTGAATTATTAAACCTATACGGGCTCGATGCATTTGCAGTTGGCAACCACGAATTCGATTACGGAGCGCTTCATCTTGATTCTTTACTTCAGCAGGCAAACTTCGATGTGCTTTCAGGAAACGTTTTTTTGAAATCACTAAACAGAACCATCGGCAAGCCATGGGTAACAAAAATTGTTAACGGAGTTAAGTTCGGTATCATCGGATTAACTGCTCTGGATTTAATGACACTTACCGTTCCCAAAAATGTAAGTGATGTAGAAATGCTAAATGCAGATTCATTAATTACCGAGGGAATAAATTTCTGCAAAGTAGAAGGATGCGATGTTATAATGCTTCTTACGCATATCGGATTAGATAACGATAAGAAAATGGCTGAGAAATATTCGAAAGATATTGATGTTATTGTCGGCGGACACTCACACACACCATTGCAAAGACCAAACATAAAAAATAATGTTGTTATAGTTCAGGCAGGCTCATACGGGCGTTACCTCGGCAAGCTTGATTTAAAAGTTGATGTTGCAAAAGATACCGTAATTTGGAATTACGGCAAGCTATATGAAACTGTTCTTGATTCAAACATAATGGATAAGAACGCAGCGGCCATAGTAGAAAATATGATCGCAAGCATTTCAGGTGATTTATTAAAAGTTATCGGCACACTGAAAAAAGACTGGTTCTCTTCCTATAAAATGGAATCAAACCTTGGCCAGTGGCAGGCAGATGCAATGAGAAAAAGATTTGCAACAGATATTGCTGTATTAAATGCAGGGGGAATAAGAAAAAGCTTACCAAAAGGACAAATAACAGTAAACGATATGTGGGAAATAAATCCCTTCGGCAATACAGTTGTTGTAATAAAGCTTACAGGCAAAGCAGTGAGACAAATGTTCAAAAATAACCTGCAGACTTATGTTAAAGAAATGGATGAGCTTGGCTCAAGCGATCTATCTATAGTATCAGGAATGATGATTGAGTATGATTCAAAAAGAGTTTTAGCGGGGGATGATAACTTTATCGTTTCAATGAAAACTGCTGACGGACAGGATATTGACGACAACAAAATTTACACTATATCAACAAACAATTACCTCGGCGGACAGTTCAAAAAATACTACGGCGATGTAGGTGAGGAAATAGTTTTAGAAGATACAAATATTATTGACAGAGACGTAATGATAGATGCTGTCGAAGAACAAAAAGTTATCGAAGGAACTGTCGAGAACAGATTAATAGATGTCTCAAAAAAATAAAATTAAAACATTAATAACACCAATATATGGCTGAAGCAAGAATAGTACATTGTATAAAATTAGATAAGGATTTACCGGGAATGGATAAACCGCCAATCCCCGGAGAAATAGGACAAAAAGTTTACGAAAGCGTTTCAAAAGAAGCATTTAAAATGTTCCTTGAGCACTTTAAAATGGTTGTGAACGAATACAGACTGGACTTATCATCACCATCAACAGATAAAATTTTTGAAGATCAGATGCAGGATTATTTCTTTGGCGCAGGAATGAAGCTCCCCGAAGAATATGTTCCGCCGACTGAAGATAAAGAATAACACAAACCTTTTCTAAATAACTGCGTAAACTTAAACAAGTCTTTACGCAGTTTAATACTACTCCAAATTGGATTCCATTTTCGATACAGATAAATATCTTTCTCTCCCAAAGGAAAAATCCTATCAGCTTTCCCATAATGTTGCCAATTTAAAAGTTCTTAAGGGAATAATGCTTGGGGTTATTTTCTTCTTTGCAATTTCCTTTACCGTTTCGCTTGCTTCCAGAGGCTCATTTTCCATAGGCATAGGAATTATGC
>Ga0247757_10002079_pt1 | contig 11134 bp, 8 predicted proteins | sample UWRJL126311R4_FD_180929 | JGI IMG/M metagenome (GOLD analysis project Ga0247757, IMG submission 180929) | Plant litter microbial communities from Arlington Agricultural Research Station in Wisconsin, United States - UWRJ-L126-311R-4 | ecosystem: Environmental > Terrestrial > Plant litter >...
CCGGTCGCCTGCGCGATCTGCTCGTAGGTCAGGTCCGCCCACGCGTAGAGCAGCAGCGCGTCGCGGTCGGGGGTGGCGATCGCGGCCAGGGCCGCCGCCAGCTCGGGGCCGAGCCGGCTCGCCTCGACCCGCGACAGCGCGTCGTCGACCGGATCGCGCTCCTGCGGCCGGTCGCTGCGCGCCAGCGCCGCGGCGCCCCGGGCCTGGCCGCGGAACCACCGCCGCAGCAGGTTCGTGGCGATCCCGTACAGCCACGGACCGGCGTCGTCCCGCGTCGCGTCGAAGCGCTCACGCCCGTCGAAGGCCACGCGGAACGCCTCGGCGGCGAGGTCCTCCCCGGCGGCGCCGGCCCGGCTGACGCAGAACCGGTGGATGCGCGGCCAGTGCCGGTCGAACACGGCCGCGAACACGGCGGGATCGTCGATCGACCGCGCGATCAGCGCACCGTCGCCGATCCCGATGCGCGTCGGCGACGTCATCGGGGCCTGACGGGGGCGTGGCGCCCGGTGGAGCGCATGGTCCGTCCCGTCGTCGTGGATGAGGGGGTGTGGAGGCATCGACCCTGATTGCCCGCAGGGCGCGATGCGGTTCACGCAAGGCCGCGAGGCCGCGCTAGTCGTCGGCGGGGCCGAGCTCGTTGACGCGCAGCGAGGTCACGAGCCCGTCGCGCAGGCGCCAGCTCCACATCATCCGGCGGCTGGACCGGGCTCCGCCCATGGTGCTGACCAGCCGGCCGAACACGATCACGCTGCCCGCGGAGGCGCGGACGTCCTCGGGATGCGCCGTGAGGCTGTCCCACGTCGAGGCGACGTCCGCGAAGTAGCGGCGCAGCCCGTCCTGGCCGCGGTAGGACTCCTCGCCGGTGGCGTGCTGCGTGGGACCGCCGAACAGCTCCGCGTCCGGGGCGATGACCGCGGCGACCGCGGGCAGGTCCTGCCGGTTGAACGCCGCGTAGACCGACCGCACGATGGCCGCGTCGTCCTGGCCGGCGGCGGCCATCCCGTACTCCCACGCGCCGGACGCCGCGGGCGTGACGCGCAGGGCCAGCATGGCCACGTCGTCGGCGGCCCCGTCGGCGGGGACGAGCCGGTGGGCGAGCTCGTCGCACAGCAGGTGCGGGTCCCGCTGCTCGGCGCCCGCCTCCATCAGGCGCCGCAGCCCGACGTCGATGCGCTCGTCGCGCCGCTCGACGAGTCCGTCGGTGCACAGGAGCAGCGTTCCGCCCGCCAGCGTGACCGTGGTCTCCGTGAACGGGGAGTCGTGGGGGACGCCGAGCAGCGGCGCGTTCCGCATCGGGACCAGCCGGCCGCCACCGGGGCCGGAGAGCACCGGGGGCAGGTGCCCGGCCGACGCGAGCCGCGCCGTGCCGGTCGGGACGTCGAGCACGCCGTACAGCGCGGTCGCCATGCCCTCGTCCGGCAGCGTGGTCAGGAGGACGTTCAGCAGCCGGAGGGTCTCGCCCGGCGGATGTCGCTCCAGCGCGTACGCGCGCAGCCCGGTCCGCAGCTGGCCCATGAGCGCGGCGGCGCGCATCCCGTGGCCGACCACGTCGCCGATCGCGAAGCCGATCGTGCGCTCGTCGAGCTGCAGGATGTCGTACCAGTCCCCGCCGACCTCGCCGCGGGCGGGCAGGTAGCGCACCGCGACATCGAGCTGGGGGACGTCGGGCAGGGCGGACGGGAGCAGCGCGTGCTGCAGGGCGATCGTGAGCTGCCGCTGATGCGTGAGCTCCTCGGCCAGGCGGGCCCGCTCGATCGCCGGGCCCACGCGCGAGGCGGCGAACTGCAGGACCATCGCGTCCTGGTCGTCGAACGCGCGCGGCGCGAGGCTGCCGACGTGCAGCACTCCGAGCAGCACGCCCTCGGCCACCAGGGGCACGCCCAGCAGCGACGTGATGCCGCTCGCGTGCAGCGCGGGATTGACCACGTCCGCGTGCGCGACGTCCGGGATGAAGATGGGGGCGCGGGTGGCGGCGATGCGGCCCGCGAACCCCCGCCCGAGCAGCACCGGGGTGGACGTGGCGTGGGCTTCGATGCCCCGCGTGGCCCGGGGCTCCAGGTGCTCGTGGGCCTCGTCGAGCAGGAGGATCGCCACGGTGTCGACCTCGAGGATCTCCTGGATCCGCGTCAGGACCTCGTCGAGCAGGACCTCCAGCGTCAGCTCCGAGAGCGCCGCGTCCCCCAGCCGGTGGAGGCTCTCGACGTGCCCGATCGTCTGCGCCAGCAGCGGCTTCTCGCGCGAGGCGAGGGCGATCTGCCCCTCGCCGACCTCCGGAAGATGCGCGGCGGGCTCCACGCGGTGATCGTAGCGTCGCCGGCGCGTGCGGCCCCGCCTACTTCGGCGGCAGCGACGCCGCGTACCCGGCGGCCTCGTCGACCCAGCGCGCGAGGGTCGCCGGGTCCTCGATCCCCGCGGCGTCGACCACGACGAACCCGCGCATGGCGCGGCGGCCGGTGAACGCCATCGGGCCGACGTGCGGCTCGGCGAGGGCCCGCTCCATATCGTCCGGGTGCATGCGGACGAGGAGGCCGTCGCCGAGGGTCCCGCACGCCATGTTCCCGTCCAGCATCCACACGACGCCACCGAACATCCGGCGCTCGCGCACGCCGTCGCGCGCGCCGATCACCGCCCGGATCCGCTCGGCCAGCTCCTCGGAGTGCGCCATGGCGTGACCCTACCCGCGCGCCGGCCCGCGGCTCGCCGGGACGCGGGGGAGACGGGTAGTCCACACTGGCGTGATCCGTACCGTCCGCCCCCTGGCCGCAGCCGTCGCCGGAGTCCTGGCCGTCCTCGCGCTGGCCGTGGGCGGGGTGCTCGCGTACCTGGACGACCAGGTGATCGATCGGGACGCGTTCCAGCAGCGGGCGGTCTCGGCGCTGCGTCAGGACGCGGTGCGCCGCCTGGTCGCGGACCGGATCGTCACCGAGGCGATCCGGCGGGGCGACCCGGATCTCGTGACCGCCCGCCCGCTGCTCGCCACCGTCGCGTCGAGCGTGATCGCCAGCCAGCCCTTCGCCGTCGTCCTGCGCCTCGCGGCAGCCGACGCCCACCGGCTCCTGTTCGACGAGGAGCGGGACACCGTGCCCGTCGAGCTCGCCGACCTCGCGGCGCTGGTCGCCTCCGCGGTGCGCGGCGTCGACCCCCGGCTGGCCCGGGCGCTGCCCGCCCGGCTCGACGTGCGGCTGGCGTCGCTGACCCCCGGGAGCGTGGCCGGCGGCGTCCCGCGCGTCGCCGATCACGTGCGGGCGCTCGCCATGTGGCTGCCGTTGGCGGGGCTCGCGCTGGTGGGTGTCGCCCTGCTCCTGGCCCGTCGCCGCCGGCGCGCGGTGGTGTGGCTGGGCACCGGGGGCGTGGCGGCCGGCGTGATCGTCGCGGTGCTGACCGAGGCGCGCCCGCGCACGTCGGTGCCGCTGGGGAACCTCACCGTCGCCCAGACCGACGCCGCGCTGGCCCAGGCGTGGTGGGCGTTCGCCGGCGATCTGCAGACGCTGGCCCTGATCGTCGCCGCGGCCTGTGGGCTGGTCTCGATGGTCGCCGCGTGGAACGCGCCGCTGCCGGCGGGGTGGCGGGCCTGGGTCGCGGGCCGGCTCTCCCGTGAGACGCACCCCGCAGGTCGGGTCCGGCGCGCGCTGATCCTGCTCGCGCTCGCCGCCGGCCTGGTGCTCGCCGCCACCGTCGCCGGCACCGTCGTGGCCGTCGCGATCGCCGTGCTGCTCGTGCTCGTGGCCGCCGACGAGCTGCTCGGCGCCCGAGGGGCCCGGCGGGAGGCGGGCGCCACGGCCACGGCGCGCCGCCCCGCCCGCCAGCTGCTCGTGCTCGCCGCGGTCGTGCTGCTGGCGATCGGCGGCGGGGTCGCCGCGCGCCTGCTCACCCGCGACGTGCGCGACGTCCCGCTGGGCGGCGGCGCGGCGGGCGTCAGCGCGGGGGAGACGGCGGGATGCAACGGCTCGGTGACCGCGTGCGCGATGCGGCTGGGGGACGTGACGTTCCCCGGGACGCACAACGCGATGTCCGCGATCGAACATCCGGGATGGGTCTTCACCAACCAGCGCTACGACGTCGGGCGCCAGCTCGACGACGGGATCCGCCTCCTGCTCCTGGACCTCCACTGGGGGCGGCGGGACGGCGACCGCGTCCGCACCGATCTGGCGCGGGAGGGCAGCAGCCGCAACCGGGTGGCGCGCGCCCTGGGCCCCACCCGGACCCGGACGGCGGAGCGGCTCGCCGGCGACATCGGCCTGGGATCGGCCCGGGGCCGCGACGCCGTCTACCTCTGCCACACGCTGTGCGAGCTCGGCGCGACGCCGGTGCAGGAGACGCTGACGACCATCCGGCGGTTCCTGGACGCCCACCCGCGGGACCTCCTCGTGCTGTCGCTGGAGTCGTCGATCTCCGCGGGAGCGGTCGAGGCGGCGTTCGCGACTGCCGGGCTCGTCCCGCGGATCGCCGTGCTGGACCGCGACCGCCCGCTGCCCACCCTGCGGGAGCTGCTGGACGCCCACCGGCAGCTCGTCGTGTTCGTCGACCGGGACGCGGGCACCGTGCCGTGGCTCCTGCCGGCCGAGGCGTTCGTCCAGGACACGCCCATCGGCGGGGACGGCTGCGCCCGGCGCACCGGCGATCCGTCCGCCCCGTTCCTGCAGATCAACCAGTGGATCGACGCCTTCCCGCCGCGGCCGTCGACGAGCCGGCGGATCGGCACCGCCGCCCGGCTCACCGCCCGCCTGGATCGCTGCACCCGGGAGCGGGGCATCGCGGGAGCGCTGCTGGCCGTGGACTACCACGACCAGACCGCGGTGGTCGGCGTGGCCCGGCGGCGCAACGGCCCGTGAGGCGCCCCGTCGCGGGCGCGGGAGGCCGTCTCAGATGTGTCCCAGATCGCTGGCGTTCCGGCGGCGGGCGCGCCAGGCTGACGTCCATGCGCCTCCGCGTCCCCACCGTCGTCGCCGGCCTCGCCGTGGCCGGCGCCCTCCTCTGCGGCGGGACGGCGTCCGCGGCGCCGCTGCTCTACGACGGCAGCCAGGGGTGCGTGCGCCCGAGCGTCGCCAAGACGTACCCGCTGCTCGCCCACGACGCGCACTTCCGGATCTACGGTCCGAGCAAGGGATACAGGAAGCTCGCCCAGTCCGACCTGGGCTTCTTCGCGAAGGCCCACGTGTGGGCGACCTACCAGGCCGGCCTGAAGACGCATCCGCCCGCGCCGCTCACCGTCTACGAGACGCCGCCCGCGAGCGCCCAGGACTGGGACGGCCAGTACGGCCGCACGCTCTGCGGGACGACGTCCAAGAAGCGCGTGCTGCTTGTGCGCCTCAGCGTCCGGATCGGGGCCTACCGCAACAACGTGCTCGCGCACGAGCTGTTCCACGGCTTCCAGCCCGGGGGCGACGACGGCGACGCCGCCGACGGCATCTGGGAGGAGGCGACCGCGGAGTGGGCGGCCACGCTGTTCACCGGGAACGCCGGGTACGACCACACCCCGTCGCTGGACCGCGCCTTCCTCGGCGAGCCGGGGACGTCGCTCGACGTGGACACGCCGGCGCAGCGCAAGTACGGGGCCGGGCGGTTCGTGATGAGCCTGCAGCGGCAGCTCGGGCTCGGCCCCCTCTGGTCGCTGCTGCGCGCGTCGTTCGCGACCCCGGCCAGCTGGACGACCGGGCTGCTGGGGTTCCTGCGCTCCGCCCTGCCCGGGTACGGCACGTCGCTCCCCGAGGCGGAGGCGACCTTCTGGTCCGAGCACCAGGGCCCGCTGCCCCGGGAACGGCCCGCGGCGAAGGCGACGACGACGACGTTCTCGGGGACCGGCTCGACGCCGCTCCCGTTCGTGGTCGCGCACGACGCGGCGAAGCTCGTCGAGCTGACGCCCGGGGCGAGCGCGCCCAAGAAGGTCACGGTCACGTTGCCCACGGCGCCGGCCGACACGTTCTTCCTGACCAAGGTCGGGACCGCCGCGTCCACCGTGTCCGCCGGTCCCGCGGCGCTCGTCTTCTGCCTGTCGGGCAGCGAGCCGGGCGCCCAGCCGTGGCCGAGCGCCGGCCTGGCCCTGGGGCTCGTCAACGGCACGACCGCCCAGACGAGCCAGGCGGTGACGATCACCACGAGCAGCGAGGACGAGGACTGCGAGGATCCGGCCCCGCCGATCACCACGCTGCCCGTGGGCTGCCCCGGCCCGCCGCCGGACGTCAACCTGGGCGGCTACCCGTACCGCTCGTTCAGCGGCCGCTTCCTGCGGGTGCTCAACGACTGGATCGGCTGGCAGTCGCTCGCCGTGATCAAGTACGGCGTCCTCCCGAAGTCGGCGAAGCCGCTGGCCAAGCTCATGCGCTGCGCGGCCACCCGCGCCGACGCCATCCGCGGCAGCGCCCCGGATCCCGAGGCGGCGTCGTACGTCCACGCGTGGGCGAACGGGATGCGCGCCTCGGCCACGAGGCTCGCGGCGGGCGACATCGATGGCTATCTGACGGCCGGGTCCAAGGCGTCCGACGCCTCGGGCGCGCTCCTGGCCTACACGGAGAAGAAGGACGCCCAGCAGGACGGGCTCGCGCCGTAGGAGGGCGCGCGCGGTCCGGCTTTGCCTCATCGGCAATCTGTCTTGCCAAGCGTGGGGAAGGTCGGGACGATGGACCCGTGCCCTCCGATGCCGCCGATGCCCGCGCCCGACGTCCCGCCAACCCGTTCTCCGACGCGGCCGCGGTCGCGAGCTACCGGGACGGGCCGCCGCGGCAGGTGCCCGGGTTCGCCGACCTCCACCGCATGACCGAGCTGCTCCTGGCCGAGCGCACCCCGGACGACGGGCGCGTGCTGGTCCTCGGTGCCGGCGGCGGGCTGGAGCTCGAGCACCTCGCGGCGGCGCACGCCGGCTGGACGTTCGACGGCGTCGACCCGTCGGCGGCGATGCTGGCCCTCGCCGCGGCCGCGACCGAGCCGTTCGCGGCCCGGATCCGGCTGCACGAGGGCTACGTCGACGGTGCGCCGGCCGGGCCGTTCGACGCGGCGACGTGCCTGCTCACCCTGCACTTCCTGCCGGCCGCGGAGCGGCTCGAGACGCTGCGGCAGCTGCACCGGCGGCTGAAGCCGGGCGGTCCGCTCGTGGTCGCCCATCACAGCTTCCCGCAGGATCCGCCCGCCGAGCGCGACGCGTGGCTCGCGCGCTTCGCGGCGTACCGGATCGGCTCGGGCTTCCCGGCCGAGGGGATGACCGGCTCGATCGCCGCCATGCGCGACCGGCTGCCCGTGCTGAGCCCGGAGGCGGACGAGGCCCTCCTGCGCGAGGCCGGGTTCGCCGACGTGGGCCTGTTCTACGCCGGGCTCACCTTCCGCGGCTGGGTCGCCCACGCCTGACCGGCCCCCCCCGGACGGGTGAACGCGACGAAGTCGCAGGTATGCGCGTACTACGCGCATACCTGCGACTTCGCTGGCGGAAGTTCGAGGGAGGTGGGCAGCGGCTACCCGCCAGGCCCATCCGCATCACCGTGGTTTCACGGATGCGGGCGCGCCAGCGCGGGCCTACCGTCGCGGGCATGCGCGCGCTCTCCCGTCGCGACCGGCCCGCCGGTCGGCCCGCCCCGATCCGCTGGCTCCTGGGGGCGCTGCTGTGCGTCGGGCTCGCCGGGCCGCTGGCCGCCCCGGCCCCGGCGACCGTCCAGTCCTACAACGAGCCGACCTACACGAAGACGAGCACCAACAACGCGTTCTGGTACCAGTGGACGGCGGTCACCGGCACCGACGAGAACGCCAACACGCGCTACGAGTGGTACCTCTGCTTCAGCACCTACCACATGTACCCCAACGGGTCGCAGGTGCAGGAGGAGTCCAGCAGCGGGACCAACGGCCCCGGGACGCAGAACTGCACCGGCAGCCTCCGGTCGGGCCCCACGCCGTCGCAGGCCACCTACGGGGCGATGCCGTTCAACGGGACGAGCACCGTCCTGCCCGACGGCCACCGCTACGACATGTGCGCCACCGGCTACTACCGGTGGCCGTTCCTGTGGAAGTGGGACGGGTTCTCGGCCTGCCCGTGGACGATCATCGACCGCAACAAGCCGACCGCCTCGGTGAGCCTGGCCGGCGGGGCGACCTACGTCCGCACCACGAACGTGCCGGTGCAGATCGCCTACAGCGACGCGACGAGCCCGCCGTGGGCGGGCAGCGGCGGCGTCGCCTCGAACTGGGTCTGCGTCGCCCAGGCCGCGTGCACGCCCGGCGGCCAGCCGAACGAGCCGTGCAGCCATCCCGCCGATCCCACGAGCCGGACGACGAGCTTCAGCTGCACGGCCAACGTGGCGGACGGGCGCTGGTACGTGTGCGCGATGGCCGCCGACAGCGCCGTGCCCGACAACGCGACCGGGCCCGACCAGTTCGCGAGCGCGACGTCGAACAACGCGAACCTCTCCACCGCGAGCTGCGACGACGTCACCGTCGACCGGGCCGCGCCGGTGGTGACGGTCGGTGCCACCCCGACGGCGGTGACCGCGGGCGACCCGGTGGCGTTCTCGGCGACGGCCACCGACGCCGTCTCGGGCCTCGCCGGGCCGTACGACTGGGACTTCGGGGACGGCACCGGGGCCAGCGGGAGCGGGAGCCCGGTGCACGCCTACGGGGCGCCGGGGACCTACGAGGCCCGGGTGACCGCGACCGACCAGGCCGGCAACCAGGGCAGCGCGTCGGTGAGCGTCACGGTGAGCGCGGGGGCCGGAGGCGGCCCCGGCGGCGGCGGGACGCCCGGTGGTGGGACCCCGGGCGGCGGGACCGGCGGCGGCGGGACCCCCGGCGGTGGAACCGGCGCGGGCGGATCCGGCGGTGGCGGCTCGGGCGGCGGCGGCTCGACGGGCGGCGGGAGCGGCGGCACGGGCGGCGGTGGCGGCTCGGCGGGCGGCGGCACCAGCGGCACCGGCAGCGTGCCGGCCGGCGCCGACGCCTCCGGAGCGGCGATGGTGACCCCGGCGCCGTCGACCGGCACCATCGGCCGCGACAGCGGCGGCGGTGGCACGCAGGAGCTGAAGGCCGGCGCGCTGCGGGTCGTCGCCCCGAAGCGCTTTGCCCTGTCGGCCAAGCGGACGCGGCTGGGTCTGCGCGCGACGCTCTCGGCCCCGGGCACGGTCGACGTGTCGCTGTTGAAGGGCTCCAAGCGGGCGGTCCGCGGGACGGTGCGCGCGACCAGGGCGGGCACGATCGGCGTGGCGCTGCGGCTGTCGACGAAGCTCAAGGCCGGCCGCTACACGCTGCAGGTCACCTTCCGCCCCAAGAGCGGCAAGGCGGTGACGAAGAAGGTGGGGATCACGATCACGAAGGCCAAGAAGCGGTCGTCCGCCCGCCTGGTCGGCATCCCCCTCGCCCGGTAGCGCGGCGGGCCGCCGCCGCCAAGACGATGTTGCAGGTATGCGTGTTCTGCGCGCATACCTGCGACATCGCGGGGTGGGGGTGGGGGTGGGGGTAGCATCGGCGGCGTGACGGGCGGCAGCGATCCGGGGGGGCGCTTCGCCGTGGGGGCGGGCTACGCCTCCTATCGCGGCCCGGCGATCGACGTGTCCCTGCACCGGCACGCCGCGTTCCAGGTCGCCATCGCCGTGCGGGGCCAGGTGACGGTGGTCGACGCCGCCGGGACGCCCCACCGGGGTGCGGCGCTGCTCGTGCCCCCGATGACGCCCCACCGGATGCGCGCGGGGACGGAGCTGCTGACGTTCTTCGTCGAGCCGCACTGCGCGTTCGCCGATCGGCTGCGGGACCGGTGCGGACCCGGCGTCACCGTCGCCGACGAGCTGCGCGGGCTGGGGGAGGAGGACGTCCGCTTCGCGCGACCGTCGAGCGCGCTGGACCCCCGGCTGATGGCGGCGATGGACGCGGTCGCGGCACCGGGACGCTCGATTCCGGAGGTGGCCGCGCAGGTCGGCCTCTCGCCCCAGCGGCTGCGCGCCCTGGCCCGCGGGCAGCTCGGCATGCCGCTGTCGCGCTGGCGGGCGTGGGGGCGGCTGGGCCGGACGGCCGAGGCGCTGCGCGAGGGCCGGTCGCTGGCCGACGCGGCGCTCGAGGGCGGCTTCGCCGACCAGGCGCACATGACCCGTTGGATGCGGGAGATGATGGGCCTCACGCCCGGGGTCGCGCTGGCGGCGCTGCGCCCTCAGGCCCGGCGCGCGACGTAGACGGAGATGGAGCCGGTGACGGTGGGCACCACCTCGACCTCGCGCACCTCGGCGAATCCCGCCTCCGCGATCAGGCGGGGCAGCACGCCGTCGGCGTTGGGCTGCGTGTGCTCGACGCCGTCGGCGAGCTGCACGACGCGGAACGCCAGGCGCATCGTCCGGGTGCGCTGGAGCCCGTAGTCGGCGATCGCCAGCCGCCCGCCGGGCCGCAGCACGGCGTGCATCGAGGCGAGCATCGCCCGCTTCATCGCCATCGGGCACTGGTGCAGGACCAGGCTGGACACCACCAGGCGGGCCGCGCCCGGCCCGATGACCTCCTCCAGCTCGTCGCCCATCCCCACCCGCCACTCCGGGGGTGCGCCCGCGTCGCCGGCCTTGCGCTCCGCGATGGCCAGGACGTCGGGGTCGGGATCGACGCCGACGATCCGTGCCTCGGGCTGCACGTGGCGGAGCAGCAGGGCCAGCGAGCCGGTGCCGCACCCCACGTCCACGATCACGTCGTCGGGCCGCGGGGCCGCGTGTCCGACGAGGAGCGCCCGCCACAGGCGCTCCCGCGTCAGCGCCGCGACCGCGTCGTAGAGGCGTACGGGCGCGAAGCGGCCCAGGGCGGGGGTGAAGGCGGGCTCGGTCATGCGTCCAGCCTGGACGACGCCGCGCCCGCTGTCTTGAACGAACCGCTCGTTAACCGCCGTTTCCCGTCGAGCCCCACCGCGATCCCGCTCAGCGGGATCGCGGTGGGGCTCGACGGCAGGTGGGCGGCTCAGCGCGTGGGGCGGGGGCGGATCGTGTAGGTCAGCTTGCCGGTCAGGAAGCAGTCGCCGTCGGCGTTGAGGTTGCCCGACGCGGGGCTGCCGCCGCTGGTGACCGTGAGCCGCGGGTTCGAGCACGGGCCGGAGACGAGCACGGTCTTATGGAAGCGCTTGCCGGGGCGGATGCGCCACAGCTGGGCCACCGTCACGCCGGAGGGCACGTTCACGCTCACGCCCGGGCCGAGCGAG
>Ga0247757_10002080_pt1 | contig 11129 bp, 18 predicted proteins | sample UWRJL126311R4_FD_180929 | JGI IMG/M metagenome (GOLD analysis project Ga0247757, IMG submission 180929) | Plant litter microbial communities from Arlington Agricultural Research Station in Wisconsin, United States - UWRJ-L126-311R-4 | ecosystem: Environmental > Terrestrial > Plant litter >...
GTCTCGACGTGTTGAAACCGCCAGGACGTCTCCTGGTCTTTTGCATTGTTCAAACGGGTCTTTCCTCTTCGGCGACTCTCCGTTTTGTAATCCATTTCACACCCTCACACGGGGGCCAGCCGTGGATAGGTGTTACTCTGCAACGAAGGGCACGGCCCAATGTGAAATGTTTGTAATATGCTAGAAAAAGCGTGTAGACAGGTAAAGAGAAGCGTAATGCCGTATGTCAAGGAGGGAAAGAATAGAAGAAATTCCAGGGCAGTAAGGAGTCGTAGAGTCGTAGAGTCGCCCGAGAAATGGCGCCAGAACAGCAAGAAGAGAGCGTGTTCAGTTATCGAAGAATCGTGAAGGCGGACGTAGCGCAACGCGCAAGATAATGAGAGGTGCGTCATCGAAAGGCTGCGAGAACATGAAGAAGGTGCTGATAGGAAAAAGAAGAAGACAGGCGATCTCGCAGGGTTTATAAGGGTAAGGTGATGAAAGAGAGGTGGCTGGTAAGTCGTTTCACCGCAAATTTGAAGGCCAACGCACAAGACCGTGTCATGCTAGGGAAGACTAGCGTCTTGGCATTTTGAGCCGCGGTGCGCGTCATCGATCTTAATTACAATTCAGGCGAGCAAGAGCCCCGATGCACATGAACCACCGCCTGCACTAAGATACATACACAGCATGGTTCGTCTTCTAATATCCATTTGTTTCCGTTCCATCTAACAATATCACTCCAGCCGCCCACCCGACGCGCCGCGGCGAAACGCGCCTCCCTCGCGCCAAAGCGCCCCTCCAAACTCGCCAAAGAACACGGTCTAACGGCCACCCAAGAAGCCGAGATCCGCGAAGCATTCAGCTTGTTCGCGATCCAGCATCCATCGCATGAGGATTCGAAAGAAGGCGTACTACGCCGTGACGATGTGCGCCGCTGCCTGATGTAAGCCCATCTCTTTCCTCCCCCACGTCTCTTTCCGCCCAAAACATCATACTCACAATACAATTCTAATAGCTCACTCAACCTCCCACCCTCGAGATCCGAACTCCCCTCCCTCCTCTCTACCCTCGACCCGCTATCCACAGGCTTCATACCGTTCATCCCCTTCCTCTCCTATGCCGCGATAGCGCTGCACTCGAAAGATTCCTCTTCCGAAAACGACGACGAAGAAGAGAACAATGAAGACGACGACGCATACCACGAAACCGAGCGCGAAGCCGTCAACGCCGCCTACACACTCTTCACGCACGGCGGGCCCGGCCCCATAACTCTCGCGCACTTACGCCGCGTCGCCCGAGAACTCAAAGAAGATGTGCCGGACGACGTGCTACGGGATATGATCCGCGAGGCGAACGGTGGGGTTAAGGGAAAAGGTAAGGCTGCAGAGAGGGATGTGGGGGGCGTGGGGTTGGAGGAGTTTGAGGGGGTGATGAGGAGGGCCGGGGTGTCGTTTGGGTGAGCACGGGGGGAAGAAGTGGGCGTGGGGGTGTTATGTGGGATGATTCTTCGTTTTCGGGATGTGGGTTTAGCGCTGATACCCTTTTTTGATGCAAAGCGTGATAAGTTATGCTTTTGTTTGGGTGTTCCTGTATACGATTTACCTGGAGAAAATGGTTCTAATAATGGGTTCTCTGTGCATCGCTACAACGGATGGAAAAGATGGTATATCAAGAAATTCCAAACTCCAAACCCCATGCTAAAAGTTCGAGTCACTAAAACCCCGGGCAGCCATCCTTGATTCAAAAAGAAAAACGCTAAGAAAACTACTTCGCCAACCCAACTTCTTCAAACCCCCTATCCCCCACCCCCGTCCCCTCCTCACCCCCCTCAAGCTCCCACTGAACCGCCGTCTTCACACCCCCCATCTCTTTGATTGGAGGAACCCCACAACTCACCCCACTCTCCCTGCTACACCTTGCCTTGCTAAAACTCACCCTCTCGTCTCTTTCCCCTCCCGATCCCGCACTCCCTAACCGATGCACCGTCTCTAACTCGCTCCTCCTCCATACCCGCAGCCCGAATTGCGCGCGCGACGAGCGCGCTGACGCTGAGAAGAGCGGAGTAAGGAACGCGAGGTTCGCGAAAGATATCGTGAGCGTTGTTTCGGCGGCGTACCAGTAGAGATAGGTAGACGTGAAAGGACGGGCGAGAGCGTAGTAGCGCGCGAGGATAGCTGTGGCGAGGACGGCAGCGCCGAGGAGGAGGAGTGCGGATTGGAGGAGTTTGCGGGGCGTAGGGATGAGCAGGGTGGGGAGGAGGAGGGCGAGGAGGGTGGTGGTGGTGTCGAAAGCGAGGACGAAGATTGAGTGGTTGTGGTAAGTAGCGCATTCAGCTGGTGACTGTTAGGTTTTTGGTTGAAGAGGAATATGAGGGGAGGGGTGGGCGTACAGTTAGTAGGGGCGAGGCTGAAGTAGTCGCGTGCTGGGGTGCACCAGATGGGGAGGAGGATTTGGATGGAGAGATAGGAGAGGATACAGAGGACAGAGACGTAGGTAATGTAGATGCGCTCGCGGCTGCTTGTTGTTGCTGGACTTTGGAGCGTTAGGGGGGTTTGAGAGGATTTGTCCTGGGGTGACGTACAAAATTCGTCGGTATAGTATCAGAAGGCATGCCATTACAAGCCAGTTTACAGAGACTTGCAGCACTTCCAGCGCGAATCTCATCTTCAGCCTCAGTGCCTGATCTCCCGGCATAGTAGAAGGTGCATAAGATGCGTTGGTGGCGACTGTCATGCCAGTGAATGGGATCTACATCGTTTAGAGATGTAGGTCAGAAGATAGGCCGTGAACTTACCAGTGTCGACACCATGATCCAGTCATCTAACTGTAACTTCCGTATCGATCCCAGAGTGAACAGACGTGCTATACTGAGCCAACAGATTAGCAATATGTCTACAATATAGTGAAATACAGGTTCGTACATTCTCGCAATGATCATCGTACATCCCAATGCATACAGTATCCAGGATTCAATTGCTAGTGAGAGTGTTTCGTCCAACATGATGCACGATGGTGGGTAAAGACGAGAGGTTCCTGCTCTGCGGTTCAGTACCAACAGCTTAGTGACATAAGGAGATTGCACTTCAATGTATACGTGGGACGCGTTCCGCATGTGCATGTGACAGGCGTGCAGCGAGACCCTTTCATGTCACTTGAATGGCACGATCGTAATGCTATGCAAAAAGCACATCGCCTATTAAGTCGCTATTCGGCCGTAAAACGACAAACTCAGAGCAGCTGTACCAGACATGGACCCACTTCGGGCAACAGAGTATCCCGCCATATGGCTTGTATGTTTGGACACTTTGCATTTGGGGCGTGAAGACTCGGGGCTGGATCTATGTGGAGCGGGTGGCGTGTATGTAGGCCTATATCAATTGGGCTTAGAGTGAATCTCGTGGTAGAATCTTGGCCCAAAGATACGCCAATGAGCCGGCACGGATCTCGATCAGGTGTTATCATTGGGCGCCTTCGGCTATCGCAGTGCCATTCAGCCGCTACGGAGTTGTTGCTTGAAAGATGGGAGCTAGGGATCGTGCCGCAGCGGGCATCGGCAGTGTCTAGTGCGTGGGGTGGTTGAGCTTGGGACAACTGCATCTGAGTAAACGCTCTGTGTGCAAGCCACAATACATAACATCTGAAACAGATATTTGAGCCACCAACTGTGCAGAAACTTTGACTCGGATCCAGGGCTGAGCAGGACCTGCTTTGCGGGAATGTGGCACTTGGAGTTAGAGTTGGCCAAAAGCAATATGAACAACTAATTGAAACCCCACGCCACACAGGATGCTGCCTCACAGACGCCAGGTTCCCAACACCCTGGCTCGACCGGAAGCTTGGAACCGACGGCAATTTTTATCTCAAGCCTCTATACCTGCATATTCATGATCTCATGGCAACGGCAAAAACGCCGATGCAGTCAATGCCATGGTATATAACGAGACGATGATCGATTCCATCTCAAGGCCTCATGTGATGTTTGCTTCATAGGGCATCTTTGCGTGGCTTGGGATTGGAGAAAATATCAGTGACTGAACTGGGCAGGTGCTCTGACGACCCGCGAAATTTGCAAACTCCTTGTTATGTCATTGGTCTTGGATGAGCCAGCATATCGAGTTGCCTTTGTTAGGCTCGAGATTGATAATATGTGCAGTTGGAGCACAGTTCGCGTGACCCGAGCTAAGCATGGAAACTAGAAATCAATCAGCGATGCCGAGGCAGGATGCGGACTGTGGAAGATGTCTCATCATCGCTATCGTGTATTTGGAAGCACATTGCAAATAAGGCACAGTTCCCCTTGAATGTATTGACATCCATTGGGTGAATTACAGCGAGCCCTCGCCTATAGGCGAAATTGACGACGCCGTTCTAGTTGTTTATTTTTGCTGCACGCGCAAATAGTTCGGACATGCAAGGGCCGACTGTTCCTCACGGTTGGTTCGCTAAGCCGCGCCTATAAGAATTCTCCGTTTGCAGATTAGATCTTGATATCCCGCTTGGAGGCTGAGTGGAAAGCGCCGATTGCTGTTTTTGTAGCCAAGCCGTGCTCGGCTCTTCAGCCGCTGGTGTCGATCATTAGGGGAATACGGTGGGTACGGGAGGTTAAGCATCAGACCCTGGATGATTCGAGCCGGCAGGCCGGGAGCGGGGCGGATCCGCTGCTTTGATTAACCTCTGACGGCACAGGAATAGCATCAAGAACAAGTGGCCTGCCCCTCAGGGCCGATAATGTCCGGTGTGTGTGCACAATAGGGGCATCGCCTGTGTGAATGGTTTGATGAGAGCACTGGAAAGGGAAGTACACGATGTTTTCGCATCTTGGCGCACTAATACCCGTTGCGGAATTTAACTCACTTTGCCTACGAACGGCGGCAACTAGTCTATGACTCGCCTCGACTCGCCTCGACTCGACGCGCCTAGAACATTATGGAGGCTTCTGCACTCTACACTGGTCCCACCGTAGATGGTGCTGATGCTTGGTCAACTTTTGCAAATTTTCTGAAATCGTCCTCAAGGGTTCTATGCGTTGTGGGTGCGGGACTCAGTGCACCATCTGGCCTGGCCACTTGGCGTGGGTCGAATGGATTGTGGAACGACATTAATTTGAAGGAGCTTGCCTCGCCCAAGAAGTTTGAAGAGGATCCGGTGACAGTTTGGCGCTTTTACGGAGAACGTTTGCTCGAAGCCCTGGCGGCTCAGCCTAATGCTGCTCATCATGTGTTAGGAACCCTTGCTAAGTGGCATGAGGGGTGGTTAACCATCAATCAAAATGTCGATGGTATATATTGAGTTGCCAAAATTGAGCCTTTATTGATAGCGAGCTAAATCATTGTAGGGCTTCTCGAGCAAACCCAACATCCTGAGTCAACACTTCTAAGCCTTCACGGACAATTGAAGATTATTCGATGTACCGCATGCGAATACAAAACTAACATCCAAAAGATAGAGGACCTTCCATTCTTAGTGTCACTTTCCGGCTCCCATGATCAAGTATACCCAACAGAGATGTCCGATCTTCCACATTGCCCCAAATGTTCAAAGTTACTGCGGCCGGGAGTTGTTTGGTTTGGTGAGCGACTTGCTGCCGGGGCACCAGACAGTATCGATGATTGGGTGTTCGAAGGATCTATAGACTTGGTGATTACTGCTGGTTCAAGCTTGGAAGTTTTTCCAGCTGCGGAATGGGTAGAAGTAGCGCGATCAGAGGGAGCAGCATTGGCTATTATTGATGCCGCAAGGGACCACCGGCTGGCAGATGAATTGTATGAAAACGATTGGTTCTTTCAAGGAGATATCATGGTTATCCTACCCAGGATTCTAGATATTCTTAAACGTTGACATGGCACGGAGAGGGCGGAAATACTATGGACTCCATAAAGGCTTAGTTCGCTTTTGGCTTTAGATATTAAGATCCATCTATTCACTTCAGTTAAGGCTAGGGTAGCAAATTCCCCAGAGCTAAATGGCTTTCGAGGACAGTTGAGTACTCCATATCTATTAAGCCTAGGGTCACGGTGAAATAGATCAATCTAGTGCCAAAAAAAAAGCAGTTATTCACTTCATCGAATATTATAAAGTAAAGCAGAAAGAAGACGCACTCCATCTTGTACAGCAGTACTTCTGAAATGAAATCATCTGGATACACTTCATACCCTTGTGTCAAGCTTCTCCCACTCATCCTCCGCCCAGCTCTGCTGGTATTCCTCTTGCTCGCTTGCAAACTTTATAGCGCTGCTCCTAAGAATATATTTGTTGTCGTCAAGTCACTCAACCACTCAGCAGCCGTTTTTTCAATAATAAAAAAAAAGATTAGGTTAATCATAACATAAAATAACACCCACGGCCAACCTCTCTTATATGGCCGCTTGCGAACAAAGTCGGTAATAATATCGGCCGACAGATCCCAAGGGATCGGTCAAAAAGTTGAGAGTGGTGGAACCATTGCAGGGAGCAGAAGCGGTTTCGGTATAGACTTATCCACAATTTACGTCAATGGTAAATCGGCAGTGAAGCGAGCCTACCATTTCGGTGCTGCTTTCCTTGTCCTGCAGGTGGGTTATCGCTCTGATGACGTGAGCTATGCGGGTTTTGGAGTTGGATTCTGACATGTAGCGGACATTAATAAGAGGACGGAAATCGAGTGCGGGACATTCTCTGGAATGAGGCTGGTTGAGCGGTTGATAATTCAGATGCAAACAGAGTGATTCTTCCGTTCTCGCTGAGCACGGTTGTATAAGGAATGTTATGGAGGGTAGGAGGCTTTCAATTAACCACAAATTAAATGAAGGTAGCATTTGTGACAGACAAGGCGCTAAGAGTGGCACAGTGAAATGAGTAACACACAGAAATGTAACATGTAGCCAAGAAGCTGAGAGTAATTTTAGGCTGAGTAGTAGTGCTGGTCAGTGTACCTTCATTTAATTACGATATCTTCTAATGTGAAGATTTTAAATGCGCAATACGCATTGGTGCGACGAGTAACCTACTCCATTTCCTTCCTTTTTCACTGTCCAGCCTTAGCAACACTCATCCAAGCCGGTCTCTCCTCAGGAAAGTTCTCAAATATCGGCGCCGGGATGTTATCGAACAAACCACCCTTCATTATAATTTGCGGCGGATTATCGCCAATTTTGGAATAAAGCGGACTGTTTTGATCAGCTCTATACCTAACATTCGCCTAAGAAAAAGACAGAGACTTACCTTCCGCAGTTTGAGCAAAAGGAACGGTTCACTGTGGTTCCAGCCCTGGTATCGGTGTCTGCGTAGGTCTTGATTAGGCCCTGCGGGTCGTTGATGGTGACGGCTGAGGTATCCAGCATGTAGACTATGGACCCCGGAGATGAGCCAGAGCGCCTGCAATTAGAGCTACTATATTCAGTATAGGTGTGATGGCATGCACGACAAGAGATGTTCACCAATAGCAGAACGCACAATGTGGCGGTAGTTGATCAACCGTCACAGTAATACTTTTGCAATTGCAGCGTCCTTCGGTGGGCATTTTGAACGTCGAAAAATTCACGAATCAGGGTGTGCACTGGCGGATTGACTAGTAATATAGAAGTGGAACAAGACCGAAGGCCGGGTTTAAATGGTACAGAGCTCGGCTCTGGGCATTCGACTACGTAATTGTGCCACTCCAGATACCGGAATCTATACCGCTGTCTTTCCCCGCTTCGTGTCCAATTCATCGGAATAGGACCGCGTTATCGGACGGCGGGGAGCTCGAGTCGAGCCTTTTGGGTAGCAATCGAGGTGTTTCGGTAAAGTAATCTGCCTGTGTTGCTTAGAAATTAAACTTTGGATGTGATTTGGAGCACAGGGTCAGCATTAAGATAGAAATCACGTTTTGGAATGCCATGATTGTGCCCACATATTTCACCGAGTGAAAACAATGGGACGTGGAAAGGCGCGCTCACATGGGTTGTAGAGGGGCTAGCGCGCGTTGCTCTTTCCGCGTCGTAACATCAGGCTAACCACGGTCATTCAACCATCACCTGCCCTCAGTCTGCACCTCACTTTCTTCTCGATTCGCCCACGCAGCAGAACACAATGGTGAGCTCTACATCTCCACTCCCCCGCACTACCCCGGCTGACCCACCAATAGTCGCGCGATTCCAACGCAACCTACCTCCATTTCCATGCCTCCCACCACGCCGACCTTCTCGAGGACTTTACCAAATCCGGCGACCAGCTCCCCGACGAAGACATCCTCGTCCCGCAATACCTTCAGCCGCTCAACCCGGAAGACGAAGACGACGTCGTGCCCGACCAGCACGCAGCCTTCGGGATCCAGCGCGCGACGCAGGGCAAGAAGGAGATACATTGGAGAGATCTGGGGCTTGATGAGATAGCAAGAAGGGCTCCTGTGGATGGTGCGAGTAGCGGCGTGGGTGCATCGACGGGAGGCGCTGCTGCGAACACTGCGTCTGGAAGGCTGGCATCGCGGCGCACCGACGAGCCAGCTAGACTTGCGCTGAGGAGGAGACCAGGTGCTGGCAGCGCGAGCGCGAGTGCAGCTCTCGCTGGCACAGGGATGCAAGCTGGTGCGGGCGCGGCAGGCAATGGGCTCCCGCGCTGAGCTGCAACATCAACAACTGACCGCTGCGGAAAACAGCATCATGGCACACTGATGAAGGTCAAAGTGAATCGTTACCTATCTATTCCAGGGACTCTCACACGACTCTTCCCACATCTATACACTTATAATCCCCCCCTCCACCACCTTCCCCACCAAAAACTCCGGCTTGCCGTTCGTGAACTTGGATACATCCTGCATAATCACCCCAATCGACGGATCCGCCACCGCTTTCTGCCACCCGTCCGCGCTTTTAAACGATATAGACACGATATACGCATACTCGGAGTCGTTCGGTCCCTCAGTAATTGTAGCTCCCAGCAAGCCGTACGGTCGCCAGTGTTCCGCTGCAAGCAGAATGTGCGTTTTGAGGAAGTACTCCAGGTCAAACGTCATGCCCTCGGCGCGCTTGTGCAGGATGGTGATGATGATTTGAGGCGGTGTGGTGGCGTCTGTAGACATGTCTGGATACAAGAAAAGTGTGAATTGAGAAAGCTCGAGTATAGCTAGGTGTATATTTTGCAGAAAGATATTGTACTAGGCAATTGAGGTAACTAAAACGAAGCTTCTTCTTCGTCCCCAGGCACCCTATATATACCAAACCAGTCTCGCACGAAGGATAAGCCAAGTAGACTCATCTGGTGGAATTCCGCCCCGACCCTCTCCGTTCCCTTCCTCCCTGAACCACCGAACCGCCGACACGTCTCCGAAGGACAGAAGTAAGCTGGAAGGATTCAACGCATACAATAGCAAAACACTGAGGTTGTGTTTGGTGCGGCCGAGCGTTGTTTTCCCTTAGCAATCCATCCCATACCCACCACCACCACATCTCCCTTGTTCAACCCATACCCTCCACACACTCCTCTCCCCTCTCCCAATACTAAACTACTCACCCACTCACTCTAAGCTCTATCGCACGAGAAAAAAACACCCCTCCCCACCCAGCCCCGCGGTTCCCGCCCTTCCCACGTTGGATGCATGTACATGTACATGCACATGCGAGCATAAATGGCACCACGTGCGCCCCACGTGGCGGGTCTATTGTACAATAACAGTACGTGCACGTGGACCCTCATTTTTATTTTCCCTCCTGCGAGCCACGCCGCAGCAGCCGCACGGTATGCGGCGAAGGAACCCCCGGTTGTCGGTCGAACCCATGGTCCCGAGTTTACTCAGCGTCGGGACGATGCATTGCACCGTGCCGTGTTTGCTACGAATGAGGCTTCCGAGGGTGTGAGATGGTTGCGCTGTAGCTCGGGGGTTCGGCGGGAGATTTTGCCGCGAAGAAGGTAGTAGCGAGGAGAGGATGAAGGAGGGGGTCGGGTTTTTCCGGGGTGGGATTTGGGGGCAAAAAGGTTGTGAAGTTAAAAAGGAAATGAGTAAAGTACTGCATATAATGCGGAACAGTAGCAAAAGTCCAGTAGAATCTGCATCATCTATAAGAAAAAAAGATTTGATTCATTTATCTGGGTATCGAACAACACCCCTTTTTTATCTTCTACTTCTCACGCATACTTGATATTAAAGCTCGCGCTCTCCACACTCTCGAAATCGCTCTCCTTACTCCTATCCCCAAAGATCTTCAGCGCACCAATCCTGATCTTATATGTGCCAGCCGGCACGAGCGACCCATCAGCCAGCCGGCCATCCCAAGACGCAATAGCGCCACCGCGGGGGAGATACGCCTGCGGATATCCAAAGATGTCACCGAGAGACGAAGAGTTGTATCCGCCCTGAGGCAGGATCTCTGCATGTACGAGTGGGCTGCCGAGCACGAGCGAGAGAACGATCTGCGGATAGACGGTGCTGTTGGACCCGGTACCATTGTTGGCGGGAAGCGTGAAGGTTGTGTTTGCGGGGATGGGGTTAGTTTGCGGGTCGTCGGAGCGAGAGACGAAGGTGAGCTGCTTGTCCAGAACGGTGGCGCTATGCAGGCTACCTTGCACACCGAGGTAGGGCAGACTGAGGGAGTCGCCGTTTGTGCCGTTGAGTGCGATGTAGCCGCTGTAGACGGGGAGGCGGGATTCTTCGAGGCCAGAGGGCGGCGTGACAGACACAGAAACAACGGCGGAGCCACCAGCTGGGATGGTGACTTTGCTCTCGCCAAAGGAGAGGTCGGCACCGGTGGTGAGGAGCTCATTGGGGAAAAGGGAAGTGTAGATGGAGTTCGGGTCGAGAGAGTAGCCCGTGGCTGCAACGATGTTGCTAAGCGAGTAGGTGACGGACTCGCTACCAGTATTCTTGATAGTGAAGTTGGTAGAGCTGATGAAGTGGTCGGTATCGTTAAATGAGAGGCTGGAAACACTGAGAAGTGCGGTAGCATGAGCGGCGTCATATGCCTGGATGAGACCACTTCCTTGCTGGGCAACTGGAGCAAGGTAGGGATAAGCCTTCTTTCCGTCATGGAACAGGTTGGGGTTGGAAGTAGCAGAAAGGAGGTTCTCGATAGTGGCAGGGTCAAAAGTACCACGGACTTCGGCGATAAGAGCGTAAACTGCAGCGGCAAGAGGGCATGCCATTGAGGTTCCAGAAAGCACAGCGTAACCACCAAGAGCGAGAGGGTAGGTCGACA
>Ga0247757_10002081_pt1 | contig 11129 bp, 36 predicted proteins | sample UWRJL126311R4_FD_180929 | JGI IMG/M metagenome (GOLD analysis project Ga0247757, IMG submission 180929) | Plant litter microbial communities from Arlington Agricultural Research Station in Wisconsin, United States - UWRJ-L126-311R-4 | ecosystem: Environmental > Terrestrial > Plant litter >...
ATGTGCGTCAGGCAGCCGATGAGGCCCAATGGACCCAAGATCAGGGCTACCCGTATTATCAGGCCGTCATGGTCTATTTCGGGGTGCTGGAATTGGGCACCAGAGGAGAGTTTGAGTAGTTAGCGCGTATGCATTTTAACTCTAGCGCGGGTAAACGCCAAAAATGGAAATAGTGCCCGGTAGATAGAGTTAAAATGCATAGGCATAAACACTCAAAGGAGCAAAATGATTGATCTATTTATGTTGTGGTTCAGTTGGTGTTTCATGTGTGGTGCGATAACAGCGATAGTCGCATTGCCCATGGGTTTTATCGCATGTCTCATCAGTGACGCATACAACGCTAGGAGTAACAATGCAAAGGGCAGTCAGCACCGAATTTGAACTGATTAGCTATGGTGACAAGATCAAGGATTACAACGGTAAAACCTGGATTTTCGCCGGGGTGATGGGAAAAGAGGTAGTAGTATCCCAAGGTAATACAGTAAATGATATTAAAGTAATGAAACCAAGCATCTTTGATTTGATGATTCTAGATGATTAGTAAGTAGAGATAGTAATAACCTATTTAGGGGGTTACTAATACATAGATATTTTTAGTAAATAAGGCACAAGACTGTATCCTAAATAAAAGAAAAGGTGTTAGCTTATAACAGTTTTGAAGCTATATTTTAGTTTTTATGCGGAAAAACGGCCAATTTACTGTAAAATCTATGGAATTTGAGCCAAAAACCGCATAAAAAACGTTAAAAGTCTATTTTTACCAAATAAAAGTAAAGGACAAGAAATGACAGATAATAAGACCACTAATACAGCTAGGGTTCTATATAGGAATGTACTTCTAGCACTAGGTGCTCTACCTATTATCTGTATGTTCTTGATTGCGGGTAGTATGTTTCTACTAATGCTCTATGTATTGTTTGGTTTTGTGGTAACAGCTATTAGTTAATCAAGGTAATAGGCTTTATTTAACCCCCGCTTTATTCACATTACTAATACAATACCACTATTGACCTGCACATATACTAATAACCGTTATATAACGGTTATGTGTTATACTGCCCATATGATTAATGATAAGAGAACGAATAAGCTTACTGTATACCTTACTGATAATGAACTAGAACGATTAAAGGAAGACGCCGATAGAGAAAACCTTTCTCTTGCTGTATTGGTTAGAAGGATATTAGAGGTAAATAAATGGATGCTTAAAGAGAAAGATGCTGGTGAGGGTAAGTTTGATTGGTAGAACGGTTATATAACGGTTATTGGATAAGGGGTCTATATGGGTACCTATAATACAGAGCCTATTGATATCAAGGTTAATACCTTTACCACCACCCGCGTTATTAGGCAGATTATTTATATTACCCATGCTATTGGGTATGGATATAAACTAAATGCCTCTATGGCGAACTATTGGGGGTCTATCGCATGGTGGCTACTGCACTATGCTGACACTATGGAGCTAGTGGAGAACGCCTATTACGATGCCCTGGTGTGGATGGGTAACAACGTTATTGACAGTGGGGTAGTACACCCTAGGGTGGATATCTAAGGGGCACACAATGGCTGTGATCTATGCGGGTATAGGTGGTGTGGTGATAGGTGTACTCATGGGTATGTGTATAGGGGTGTTGAGTAGATGATAGTACCTCTATGTAGTACCAATGATGTATTCATTAGTGTATGTGTAGAGCTATTGATGATAGATAATGTAATTCTATTACCATTACCATATGGTATATCAAAGGTCATCTCCCTACCCCGGCCGGTAATGAATAGACAATACATATCTATTACACTATTGACAATGAAAGGAACAATCACCTTGACTTGTTTAAAGAATAAGCCATTTGATGTGTATGTGAACTCAATACATTAATGGTGAATGCCTATTGAATCTAATAGGCATCACACCAAATTAATACTAAGCGCATTTTAAAAACCAAAAACGTGGCAATTATTTAATGATCGATCATAAGGTTTTTATTTGATTGATCTGTGCTCACTATATTGATTTATTTTCTTTTGCAAACGCTACATCATGTATATTTAAAAAAATATTCAATTTTGAAGATTTGAATTTAGTTGTCGAATAGTTTTTTATTCTTCAACATTGTTTCTAATCTAATCAGTAGTTGTTCTATTCTACTAGACATTTCTGGATCTGCTTCGTTGATAATCATTTCTTGCTCTTCTAGCAAACCGCCAGTATATACTTCTTGCGCATATGCTGTTATTAGTAAATCTTTGTTTTTCTTCGGAGCACCCATCGCAATCCTCATATTAATAAAGGCTGGCGTTCCTAAATCCATTATTAGATTCTTTGCTTCTACAACTACATTAGTTCTTTTAAGATTTTCTAGATTATTTTTTGCAATAAATTCTTCTACTGTTTTATCGCTAATAAATTTTTTTGTCATTAATTCTTCCTTTCTCTAAACTCATTGACATACTCTAGACTGTCGATAAAGTTTATCCATCTTATATGTTGTTCTATTATTTGTTTGTGTTGTTGTAACCAATTTATTACTGCTTTTTCTACCCCGGCTAAATTTTGTTGTTCTATATTTGCGTCTTGAGCGCCTGGTATGTGAATTGCTTGACCATCATATTTAAAACCAATCTGTAATTTGCCGGGTTGATAGGTTACTATCTGCACCTTGATTTCATATAGATGTGTTTTTGTTATAGAGTTATCATCCAGCCATTCGTCTAGCCATTGTTTTGTTAGTTGTGAATCTATCAGCATTATTTACCGTTTCTCTTTGCTGCTCTTTTATTATGATCTTTTAGATCTTTTATTGCTTTCTTGAGAGCTTGTTCTCTTTTAGCTACTCCTTTCTTAGCCGCCGGGATTTTTTCCGGTTCGTATTGCTTTGCGATAGCCAATAGACTTTTGGCGTCTGATAAATTCTCTTGAGAAAGCCCTATAATATATTCGTACTGTCTAACTGTTGTCATTATTCTCCTTAATAGTAAAAGTCCAAAGCTTATGACTTTGGACTTTTATTTAATTATTCTTCTGGTGGTATTACTTCTTCGCTGAAATATCTATCCAGTCTATCCAATAAGGCTGCATCATCTCGTGGCATTGATTCGTATATAAGATCGCTGACTGCTTCTTCTATATCTGAATCTCTATAGCCAATAATTGTTCTACTGGCTAGTCTTTCGCTAGGTATATGATTAACATAAATATTGAACCATCTTCTACCACTGAATACATAGCTTTCAGCTTGAACTACAAAATCTTCCACCGGTTGATTTATGTTATAACTTGTAAATATTAGTTGTTTTTTACTAATATGCATTTCTTTCACATTCTCACCCCCGGTCGAATTATAGCAGCTTTAGCTAAATTGCGGGCAGCGATGCTTGATGCTCAGCTTGATGAGGTCCCTTGATCCTACCACACCATAGTCGGCCAGCAAAGCACTTTCTATGTCTTGTCGTGGAGTTTCTTGTTCGAGGTTCTTACATATCAAACTCACTATGGATAATAGATTATCTGTTTGTGTTGGATCTGATAGCAATGCCATATTGAATTGATACTCATTGCTTAGCGACTCCGATGCCTTGTGTATATCTTGCTGTAAAGAGATCAAAGGGCTACTCGGTGTTATGGTGGGAACCGCCGGTGAAGCTTGACTACATGCACTGACAAGCATAATAAAGAATATAATTAATGCTTTCATCTTTTTGTCTTTGACAATTTAGCCAATGCTTCTCTTTTTTTCTTTTTAGCTTCTTTTACTTGCTTTTCAGCATTATTCAATCTTACTCTACACCCGGCGATTTCTGCCTTGATATTCTTTTCCAGAGCTATTTCAAGCTCTGCTTGAAATCTTCTGACGTCTGCTTCTCTTTTAGCAAGCGCGGCATCAAGCTGTCTTATTGATATAACCATCTATCCATTCCTTAGCTTTATGTAAATCTTGTTGTGTGATTCCTATTTTAGGATCAATCCAATGCAAAGAACATGGCTCTTTGCGATTGTTTTCAAACCATCGTAGTTCTTTCTTATATTCGAAAAAATCATCGTCAAACCAAATAAATGGTTCACCGGCGGTATATTCAAGCACCGCGTTGTATTTCCACTGATGTGCTTCCCAGCCAAAAGTAATGACTGGCAGTGTTGGCAAGCCTATTCTAGGACCAATCATCGTATTAGCTTCATGTTCCCATGTTGTACACCAAATAATCTCACAGTCATTTTCCGCTGCGAAGTCAGTCAACATCTCACCATGACTTTTATTAAGCCACACACGTAATGGTTTTTTACGACCCTGTGGCTTGAGTCTAAATGTTTCATAGCCTTCAGGCCGTCTGGTGGATTTGGCCGCGTAAGGATTTAGCGGCCCATCCACATCAAGCAGTATTTTCATTTTGTGCCTCAATGAGTGCTCTATTTCCCGAATAGCTCAAAGCATAAGAATAACTTTGAGCTAAATCATACGTTCTCATAGCGACCAAATCAAAGACGCTATAATCATTGAAGATGTCTCTGATCTTCTCAAGAGCGGCAACAGCGGTTTGATATTGAGCCGCTGCTTCAATAAAATCTTCTTTTCTAGTCATTTTCAACCTTGATGTCTGCCATTATTCTTCCTATCCAAGTAGTGAAACAAAAGGTCTGTGGCAATTAATCCCAATACGACTATCACCAATGCCATGAACATAAAACTGGTCATATCAGATGACCGTCAATATATTTGTGATCACTATAGAATGATCCTCTTTTCCATATTGTTTCAGGCTTTACTTTGCTGCCTACCTTGACATAACCAATTCTGGTGATATACCTATCGTGTATCACATAACCAACCTTGGTTAATCTATATATTTCGGTCATCTTGGTATATGAATTTTGCATTTCTATCTGAACGCCTTTGAAGTCAAAGTTACCTGACAACAACTGTATATAGTCATTACGATATTCTGTATTCCATTGGGGAAGATTTTTCTTTCTATTGTTCAGCTTCCCGCCAAAGAATCTTATCTCGGGCATTACACACCTTGCCGTAAAATCGGGGTATTATAATGTTCATCATTATTAAAATTACCAGTTACGATAAAGTGTGCACATCGTGCACACTCTAATATCGCAGCGTCTTCAGGTAATCCTACTGAAAACCATATAAATGGTCCTTCACAGGTCATCTTAGATATTCCCATACTTGCTTATTCCATTTGGCATCATAAAGAGGATGATGTTCCAATTCTGGTTCAAATGGAATAGTTTCATTAGGCATGAGATATGTGTTGATGTGCTGTTGTAGTTCGTTTGTGAACATAGGAATAGGCTCTGGTAGTCCAATCATGGGACCCCAACACTGTGCTAGGCGTACATGATCATAAGCCGCATAGTAAGCCCAGAGTTCCACGTCGTCTCTTGAGGTGATCATACCACCATCTGACACGAAGTCAAGGATGATCGGAGCGAAAAATTCGAACGGAATGGCGTAATCGATATAATCATTTTCGCTGATATGCTTTAGAACATTATCTTGAAGCCATTGACTAGGCTCATAATCGCCTGATTGTACTGCGTCAATATAATCTTTGTTGATCATATAAAGTTCACGACCATTTTGATCCACCATACCAATGGAGATTGGCTTTATAGTTTCACCATTCTCGTCAAATTCCCAGTCATAAAAGATAGTTCTCATTCTTCGTTACCCCAAGTAAATGCTGAATCAATCCACACAATCTTTGTCAAACCGCCATGGCCATGAACCTTTTCAGCATGTTCAATGCTATCCCATACAACAGTACTACCATATTCAGTAGGCCATCTAATAGCAACTTTACCATCAGAGAATTCAACACCCTCAGCAACCCGGCCAACGCCGGAAACACCAGAGACATCTTTTGAACGCTCTAAATAAAATCTTCTCATTTTCTCCAAGGCATATACCTTCTCTTCTTTAGTGTTTTTTCCTTGATTACTACATCACAGTTCGTACAAATATCTTGCACCATGATGACTCTATCGTCATCATCTCTTATTTGGTGCGTTTCTACTTTTCTAAATTTACATCTTGGGCATTTCTGCATTCATATTCAGTCCTTAATAATGATAAGATTACGATCAAAATCATCGCTAGTCTTAGCATAGACTTCATATTCCCAGCCGTCAAATCTCTCGATAATATAGTCACCAATTTTTGCTGTATATGCAATAGTGTTACCATTTGTAGTGTTCTCCCATTTAAGAACAAAACCATCATCAGAGCTATCTGTTGCTACAGTATTATCGGTACCTAAATGCTGATACAACCAATCAAATACATCCGATTTGTTTTCTTGAGTAAGCTGAATTGCCTTACAAAAAGCATCCGGATACACCACTGTGAGAAAATCTGGTGATTTCTTAGTTTCTTTAAAGAAAAATTTATGAAATTCTGAGAATTTATCATTGAAATTCTCATCAAAATTTAAAATCTTATTTGGCAGAGACTCATTTTCCAGCTTACGTGCAGTCTGACGTAAAATATGTTCACCAGACTGAAGCATAGAATAAATTGTATCGAAAAACTTATCAAAATCGCTTGCCATTAAATTCTTCCTCCATCGTCTACCCAACGTCGCATATAACTTAACCAATCTCTATCTGGTTGTTCACGATTAATATACTCTTTAAACTCATCAGAGCACCATTCGCATGGGCCTAACTGATTGTTGTCACCAAATTCTACAGTACAGTCGGCATTATCATACTTACACCCATGCCATTTACAGCAGTGAGATGTATGAACATCGCCATATTCTTTATCCACGACGATCCTCTACAAGAATAGCCTTATAAAAATGAAATCTAGGATCATGTTCAGTCAAAAGATATTCTACTTCACCTTCACGTGTTTCAAAAATTACATTATTATCTCTAACACGTATATAATCATCTTCGTGTAGAAGATTTTCTGTGATTTCAATTTCTTGTTCTAGATCACCTGTAAACGAAAAACCAACAATATTGTTTTCGTCATCGTAATGTGAAATAATTTGCATTAGATAAACACCGCCACTAATAGAATTAAGACTAATACGCTAAAAATAATTGCGAAGATCTTACCGGTCTTTTTACCTTCGGGATCTTCTGGCGAGTATCGTCTTTTACTAAATGTTTTACCACGATTCACCTGTTGTAGCAATAAAAAAGTTGCCATTACATATCCAATCTCATTGGGCCATAGTCTCTCACGACTTTTGACCATTGTAGGCCCACATAGGCCACAATATATTCAAAATGAGAAAGGGACCAGCCATTATTAGACTCATCCCAATACCACCTATAACCATCATTGTCTCTGACTCTTTTGTCATGTTCAGGTTCTAGCATTATAATCACTCCGTTGTAATTATAAATCCGTAATTATTATTTATCAATCTCGATATATGGCAACGGACACAAAAGTTCATGCTTTTCATGTCGTGTACCCAATTCAACGGCGGTTTCTTCGTCAAAATGTCTTAAAAGATGCATCATGACGTCATAATTACGCATTGATTGGATCAACAACAAGGTCAACATCTCGTTGGTGTCCGGTACCTCAGGATCTTCCATCTCGCTCATCTGACAAGCCTACACCCGTCAGATCGTAGAGTCAAGCTCCTCAATATCATAAGTCACACGACTATGATGCTTTTCTGCCAAGTCTTCCAGCGCGGTATATTCATCATCCGCCTCTATAAAATCTGTTTTGACATAAATCTCATCAAAATAGATGTCTGCCTTAAATTTACTCACTGAATACCGCCTTAAATGTTGATGGAAATAGTGGCTGAACCAAATCTCTGACCGCTTGAGCAAATTTTTGGAACTCAAACTGTGCACCATGCTCTAAACGTTCATCAAGCAAGTGTAACACGCCAGAAAGTGAAGTTGTCCAACGCCATCTTACATACATACCATACGCGGGTAGGAAAAGTCTAGCCTGTTCGGCACAAATCTCACTATTTTGCCACTTTTCATACAATCTTAGACCTTCATCAACATAATCCATCAGTTCATTGGTAACAATTCGACCTAAACGAGGATCAACGGTTTCTCCAGAACCTTGCTTGCTATTAGCAGGAGCATAACGCCATTCATCTTGCGCCGGGATGTAAAAAGTTGGTTCTTCTGTAACATAACGTCGTGAAGATTCATTCCAACCCTGCTGATCATCCAAATGAGCACTGGCAACTGAATACTTAAACCATTGACGAGCAATCATCAAAGGTGCATAAACTTCTAGCTGAACAACAGAATGACGAAATGGAGCTGTGTGCTTATGCTTCCATAGAAAATTGATCAATCTGTCATCTTTATCATTAAATTCTTTTGATTCTTTATCATAAGATACACGAGCGGCATTGACGATCGACAAGTCTGTTCCCATCGAATCCACAAGTCTAACATATCCGTGATCGAGAATATTAATCTTTTGCAATGTAATACTCCTCAATATAATTGATAATTCTTTCTACAGCTTCATCATAACCAATAACAACATTCATACCGTTACCAATATATGTGGTATCCATTTCTTCATAGAGAATGGTGGTAATATCTTCTTTAACTAGATCATCCATTTGATTTCTCCTCGTAATGATCTTTGACAAATCCAGTAATCAATCTGGCTAGTTCTTCTACTTCTCCACAACTAACTAGATATCCTTCGTAATCCCCGGCGAAAATGGTATGCCTGATCATTGAATGAATTTCATCTTCTAGGTCAGTCATTTGCCTTCTCCAATTCGCAGTTATTAGGACAACACATGTGAAAATCTCTAATTGTTCTAGTGACTTTACAATAAGCCCAGTAATGTCCTTGAGTTCTATTATTGGTTCTTTCTTCACATCTAGCGCATATAATTAGTGTTTCTTCATATTTACGCTGCATTTCTTCGAACCAATTTTCTTTATTCATTGGTTTTTCTTTCATAATTTTCACGAATATGCCATAAAATCTTGGTCAAGGCATTTTCTTTACCTTCGACTTTATAATAATCATCGTAGATATCATATTCAGCCCACAGATCATCCAGAATATCTTGAATTACAGAATATGTATTCTCATCCACGATATTCCCAGTAATCTTTATCGTAAAATTCACCAACCTGATCGTCTAGGATAGCTCTGAGATCTCTAAGATTAATAGTTGCATTTGGATGCTTGAGGATCTTATAAATACCTTCTAGAACACTACACACGGCATTAATTCTAGGGTCGTCGAAGCCGTCTGGAAGACCTCTAACGCCTTCAAAGAAGTGATCTGGTGTTACAGGAAAGACCCACTCGCCATCTTCCATTTCAGAAGAGACATCATGCGTATCATAATATTCACGCAAATATTCAATCTTCGCTGGATCACCAATATCATCGTAACGCCTCATAGCTTCATAATATCTTGCTACATCTTCATTCATTATTTTCTCCGGGTTTGGTAATTTCACTGTTGACATAAAGTTCGGTATAAATAATATCTGGATCTTCACCGGCGTGTGCACGGTTTAAAGCGGCAAGAAAATCCTCACCGCTTATAGTCCACCATCCCATATTAGTCATCGAGATCTCTCCAGTAATATTCACTGGCAGCATCCCAAGCAGCATCTAGAGCATCAAACCACGCCTCGTATTCTCTATAAGACTTATCGCCATAGTTTTGTTCGAGCTTGGTAATAGCATGAAGATAAAAATTAATGCTGACATATCCGTTGGTGAATCTTTTCGTAAGTAATTCACTGAAATCTTCGGGATGCTCAAGATGATCGAATAGACCACCCATCAAAGCATCATAGACATCTTGATTAAAATTAATCATACTTCTTCCCAGACCTTGACCAGCTTTTCTACTTCCTTGACCTCTACAATATTTTCAAGCTCATCAGGGTCATCACCTTCATGACTCGTTGCTTCATAGATGTCAAATCTGATTCCATAAGAATCATCAATAAGATAAACAGTCTCAGAATTATGACCCCATCGACGTTCGCCAGTAATTTCATAATGTTTTAGTTCGAATGTCTTTAGTAAGCCTGCCTCTTGAGCATTCCACAATTCTTCATCCGGAATATAATTTTTATCAAATTTTGCCTGGCTCTTAAGAAATTCAATTAATTCTTTACTCATGATGCCCTCCATTGTGCTAGTGATCTACAACCTAAAATAACGCCTTTATTATCTCGTACCATATCATAAGGATAGAACAGATCCAAACGATCAGGAAGGGCCTGAGCTACCATTTGAGAGACAATTAATTGTTTGGTTCGGTCTGGGTCCGGAATATTAAAAACTTGCCCGTATGACACGATTGGGAGCTTAACTTCAATGCCATCGTGCTGTACACACCAGCCATAAACAGTATTTTCTTCTAATCTAGCTGGCTTATCTGATCCAGGCAACACAATAGTGCCTTCTTTGGCAAAGATTGTGATGTCGTGCGGAGTTAAATTAATTAAAGTCATTCTTCCATCTCTTGTAGTTTTCTGGCAACTGAGCCAGGATTTAGTGGCATTACACTGACACTCGAATCAAAATGAGTGTTACAACTTAGATAGTGATCTGGCTCTTCGGTAAAATATTGAAGAGAACCATCATCAATTTCTACTTCAAATGATACAACAAAACGTTCACTCATTAAAATCCTCTTTTCTGTGTAGAGCAGCCATCAGATCCCCAATAGTCTCCACACTTACATTCGTAACCGCCGAGAAAAGCAATTTCGGTAGAACCATGTTTGAATACATCTTTAGGTCTCCAATTACAAATGATATCTATATATCCTCTGTGATACAGCTCAGTAATATAATCATAAACTGTATCTTCGTCCGAAGAATCTTCTTCTTCGACTTCAATCAATAGAAATCGTTTCATTCGATGATCTCATACTTCATAAATAGAACTTCCGGCTCACAAGGATAAAATTCACCCTTAAGGCCTTTGAGAACCCAATGTCCATGAGGACAGTTAATCCATTGGTGTTCTAGATCATTCCATAGCTTGAGGTGAATGCCATTTGTTTGGTCAAAGCGGACCTTGGCAGTATAACCGACAAAGTCACGAATTTCTTCTTCGTTCTCTCCGGTCCATTCAACGCCGGTGATCTGAATAATCTTTGTTTGTAGCGTTTTAATC
>Ga0247757_10002082_pt1 | contig 11127 bp, 9 predicted proteins | sample UWRJL126311R4_FD_180929 | JGI IMG/M metagenome (GOLD analysis project Ga0247757, IMG submission 180929) | Plant litter microbial communities from Arlington Agricultural Research Station in Wisconsin, United States - UWRJ-L126-311R-4 | ecosystem: Environmental > Terrestrial > Plant litter >...
TACGACATATTGCCAAAGTTCGTAGTTTCTGATTGGCTTTGTTGGTCCGTAAATAACACTCTGATCTGCATGCCCATGGTCTGTATTGTAATGAAGTGTGTATTCCTGATGCCGACAGGAGTTGACTGAGAACGAGGACGAAGGAACAATTGGAAACCTTAAAGCTTTAGTTCTGATTCGATTACTCTGATCACAAGGTATCCGCTGCGAGTGATTTGTATCGACCACCAATCAAGATGGCCTAGAATTCTTGGTTAATCTTACATCCTACCACATTAGGTAAGTGTGCCAGTGCTTAACCCACAGCAAAACACCACCACTGATTCGTTTTTTGCGTTACCCCGCACTATCGTCTCGGAATAGCCCCTGAAACTAGACTGTCCGCCGAGGTTCTCCCGCGTGGCTTCGGCTTGGGACCTGACATGCATGTGTTGTAGCGACATTCTGGCATGGGAAATGCCTTCACATGGAGGTTAACGCGCTTGAGGTACTGAAGGGATTGATGAAGCTGATCCCCCTTGGCAGACCTAATCCTTATCTGACTACACCCTATAGGATGGTCTCATGAATCGAGCGTTTCTTAATTCGTACTAATCCCTTCGCTAGTGAGCATGGTGGCTTGCAGTAGTTGGTGATATGTGGGAATGGCGCAACAATAGCTTGCCTCGTGGCTGGCATGACACCATAAGAAGTGCTAAGGGGTACTATAACTAAGTATGCCGTGAAATTGAGTCCAGCCTCACAATGTTGAAGACTTTTGTGCCTTTAATGGCGGTTCTGCTGCTGCTCCTAGGGACGTTGAGCGCAGCTCAACAAACCAGCAAGCCGCTCGACAGTTCGTTAATGAATAGTATAAACCAAATTCCTAAATGCGCGGTTAGTCAGATTGTGCCCTTCATGTATCAAGGGTCTACTAACGCACGAAGCTACAGCTAAATTGCCTTGGTCAATATGGCTCCTCGATCGGATGTGCCCTTCTCGATATCAAATGTCAATGTGCGTCAAAGAATTCTACAAAGATTCTTCAGCCGTGCTTGAAGTCCAATTGCACATATGAAGAGACTTTCAGTATGTTCAGTACCTAATCTTGCGCGCATTCTTGCTGAGAGAACTCTAGAGCTTCTACATGTCCAAGCCGACCTTTGTGACAAGCCCCATGACAACAGATCACTCGATGTCAAGCTCACGGCTTGGATTACCGGCATAGTATCCGTGGGCGCTCTCGCGTTGCGATTCGTTTCGCGTTGCATGGGCGGTAGCAAGCTTTGGTGGGATGACTGGCTTCAATTGATATCCATCGTGCGTAGGTTCGTGGATTTGATTGGGGATACCGCTTACAGTGAATAGATTTTAGTCATACCGATGACAGTCGCATTACTTCTCAGTAATATTACTCTTTCTTAGCAATGCTAGCAATAATCTAATACTACGACTAGATGCGGAAGCTGGAATAGGACACCATGTATGGGACCTGACCTTTCGGCAGGTCAAGGATATTGGCCGGTGGAGTATGTATACACACCAGAATTGAAACGATTTCTGACGATTCAAAGCATACATCACGACTATATTCTGGGGTATTGAGCTTCTTTTACTTAAATTCAGCATTCTTTGCTTGTACCTACGTATTTTTCCGAACCCATGGTTGAAGCGCGCCGTTATCGCCTTCTCGGTTTTTACACTTTTATTTACCGGTCCACTTATCGGCATGGCGTGCTTTCAATGTATTCCTATTCATGCAATCTGGAATCTTGATGCGCAAAAAACAGCCAAGTGCATCGACTGGATAGCCGTGCTGAGAGCCACGGTCATCTATGAAGTCATTGCTGAGATAGTCCTCTTCATATTACCTGTCCCAGTGGTTCTCAACCTGAAACTAAAGCGAGGAAAGAAGATACAACTCATGATATTCTTTGGTTTAGGTACTTGGTGAGTCTGCTTGCTATGTGTTGGCGTGTAAATCCGCTAATGGACTTGTCAAAGCATCATTGGTATTTCTATCGCTCGTCTACCTACCCTTCCTGGCGTCGTGAGCTCAGACGACCAGCCTTACACAACTGTTTCTGCCACTATTCTCGGTTTTACCGCTAGCGTTGTCGGCCACGTTTGTGCAGCCGTGCCTACAATTAGAGCTTTAGTTCGTCTCATGTGTGGTTCTGGTACCCTTGATGGTTCACGGCCGTCACGCTTTGCTGGAACCAATTCGTATTCCAGCGGCAGCAAAGATCGTGCTTGGTTACCTCGACGCAAAGACAGCGAGATCAGTCACTCACGAAATCTATCTGCTCGCAGCCAAGAAAAAAGTTCCGCTGTTAGCTCCTCTGACCATTTCGGTATCGACCTGTCCTCAGACAATCAGCAGGATATTATCTTGGCAGATTTACAGCCCATTCGGGACCGAGTATATCAAGGTCCAAGGCTGCGTGGTCAGTGTTTTGAGCAGTGGAATTCTGTTCGACCCAGAGTAGCCCCTGTAAAAGAGGAGCCAGAACCAGCTATCTTCCGCGATACGTATACTGACGGTTTGGAAGATACATCCTCCGAAAAAGAAATCCTACAGGAACAGTTCTTCGGCGGGTCAGCAAACATAGAGCGTGGTAACCTGACAAGAGATAGAAAGTTTTAAACACAAAACAAATACATGAGATACTGATCAGTGATACCTTGTTTATTGTGCGCAGAAATTCCTTGGCGAGACTATCAACTCGCAGTACAGTTGAAGGGTCTGGGTACATCCATTGATAGCCTTGACACCTGCTTTTTTGGGAAGCTGTGCAACACATACATGGTAGATAAGAAAAGGGAATCAAGTTTGCGCTAATTCATGGTGTGCATCAATCCCTGAAAAAGAAGACGCTAACAACTATATCATGACCAATAAGAAAACGCTTATCTAAATGTAGAATAAAGTCCGGTATTGTGCAGTCTTCCACTAGCTAAGTCTTTTGGTTGACGTTGCTGCGACATGGTAGCCAACTTCGACACCACCTGGCGGGATAATTTAGAACCAACAATCTGTTCTTAATGATGAGTTACACTTGCAGTGACTAGGAACCCGATCAATTGAGATAGCCGTATACTGCTAGCAAAATCTATCTCGGCTGACTGCAACCGTTTATCTCGTCAGGAAACAAGCCAGAAACTGTATGTTAGCTATTGGAAACGATCCTAATAGCTTCTCGCCAATAGTTCTGTAAAAATTCGAAATGCTTTCCAATAAGACCAGAATTTCTTTTTGTTTTATGCCCATAAAACTTATTCTGTTGGTGGCTTTGGTCGAAATAGAATTACTTATTCGCGCCATTCACCCCAAGCAGAGAGACAAAAAAGAAAAACAAATATGACTGCAGCAAAAATCGAACCGCCCCCTCGTAACCCCCAACTCCTTAGAGCTGCTTTCAAGAGAGGCCCTAGCCCGGGGTGCGTTTATACGAATTTGTGGATAATTGGTTCGATGATAATTTGTCAACTAGAATAATATTTATAGACCCTCTATTGTGTTACTTCATATTCAAAAAGCGCGCTAACTTCAAGGCTTAACCTAATTACAAGACACCAGAGTCCGCTTGGACGCCCATGCACAGGTACCTTGAGACATTTGTCCGATTCTTACCTCCCCAGCGAGAAACCCGGAGCGGATTAGATGAGTGGCAAGTCGAACTGCTGAAGTCTGTGTATTATATTCGTGCGATTAGTGCCCCCGCTAGATGAAGAATAACACAAACATCACTTCTATGATACAGGAAATGGCAGTTGCAGAACGTCGCACCTGTTTCCCGCTTGAAAGATACATCTGCTTGGCTGCTTCAGATGCCTAATTTTTTCTGTGTCGCCTCACTAGTTGAGAGATGCCGAGTATAAAGATTTCTAGGAGTCCTAATGACATTGTGTAACGTGACCACATAGAACTGGGCCACGCACTGGTCATTTCCCTCCAAGTCGTGACCTACTTCTAAAATTAGGCCTTTTAGTACCTTCGCCGCCTTCCACAACTTAGTTCGCCTTTCAGTCGCATTCCATTTATTCATAAACTTTAAACAACTATTCATCTCCCTCACACCTTCCGCTCTATCCTCTCTTTGCATCTCTGGAGGCAGCTACTCTCAGACTAACCATGCGCTTCTTTCTAGCTCTTACAGCCCTTATTCCGTTGACATCTGCAGCCTTTTCTACCTTCGGCGCCAATACCGAGGGACCGGTAGCGGGCCGCGCGAAGGAGAATGAGAAGCCCTTCAATGGGCCATACCTCATCCACAAGCGACAACAGGGCTCATCTCCGGCCATTGTCAAGCGTGTGGACCATTCTACTGGCGACTTTCGGACCTGGACGGAGGCTCTCACAAATTCAGAGGCTGTGACAGATCACTTCAAGCGCAACGCTGAGTCTACCCATCGACCATGGCCTGAGCGCAACAAAGTCTACCGCACTACCGGTGTTAATGCCACTTCCGACGAGGAGGTTGCAAAAGGCCACGAGAAGGGGCCGAAGCGCCCCATGAAAGAGCACCCGAGCGTGAGTATTCTCCCTCAATTTACGTGATCTTCGAGAAAGTTCTGTCGCTACCGGAGGACGTGGGAGATTTGGGAGTGGAACAAGGCGTCTGCTTTCGGTTCTTTGATCGCGTGGCTTAGACGTAGTCATAGACGTGTCTATGAGGCCTAGGGAACGCTGAAAGACATTGCGAGACCCATTCCCAGTCCTTCTTTCAGGCACAAAATTCTGATAATGCATACTAATTTTTGTAGAAACCGCCTTCGATTCGTGCCCCAAACCCTTCCATCACGGTTGCTCGTCGTCCACGCTACACTCAAACCCGCGGTGTGGCGCCCCGGAATACAATTCCCAAGCACAGAGTTATAGGCCAGCCGAGGGTAGGTCATCTTTATTAGTTTCAGTAATGTATACGAAGTTGTGCGAGGTATCGGGATCTTCTTTGCACAAGGAAAGAGACGGAGAGGTGTGGGAGAGGTGCTTACCCTTGTCTCTATCGTCGGGGTGTTCAGACGTTGCAATGGCCGTCTTCCCAATCAAAAAGGAGAACAAATAGAGGCACTTGAGTACAAATTTCATCTTGAACTAATTTTCATGCTCAAAGACCGCACTAAAACCGTACAGAAGGCATTTGACTTGCCCTTACCCACTGTTGATCCCCCAGCGCCCCAGCGTCCACGAAACACACACACATTAGTGGACCCCAACGAGATTCCCCAGCTTTCATGGACTGACTCATTGATATTCAAAAACAAGACTGACGTTGACGATTTGGGACATCTTGTGAGTCATCGACTGCTATCTCCGGTTATCGATCTAACTTGCTCTGTAGGTTAGGCTCTGGGATGAAAAGAATTACAAAGGAAAAGCGCAATGGTATCCAGAAAGACTGATACACTGGCAGAATACACCTTGCATTAGCTACCCGTGCGTATCCCCCATATTTCAGTTTACAATGATGACACGACAAGATAGCTGACGAAGTAGTGCCTTTCCCTCGTCTTTCAAGTCTTTTGGACCCAATTGGCAGGGATACCAATACTGGTGTACCTTATATGAGTATGCGATACATTCTTCCCCCATGAATCAGCATGTTACAAAGTGTTGACAACGCGATAGTCATATCGAATGCATCGAAGAGGGACAACCGGATTACAGCTTAGTCGACGTCGTTGGCATGGCTTTCTACCCGGATCTCGGGCAGTTGGAGAAGCAGCCATATGTGGATTTCGATGACATAATCCAAAGCATACGGTGCTATCGGGGACCATATAACTGCGTGAAGAGGGGCACGTGTTGGATCTAATCAAGGTCTGAAAGGATCTTCAGGCAATTATCGGGGATACAGGGAAATGGAACTGGCGGCTTGCAACGGCAACGCATTAGCCATATGCAATTATAATGATTTCATCTGGCGGGGTTTTCAGTTGCATGCCGGCTATCCGAACGGCTGTGACAATATCAAGGATTCCAATTCAAATTGATACATGGTAATGAAATAATTTAGGGTAACTGAGAGGGGTATTTCATGACTCCTTACAGGAACGCGGCTTTCCGTCGTGTGGACCCAAATGCATCTGTACTCTAAACCGATTCTTGTCCTGACTATCGAACGCCACCCTATGCAATGGTACATGAATCTTTTACAGAGAGCTTCTCTCAGGTCTTCTTGAGAGTACTCCTAATCCTTGCAGTTGTCTCATCTGCCTTCCCCACTGCCATCACTGGGCTCATCGCCTTTTGAGTCCTGAACTCCTTTGTATGGGCGCCCGGCATACAGCATATATCCCTTCTCTTCTATCGTGCCTATCTTTTCGTCTTCCATAGCTCGTCCTTTTCCAAACGCGCCTGTCTCGAGCTGGCCAGCCACACTGATGGGTCTGTTCCCGCGAAAACGTTTGCGCATGTCGATTAGGCCCTTTTTACATTCGGCATATCCTTTCTGCAGCTGCTGGCATTGGGTGGGGAGCGTGTATTTGAGTGGCGGACGCAAGCAATCGCCGGGCGAATGCCGTTCAACCATGATGCAGTCTGAGTTTTGGAGACAGAAAGCCAGCGCGGCGCCTGGAGCAGGGTGTGTCAGGTCAATTCGGTGACGAAGGCATCAAGACAGCGGCTTACGGATGTCCTTGCATGACTGCGGCATCTTGAATGCGAGGTACCGTCCAATCGTGGATAACTGCGGCTGACCGGCTCGCGGTCGTCGCTGGCTTCGAGGTCTGGCTGCGTGTTTGCCGAGGTTTCCCCGGTTGGCGTCGTGAGTGCGAGCGCAGGTGGAAAGACTAACCCAGGCCGTTTTCACATGCCAGGGGCTTGGATCCACTAACGTCATTACTTCGCCAGCACATGCGACAACACAATGATCCTCTCACCGGCTCCAACGTGTGCGAATGGAGGCATGGTCAACCCTGGAGTTGCATACCTTGCGCTCGGCTGTAGATAACCTCGTTTGATCGCCCTTCGTTTGGCTGTCGCGGAATCCTCCATTGCATATTCCACCGAGGAAATTCAACCTTCACCGCCCTCGACGGGACGAGTGCTGCTTGACGGGCTACCGCCATGGCCATCCATATTCCCTTCCTCTCGCGCCTGCACATACGCGAATACTTTGCTCTCGCTCTTTCCATCATCCTTGTCGTCTTCGAGTCCCTCATCGCCGTCATAACCCTCGCCCTGCCTACACCCATCATCAATGTCTTCTACCGCATCACGCGCCGCCTTTTTAACTCCCTCTCGTCACCATCATCTCGCCGCACGAGACAGAAGAAGAAAGGCGTCTGGAGCTCCATAGCCAATGCCCCGGGTTTCGGAGAGTTGTGTGAGTTGTATGGCTACTACGCCGAAGAGCATGTGGTTCAGACAGGAGATGGATATCTGCTGGGATTGCATAGGCTGGCATGGAGGAGAGGCGAAGAGGATGTCCGAGTGAACGCAGGGCCAAATAAAGAGAGCGTGAAGAAGAAAGTCATCTATTTGCACCATGGCTTGATGATGAACAGCGAAGTCTGGGTGTGCTTGACCGAGCAGGAGCGCTGCTTACCCTTCGAACTCGTAGAGAGGGGTTACGATGTCTGGCTGGGCAACAACAGAGGCAACAAGTACTCCAAGAAGAGCGTTAACCATGCACCCACGCAGACGACTTTTTGGAATTTCAGCATGGATCAATTCGCTTTCCATGATATTCCAGACTCTATCGCGTATATTCTCAGTACCACTCATCAGCCGTCACTGTCCTATATCGGGTTTTCACAAGGTACTGCGCAGGCCTTTGCCACTCTTTCAATTCACCCTACCTTGAACGATAAAGTCGATGTCTTCATTGCACTTGCCCCAGCTATGTCACCGCCTGGCCTCACCTCTGGAATTGTTAACTCTTTCGTCAAGACATCTCCCGATATTCTTTTCCTGGTATTTGGCCGACGAGCTATTCTGCCTTCCACAACAATGTGGCAATCTATTCTCTATCCACCAATCTTTGTTCGTGTTATCGATGCATCGCTCAAGTTCCTCTTCGGCTGGACTGGAAACAATATCACTCCTTACCAAAAACTCGCAGCGTACCCGCACTTGTATTCTTATACATCTACTAAGAGCGTGGTACACTGGTTTCAAATCATTCGCAATGGGACCTTCCAAATGTACGACGATGATGCACCTAGTCTGATGTCGAACAAGGCGAAATACTACAAGGTAGCTAAATTTCCCACGAAGAACATCAAGACACCCATTGTGCTAGTCTACGGTGGCTCGGACAGCCTGGTTGACATCAACGTGATGCTCAAGGAGCTGCCTCGTCATACTGTGGCCAAGGAGATCCCGCATTATGAGCATCTCGACTTCTTATGGGCCTCTTCTGTGGATCAGCTCGTATTCCCGCACGTTTTTGAAGCATTGGATGAGTACGCTGGGGCTGCTGCATCGGAACAATTGTCGCACGAGTCCCGCAAGGATAAGCGTTTCCGCTCGCCAGGACGATATAAGGGTCTCCTTCCTGAGTCAGGTGCGCTTCCAGGACCAGAGGGTGATGATGTGGGAGATGAGAGCTCATCAACGCCGGCATTCATGCGAAGCAGCGGAAAAAAGCATACCCAAAACACGAGGAAAATCTCCTTCACGGATCAGGCTGAGGGAGTGCCACAACCACAGACGCCATCATCACAGATGTCACGGATTCCACATCCTGCATCAAGCTATGCCGCAGCAGTAGAGCGAAATCATTCACCATCACACAGCACCTCGACGTTCCCACCAGCAGCGCCCAAAGTCCCCATCCACACCCTCGATTCACCCGCACCAGCTGCGTCGAACCCAGCTTCCCTAGTCACGGCTCGCAGCTCAACCAGTCGCCCGGAAGGCTGGTGGTCGTCCGATGATGTTGCGGAAACAGGCCATTCAGATCCCACAACACCGGAAATCCAGGCAGATATTAAGAGAAATCAAAGTTTCGATAGCACAAGAAGTGGAAAGAGCGGAAGGCTAAGTGTATTTGGGGACAGAGGAATCACCCTGGGCGCTGGAAAAGCGGTCAGTGGACTGGTTAGTGGGCTAGGCAAGGGCGAGAGCAGCGATAGTCTGAGTCTCAAGTCTGAAGGAAAGAAGAAGAAGAAAGGAAGGAAGAGCTCCGAGTGAACGAGGATGCTAACGTGTCTACGAGTGTCATATGATGTTAGGAAGCTTTATGGTGTTTGTTTGCATGAGCGGTGTCTTGAAGTTTCGTGCATGGTCTCGCATGGCGGCTATTTTGCTAGAATGTCTTTGCGCGAACGTTCGTAGAGAATGAGATATATCAGGGCCATTTAGGTATATTACCTCTACATTTGATTCCATTGTTTTCGTCGCTCTTATATCATGTGTGGAGACCTCAAAGAATAGAAAACGCCGCAGTTAACTTATACTGCTTCATGGCTGATGTAGTCATTTACCCTAAGCTATATTTTCCACATGATTTCATCCTTCTCCACTGTGCAACACTCTCTCCGCTCACAGCTTCGCTTCTCCATCCCCACCCCTCAACACCACCACCCCTCCATCAACAACCACCCTATCCGCCCCCTTCCCCTCATCCCTCACCACCATCCTAAACTCCACTCTCCTCGCTTTCTCCCTCCCCACCTCTTCCTCCTCCTCCCACATCTCCGTCCGCACCTCCTCCCCCAACGCCGCAAAAACCGGCCTCACCAACCTCGCCCTCACACCCATGAACAGCCCCGCATCGCCCCTCGCAAACGCCTCCACCACGTGCCGAACGCCTATCCCCAGCGTACACGTCCCCGTGAGCAGCGGCGCTGGGAACCCGGCTGCCGAGGCGGTGGCGGGGTCGATGTGTAGGGGGTTGAAGTCGCCGGAAGCAGCGCGGTAGAGCGCAGCCTGGGCGGGCGACGTTCTGTGCGCGAGGATCTTGTCTGGTTTGCGCTTCGTGCTTGAGAGATTTGCTGGTTTCGCCGAGAGAGGAGAAGAAGAGGAAGAAGGAGACGAAGGCGAGGAAGTCAACGACGACGACGACGACGACGACAACGACGACGACGAAGAAACACGAGGCGACGCCCCCGTATCCGGCACGCCCAGTACCGCACCAGTCCACTCGTTCACGCAGAGTACTTCGCCGCTGTCTACGACCCGCGTTTCTAGGGCGACCAAGACGTTCACGCCTTTCCCGGCGCCTTCTTCCCCTCGGGCGGCTATGTCCGTGATGCGCGCCGTCGTTTCTAGTTTGACTTGCCCGCCCGCTTTGGGGATGGGATGCGCTCGCAAGACGCGCAAGGAATGCGCTGCGTGCACGTGGTTGTGGCCTACGAAGCCCGGGATGAGATCGAAGAGTGCGGTGTGCACGGAACCCATGGCCGCGATGGCGTGCACGCAGCCAAAAGATGGGAGCGCGTGGAAGGATGGGTGGGATTCGTAGACGAGAGGGAGGGAGGTACCAGGCGCTCCGAGGGCTAGGTTGTAGGATATGAGGGAGGAGACGGTGTAGGAGGAGGATTGGGTCCAGGAACGGATGCGGATGCTGGGGAGGTCAATGATAGTAGGAGGCATGGTGAATGTTTGATTTTGAGGCGCAGGAGGATGGGGATGTAAGTCTAGCTTAAGGACAAATGTTGAGAGCCAAGTTGAATTCAGTGGTGTTATATATTCTAGCCTGGTGATGTGCATAGCTCGCCCCCCTCTTGCATACATGCCATGCTGACTCGTAGCATCAGAATAGTCGTTCTCAGTGCTACGCATGGCATTATGGACTCTGCATAACACAGTGACTTTGGACAGCCATGCAAAGCGGCACGCGCTCATTATTTGGTAACGGTAATCATTTTCAAAAATGCCAAATGTCTAACCTCCCGAAAACATTTCGCTGGTCCCTCGAATCGGTATCTCGCTTCGCAAACCCATACGATGATGCTCTAATAAAGCTCGCCATCCAGAGTCAAACCAGCCCATCTCCACAACATTACCTGAGACTGCGGGATAGAATCTTCCGGGAATAAGATGCTCTTCTGCATTGCACCCGCTTCCAAATTCCAAACTATTAATATTGGAATAAGTTTCTTGCCAGGTGACGACAAGCACATGCCCATTTTTCAAAGATATGCCGGAGTATCTTCTCTTTTTACCTTCTGGCTAGAGCATGCCATAGACTTCCC
>Ga0247757_10002083_pt1 | contig 11125 bp, 3 predicted proteins | sample UWRJL126311R4_FD_180929 | JGI IMG/M metagenome (GOLD analysis project Ga0247757, IMG submission 180929) | Plant litter microbial communities from Arlington Agricultural Research Station in Wisconsin, United States - UWRJ-L126-311R-4 | ecosystem: Environmental > Terrestrial > Plant litter >...
TTAAATAAACGAAGGACTATAGGATATAGGTTTATATAGACTACTATAGAGTATTAAGACTATATTCTATAGTTATACTACTAGTAGTACTATAGTAGAATTATAGTCGTTAAGATAGTTATTAAGGATATATTTAATAGTTATAGTACTAGGCGGTAGCGTAGTACTAACGTACTATAAGCTACCTAAATACTATAAACTATTTAATAATAATTAAGATAGTAAATAATCTAACTATAGTATTAGGACTTTTTAGCTCTTATAAAAGGGATAAAGTAACTCTAGGCTCTAGTCTCGCTAGCTTTTATCCTAAAACCTTTAAGATTTTTCCTTTATATAATCTTCGAGTTATTATATAGTAGGGGAAATACTACTATCTTTAAGATCTTTTTAGTATACTTAAGATAAAAGTCTTATTTATAAATTTATTTAATCAATAACTCTATCAATTTAAATGGTATAATAAAATAAAAACTAGAATTTTAAAGAGAATAACGAGAAGTTTAATTCTATAATTAATAATCCTGATTATTTAGCAATTTCGAAGTAAAGTAAATTACTAAATATAGAGAATAAAAAAAGTAAAACTTTGACTATAGATTACTTTTTTCTATACTCTTGTTTTTAGCTATAACTTATACTAATTATAGACTACTTAATAAAGTTTCTATATATTACTTTACTAGTAACTCTATAAAGTATTTAAAGAATTATTATAAATTTAAAAATAATCTTAAATAATTATATAAATAGATTTATAATCTAGATTAGTAAGATTATTATATATAAAAAAATCTTTTTATTTTTAAATTTTAATTTCTTAAATCCTTAAAATGGCTTCTTAACTATTAATATTATTTCGAAAATTTTAATAAATCATCTTAGTCTATTTATAATACTATTTAATATATTAATAATAATAAAAAGCTAAAAAACCCTATTTTAAATAGAGTTAAAAAAGGAAGAATTAAAAAGATATCTTCTAGAAAAAAAGAGTTATTAATAGAGATTTAACTATAAGTTTTAAAAAGGAAAATAAAAGATTATTATTAGAAAATAATATAGAAATAAATAAATAAAGCCTCCAACGTTTCTTAAAAAAAGAAGGATATTTAAAAAATATTTCTACTAAAAAACGCTTATAAAATAAAAAAAAAGCTAAAATTCGAGATATATTCGCTAAAGAATATTTAAAAAAGAAAGAATTAAACCTTAATAAGGTTATTTTTTTAGATAAATATTCTATTTAAAGAGTATATAGTTCTAGGGCTAAATCTTTTAGAAAATAAAGGAATAAAAAGTTAGGAAAAGAACTTATTTCTAAATATTTAATAAGTAAGTTTTTCTAATTCTTTTTTATACTATTTTAGACTAAAACTAGTCTATTTTAATTCTATTATATTAGTTTTTTAATAACTATTTAATTAATTTAATTATAGGCTAAGATAAATCTTTAAAAGTTTAGGGATCTATATATATAGGAGGAAGATCAAAACTAGCTTTTCTAAGTAAACTAAATATAGCTAAAAGCTTTACTAGTCATGACTATATTCGAAAAGTTCTTAATTCTATAGTTAAACCACTTATAAAACGAGGTAAGTAATTTAATCGATTTTTACCCCTTTTCTTTACTTTATCTTAATATATAGTAGGGTATACCCACGTCGCTATAATGGTTCTAAACTATTAATAAGGGTTATTTTCTTATTATTCTTTATTTTTTCTAGGTAGTAACATATACTTTTTAGTGTAAATGTTTTTATTAATTTAAGTATATAACTATTCTAACGCCCCCTTTACCTTTATAAGGTATCCTATCCTCACCTATAGAGGGATACGCTATTATCCTAAGTAGGGATTTAGACTATTAATCTTCGCCCTACAAAAGATATAGCGCATCTATACTATATTCTCTCTTTATATATCTCTTATTCCTAATTCTTTTCTAAAGCTTAATGGTATAAGGGTTATATTAAGATAGTAGAGGTCTATAAGCCTCTATACTAGTTAGTAGACTAGTATTAGCTCTTCCTCGCTAAGCTAGCCGAATAGTTTATTAATCCTTTAGACCTCCTATCGTATCTAAAGGATGTCGGCAGCGACGTTATTGTATAGAGACTACCTTTTAGCTAGGTAGAATAGTTATTTTGCTTCTATTGTTCTTATATACTCTATACTTTCACGCAAAGCTTCTCTAGCGATAGAGGGAATATAGGGTACTATTTTAGTTAGCTTCGTGCTTGCCATTCGTATATACTTACCTAGAGATGTAGCTATAGTAGAATCAACGTGGTATGGTGCGTATTCGCCTAGCCTAAGATGTTCGCCTTTTGTAACTCTTTTAGGAAGGATATAGAAGAGTTGGATGTTGCATGTTCGATATCATAGTATAGAAGCTGGCTTTTATATAGAGAATGGCGCAGGTAGTAGGCTCAACTCTCTAAGAACCATGGCTCTTAGAGAGGCAGCCACCTACGCCTTAACCTCTTATAAAGGAGCTGTTATATTATATTGACTTCGTTGGGATGAGGAGATAATCAGGTATCTTATAATTTGTATATACTACTCTACTATAGCTATATTCGCTTAGTCTACGTGACTCGTAGCGTCATCGACTGTTGGTTTGTAGACCAAGTACTGGTAGTTATCCTATTCATGCCTTTTTTATTAGTCTATAAAGGGTGCTTTATATAGTTCTTAGTTTTAATTTTATAATACCCCTTAGTTGAATCAGAAAACACTATAGTAGGGTAATATAAAAAACGATTAATTAAATAAGGGACCCTTTTTAAAAGGCTATAACTTAGCCAATTTTAATGCTATAATAAAAAGAAAGATAGATTATAAAAGTGAAAAACTTAGAGATTAATTTTATAATTAGTAGTCTTAATTAGTCAGTATATTTAAAGTAAGGTAAATCACTATATATGTATAGAGAATAAAAAAACTAAAACTTTGCCTATAGATTACTTTTTTCTATAATATAATATATTAGAAGTAAATATCTTATTTATATTTAAAAATCATTTAGCTAAGTATAAAGATATTAAAGATATAAGTATTTTAGCTTTTTTAACTATAAAATAGTATATATTCTTAATTAATACTTAGTATACTACCCCTTAGCTTCTTTAATATCTTTTTAATATTTAGGAAGAGATAATATATAATTATCTATAGCTTCTTAAGGTATAAGATCCTACTCTTCTTCTATAGCCTTTTTAAATATAGCCTAGATATTTTTTATAGGATTTAAGTTAGGACTATAGGGTAGATAAGGATAAGGAGAAATATTATTTCTTTTTAAATAGGCTTTAACGTTTTTTATTATATAAATTCTAGCGTTATCTTGCTAAAAACTCCATCCTATATTAAAATTAGCTTATATTTTATAGTTATAAAGAGATATCTTTATATATTGTTGTATAGTAGCTGGTTCACCCGATATAGCCAGCTTTCCTGCCAGCTTTCTGCCGGCATGCCGGCGGAAAGCCGACGGTAAACCGATGGTAAACTAGCGGTGAGCTGGCAATGCCCTAGAAGGATCCTTAGATTCTTAGAGAGGAAGTCATTCGATAGGGGGTCGGACCGAGGGATTCTCCGGAAAGATGTATATAACTAGCCTTCGACCCTTCGTCGAGATAGAAGTCTAAGAGGGATTCACAGAACTAGAATCAGAATTTGAATTTGTCACTCTTTTGAATTGAAACTACGACGTCTTATTAAATACTTGTTTTCTTATTCTTTTTTGTTTATCTTCCAATTGCGGGTCGCGGACTTATACCCACGAAAACCAATTCCAAATCTACCCACCCGATTTAGAATCGATACTTCTCCTTCCTTTTATAATCTTTTCTTCTCCGACCTACCATCACTCAATAATATATAAATATATATAAAGATATAGTAAAGAAAAGGGGTAAATTTCTATTAATTAACTTACCTCGTTTTATAAGTAGTTTAATTATAGGATTTAAAACTTTTTTTATATAGTCCTTATTAGTAAAGCTTCTAGCTATATTTAGACTAGTTAAAAAGGCTAGTTTCGATCTTCCTCCTATATACAGTAGGGTGACATAAAAAAATTAATCAAAAAAACACGATTTTTGAAACGCTATAACTAATTCAATTTTAACGCTATAATATAATAAATAAATACGAGTTTTAAAGAAAAAATCTAGAACTTGAATTTTATAATTAGTAATCCTGCTTATTAAGTAGGTATGAAGGAAGATAAGTCACGAAATATAATAGAAAAAAAAACCAAAAATCTACTTATCTATAACCTTTTATTTAGTACCTAATTCTAGCTATAATATATATAAAATATATCTTAATCCTATATTCAAGATTAAAGAAGTTTCTATAAATTATTAAAAAAGTTATAATAATATAAAAATAGTCCTATATAATTATATAAGTAAAATTAAAAAATAAATTAATAGAACTATAAGTAATAAGAATATCTTATTAATATTAAATTTTAGATCCTTAACTCCTTAAATAAGTAGTTTAAATCTTAAATTTTAAATAAATACTTACCTTTTTTTAGAAGCTAGTATTTCTAATTCTATTATTTTTTCTAAATATTTTCTCTATTTATATAGACTAAATTAGCTCTATTTTTATTCTATAATCTTAGATTTCTTATAATTATAAGATATATTTAATTATAGACTATTAAATATTCTATAAATTTAAAGCTTGGTATATATATATAAAACTACTTTCGAGATTTTTCCTTTATACGATCTTCGAGTTATTATATAGTAGGGGAAATACTACTATCTTTAAGATCTTTTTAGTATACTTAAGATAAAAGTCTTATTTATAAATTTATTTAATCAATATATAAAACTAAACTAGGCTTTATAAATTAACTATATATTACTTCTAGTTTTTTTTAATAAGATTTATATTTAATAAATTCTTCTTTATCTAGTAAAGTCTATAATAATATAAGATAGATAATTTATAACTTCTTATCCTTTTATTTAATAAAATTTTATATATAATTATATATAATATAAGTTTTAATAAGATAACTTAAGATTATATAAGTAAAATACTACTAAAACCTAGTTTAGAAGGGAAAAAATTAGATTATTTTCTTATTTAGTATTGGAACCATTATATTCCTATAGTGTTAGGATCATTATATTCCTATAGCGTCAACACTATATCTCGTAACCTTATATATTGGAGCCATTATATGAAACTATTATATACCCATAGTATTGAGATTATTATATTCCTATAATAACAACACTATAGCTCGTAACCTTATTCTTTTACTCCCTTCGTCGTCGTTATAATTTATTATACTGCGTAATATAAAGTCTATAACGCCTCGTATATTATAAAGGGATAACGCGTCTTTATATATATAAACTCCTCTATAGTTATCTCTATAGAATTAATTATTTTCTCTTATATCAAGTTATTATAACTATAAACCAATTTACCTATATATCTATTACTATACCAACAAGTTAAGGTAATAAAACTCTTAATTATTAGATTTTCTATATTCTAAAAAGGATAAATTTAATTAAAGAAATTAATTAATTCTTTATAATAATTAAATATAATTATTCTTTAGAAAATATCCTTTATATAACCTCCTTATATACCTTTTCCTCTACTATATTTTATATCTATTTTAATAATTTCTACTCGTTTATAAATAGTATTTTAATAATATTTCTAAAGAATACTATTAATATTTATAGAGAATACTACTAGTATTTTTATATTCCTAAGAGTATTATTAACTAATTTACGTTTTCTAGTAGCTTTCTAGTAGCTTTCTAGGTTATATAATAGCTATATTTCTAGTAAATACTATAGGCTTTTCTTTCTAAGAAAACTATTAGGTAACTAGTATTATATAACTAATATTATATAACTACTTAGCTTTCTAGTAGTATTCCTAAAGAAGCTATTATATAACTAATATTATATAAATAGTAATATTCTAATAATTCTATATACTTTCTATTACTAGAAGGGCTTTATATAAAAGTATAGAGTATATAAGAATAATTGGTATAATAGAGCTATCCTACTAGGCTAACTAGTAATTACTTTATAATAATAATATTATTAATATCCTTTATATATATTAGAAAGTTTAAAAGATTAACTAGCTATTTAACTAACTAAGTAAAGAAGAGTTAATACTAGTTTATTAGTTAATATAAAGGCTTATAGACCTATACTACCTTAATATTAAGCTTAGAGTATTATACTTCTAAAAGAATATAACGTAGATATATTATATCTTTCGTAGGGCGAAGATTAGTAGTTAGAACCCCTATTTAGGATAATAGCGTATCCCTTTATAGGCGAGGATAGAATATCTTATAAAGGTAGAATAAGCTAGGAAAGTTATATATTTTTAGTAATATAAAATATTTATATTAAAAAGTATATATAACCACCTAGAAAAAGAAAAAAGAATAATAAGAAAATAACCTTTATTAATGGTTCAAAACCATTACAGCGACGTAGGCATAGATTTTATAGTACAGCTACCTACTGTCTGGTTACGGCCTTGGAACAATGCGGCTCAGCATTCCAGGTGTCTACGTACCACAAATCTTGCTAAGCAGGCCTGAGTAAACTTTTCCTACTCGAAAACTCTAGAAGTAACTGGTTACACGTCCCGTAAGCTATGATTTTGTTGTTCGTCCGCGAATTTCCGCGGAACTCCACCATTATTAGTCAAACTCCGCGTTAGCTCCAGTTCCCGCCCATCGCGTACGCGACCGGGCTCGAATTGTGCCGAAATCGACGCAGGACATCTCAAAACCTTGATCGACTATCAGATATCAGGAAATCCCGACGGTTTTCGTAAATCGAACAATTAGTATAAAGGCACCTCTTCTGTGGCTTCCTGCTGATTTTTTTCGAAATTATCATACACTTGCGCACGCTACCTCTACTAATCACGATATTCTTTTTATCACCATCCATTAAGTTGATTATTTATCGCGTTCAAAATATACCCATCGAAACCCACAGTGAGAATGAAAGCAATCAAGATCGTAGAGCCCGGCAAGGCAGAAGTCTGCTCCAACGAGCCTACCCCCGTTCTCCCATCCGAAGAATGGATCCTCATCAAGACCGTCGCCGTCGCCCTCAACCCCACCGACTGGAAGCACATCCGCTCGCTCTGCCCAACCCGCTCAACTCCAGGCTGCGACATTGCTGGCGTGGTCGAAAAAGTAGGCTCTGCCGTTACTCGACCGTTCAAGAAGGGCGACCGCGTATTCGGGTTTGTGCACGGGAGTAATGTGCAGGATCTCGACCGTGGTGCGTTCCAGGAATACGTCCTCATGAGAAGTGATCTAGCGATAAAAATCCCGGACGATAAGAGCTTTGAAGAGTTGGCTGGAGCCGGTGTGGCGGTTTTTACGGTTGGGCAAGGGTTGTATCAGGAGATGGGGTTGCCGTGGCCGGAGCATCGATTCAATGAGGGCGAGAAGAAGTTTATCTTGATTTGGGGTGGTTCTAGCGCCATGGGAGCGGCTGGTACCCAGTTTGCAAAACTGTAAGAACCCGAGACTTCTCAGCGCAATATTTTCCATGGGGGGCTATTGCTAACGTGAAGAACGTGCGTAGGTCGGGTTTCACGGTAATCACGACATGCTCTCCCACCAACTTCGACTACGTCAAGTCCTTAGGCGCAGACGCTATTTTCAATTCGCGCGATCCAGAAGTAGGTGCTAAGATCCGTGAGTACACGAAGAACGAGCTATACTATGCGTGGGACTGTATCGGTGAGCACGGTTCGTCTAAGCAATGCGCCGATGCCCTTGCTTCGGAGGCACCCGAGGGCCAGCAGATTCACTACGGAACGATTTTCTACGGCCAATCTCCACCCGCTCGCGAGGACCTGACTTTCACTCAGAGTATCGCATACTCAGCAGGCGGGTATGCGTTCAAACTTGTCATAGACGGCGAAGACGTCAATTTTCCGGCTCAGCCGGCTCACCTTGAATGGATGTTGAAATGGGTTCCGGTTGCGGAGAAGCTTTTGTTGGAGGGAAAGTGGAAGTCGCATAGGCTAGAGGTGCGCGAAGGAGGGCTCGAGGGGGTTCTTGATGGACTGGAAGATTTGGAGGCTGGAAAGGTTAGTGGGATGAAGCTCACTTATAGAATTGCTGAGCCCTGAGATACTGTTTAATGAGTCGTCTTGTAGCATAGTTGTTTGGAACTCTTGACCGGAAAGTAGCCTGATTTCCGTCTAGCGACAAGCATATGCATGACTAATAAGACGCTCGATCCAGCTCTCTTCGCATTGATTTGTGGAACTCTGATAGTACAACCAGAATAATGAAGATCTGTGATAATTTGGTGTCTTTTGATGAGCTTTCCACTACATCACAGGGTTGTTGAAGAAACGACGGGAGACTAGGGTGTGTGTGTGCGTGTTAAAGGCAAACTCTAGGTACAGTAGGGTGACATAATAAACGACTAATCAAAAAAGATACCCTTTTCAAAAGGCTATAACGCAGTCAATTCTAACGCTATAATAAAAACAAAACTAGATTTTTAAAGAGAAAAACTAGATATTGAATTTTATATTTAGAAATCTTGATTAGTAAGTAGATTTAAAGGAAGGTAAATCACTGAATATAGAGAATAAAAAAACTAAAACTTTGCCTATAGATTACTTTTTTCAATATTCGTTTTTTAAAAATTAACTATAATAAGCTATAATAAAATATACTAGAAGTTAATATCTAGATTTTATTTAAAAATCGTTTAACTAAGTATAAAGATATTAAAGATATAAATATTTTAGATTTTTTAACTATAGAATAGTATAAATTCTTAATTAATATTTAGTATACTATCTCTTAGCTTCTTTAACATCTTTATAACGTTTAGAAAGAGATAATTTATAATTATCTATAGCTTTCTTCTTATTATAGTATTAAAATTGGCTGAGTTATAGCCTTTTAAAAAGGGTATCTTTTTTAATTAGTCGTTTTTTATATTACCCTACTATTATCTATTAGATAGTAATAATATAGTAATTACCTAGAAATAAGACGTTAGAAACGTATATAGGTGGAAGAAGTATCGTTAGGCTAGAAACTATTTAAGATAGAAGTACTAAGGATATAATAGGATAGGTAACTTAGTAGTTATATAATCTATAAAGTAATCCTACTAAGAATAGGTATCTAGAGAGTATAAAAAAAGTAATTCTACTAAGAATAGTACTCCTAGGAGTAGGATTAGGAATAGGAGCAACTTTAGTTAGGCCTAATTAGCTAAAAAGATAAGGTATAGAATATATTTAAAAAGGACTACCTTTAGAGTTATTTTAGTTCTTTATAGTTAACTTATCTATCTAAATTAAGTTCTAAGATTAATAATTACCTTAATACTAAATCTTTAGATTATTACTAAGTAACTATCTTATCTTCTCTTACTATAGATTATACTAAATAATCCTATATATATAGTTATTTTCTTAGGTAAGAAGCTAGCGTATAATACCTACTATAATATAGTAGGGTAAAATAAAAAAAGAATAATTAAAAAAGATACCTTTTTACTTAGCTATAACTTAGTTTATGTTAATATTATAAGAAAAAGAAAATAAGAATTTTAAAGAGAAAAACTAGGAAATTGTTTTAATAATTAATAATCCTAATTTATAAGTAAATTCGACGCTAGATTTATTACTAAATATAGAGGAAAAAAAAAGCTAAACTTTATCTAAAGACTTACTTAGAACCTAAGTATCTTTTTTTTATTTTTAGTATATAATAATATTGTATAAAATAAAGATTATAATAGAGTTTTATTACTTACTAGTATCTTATCTAAGATAATAGCTATACGCGTAGGATTATTTAGTATAATCTATAGTAGAGAAGATAAATAGTTACTTAGTAATAATTTAAGTATTTAGTATTAAAGTAGTTATTAATCTTAGAACTAGGATTAGATTACTAAGTTAACTATAAGGAATTAGAATTACTCTATAGGAAATCCTCCTTAAATATATTCTATACTATCCTTACTTATCTAATTATATATAGTTCTACTTATCTTTAGAAACTACTATATTCTCTATTCTTAGCAAGGTTACTACTCTTAGTAAGGATACTCCCTAGGTTATATAACCCCTAAGTTATCCTACCCTACTATTATATACTATCTAGCCTTCTATAAGGTATATTACCTATAAATACTCTATATATCTTCTTATTTAGTAATTATTATATTATTACTATTTAATAGATAATACTATCCCCCCCTTTAAGGTTATTATCTTAATACCTCTAAGTTTATAACTATACTATAGTATAGGGTATAAAGAGGTAAGTTACCCTCCTTAGGTTCCTCTTTTATTCTACCCTCTACCTCCTTAACTATACCTAAAGTTATTTATTCATCTACTAATCGCTATTAAAATTATATTAATAAGATTCTCTTATAGGGTTTAGAAATAGCTCCTAATATTCGCTATTATTATTATCTTACTAAAAAACTAAGGTACTTTATAGATATAGCTTCTAGTTATAGTAGGGTGACAAAAAAAAAGAGTAATCAAAAAAGATATCATTTTCAAAAGGCTATAACTCTATCAATTTAAATGCTATAATAAAAAAAAATCTAGATTTTTAAAGAAAAAAACTAGCTGTTTAATTTTATAATTAATAATCCTGATTAGTCAGCAAGTTCGAAGTATAGTAAGCCACTAAATATAGGAAATAAAAAAAGTAAAACTTTGACTATAGATTACTTTTTTCCATATTCTTTTTTTTAGTTATAATCTATTATTATCTATAATATAGCTTATAATACGCTTATATCTAAAATTTATTTAAAAATCGATTAATTAAGTATAAAGATATAAAGAATATAAGGATTTTAGCTTTTTTAACTATAGAATAGTATTAATTCTTAACTAATATTTAGTATACCATCCTTTAGCTTCTTTAACATCTATATAACGCTTAGGAAGAGATAATATATAATTATCTATAGTTTCTTAAGGTATAAGATCCCACTCTTCTTCTATAGCCTTTTTAAAAGCTTCTATAGAATTTCTATTATTTCCTATTCCTAAAGAACCTTTATATCTTTTATTTAGATT
>Ga0247757_10002084_pt1 | contig 11118 bp, 16 predicted proteins | sample UWRJL126311R4_FD_180929 | JGI IMG/M metagenome (GOLD analysis project Ga0247757, IMG submission 180929) | Plant litter microbial communities from Arlington Agricultural Research Station in Wisconsin, United States - UWRJ-L126-311R-4 | ecosystem: Environmental > Terrestrial > Plant litter >...
TGAACGGAGCAAATTTTTGCGTTGCCAAAAAAAAAAGCGAGCGCAAAAGAAAAAGGAGAGACGTCGCATCGACATCCACCCCCACCAGCCCCTTTCTGTGCTCGCATTCGCAGCCCAACTGATTCGCCGTTCCGTACGCTAAAAGTAAAACTTCGGCGTGCAAGGGGGTGTGGGACCGTGGGTTAGGTGAACGGCCTCTTTGTGGTAGCCAGCACACACCATCTCATGCATGCTGTGCTGGGATGTACTGCCGTGGGTGCCTAGGATGCTACCGGACTAGCCCGGTGCCTTTAGATCCGTTTGTCTCAGCCCCGACAGGCGAGATGAGTAGAATTTGAGTCACGACCGTCCTAGTGCCACGGCTAGATGAGCGTCGCCGGCATACCGGCACGCCTGATCGAGATAGCCGGGACAGCTACTCTAATGAGCGTTCGCGCGCGACGAGCTGTCACATCGATTCCTCCTAGTACGACACGGCAAAAGAACACTCAGACCAGAATGCACAGGGCAAGCAAGGGGGGTACCGCTGCATGCGCGGAACGATACACTCATCGTAACAGAGCAGGCAGAACAAGGTTGTTGAGGTGGGGTGCATCGGCCTAGCATTGGGCCAAGTGCTGACGCGATATTGCCACGGAATCACATGAACATGGGAGGGCAGGCAATCAAGACGCGTCAGTGCATACATAGGATGCAGACACAGCCTTGCCGGAGAATCACAAAACCAACAACTCCTAGAGTCTTTGCAAGGATGTCTTCTCAGATTTCCGTTTGGGCAAATTGCCGTACGACTGTCTCGTCTCGATATCCCAGCTACCTTGCTGTCAGTGCTTCGCACTTTACATCTATGGCGCATGGTTTCTCAACCACCGACGCTTCGTAATCGCGCCGCTCATGGCACGTATGTTGCAAATGGTACATGTCATTCCCTGCCGCTCTGGGCTGCGTCGTACATCTAGGATGATAAGGCTTGCAGTAGTGGTGTGCAGAGCACCAATCTTTTGTCTCAGACAATTTAGGCGTCAAACTCCGGTTCCAGGGAATGCGCCCTTCTTATTGAGCACCACCATTGCATGCTCTCGCGAGATGTAGCCCTTGATAAGACCCTAGCATTAATGGTTAGCTTGACCACTCGGATACAAACGAAGGGTGTGTGGATGCTGCCTGGTAGGTTGGTTGCCTCGGCTAAGGCAACCATATCCCTCACTAGGTGAATGGGGTGCATAAAGCGTGCCGGTGGCATGGTGAGGGCTGGGTTAGGGTTGCGAATGATGTGGCAACAGCATAAGCGCCAAGTACAGATATCGTGCACGTACCTTATAAATCATATTAGCCACCAGACACTCCACTTCCTCGTCCTCAACCACTTGGCCAGTCCCAGAGCCTGCGGTTCCCATGCGCAGTGCTGCAGCAAAATGTGCTAGCGGGATGCGAGTCTTCCTGATCTTGTCCTTTTCCGTTTGTCCCGGCTTGAGATCATCGTAGCCTGCAGCAAGGAATACCTTCCGTAATAGATTGCGTAAGGCAATATCGCGGCCCCGTTCCAGCGTAAGGAAGATGCGGCGTCGGACGAACTCGGGCTCACCGTCCGCAAGAGCCTTGTCGAAACCGGAAAGATCCCCCTTTTTGATAGACTTAACCAGATCCCCGAAAAGACTGTTCAGATGCGGGAAGTCCTTGAGCAGTTGTGCAGAAGGCACGACATGCTCTGTGATAAGGCGACAGGGAATGAGATAAGTCAGGATGAGTTCCTGGTTCTTATAGCTCTGCACGTGGCAAGTGTTCCATGCATCCATCAAGGCCTTCTCTGCCTACAAAGCATTAGCAACTGGAAATGGGCGATTGCGTATTCATAACTGGCCTTAGCATAGTCTTCTTCCACAAAGGATAAGACGCCGACATAATACTGGTATGTGACTCGATGAGACGCTGGATAGTGTCTGAAGGCGGGCATATCTGCCTGCGCCTCGATCGATTTGACAAGATTCTTGGACAAGCTAATTGTTTTCAACTAATGCTTTGTTAGCTATGACCACTTTGGGGTTCTTTTGTGAGTCGTTACCTTAAAGTAAGTCCTAAATTGAAGGTTGGCCAGACAATATACAGCCCATTTGCGTGACTCCGACAGATCCGCAGTCCTACATTGATTAACATGACCGTAATGTGTTGGTTGTAATATGCAGTCTAACCTATCGTTGGTGCATAAAGCAAATATCCTGTTGAAGATTCGTGAGGCGTCCGTGAGCTTCTCATTTTTTGCCGTTGTAGCCACAATGTCATCTTGAAAACCTGCGCTGAATGTTACTGGTTTCACCTTTGCTAGTTGTGCATCGGCATTGATAGCGAGTTTCCTGAGATGGTTTGCTACGAAATAAAGAGTGAAGACGGTCCAGGACGGGAAAGGACCATTCCCAATGTACTTTTGGAAAGTGGTTGTGAGATCTCGCCATGCGTCATACACTTCTATTGCCTGCCGCTCTGAGAGTTTTCCTTGGTTCTGCGCTTGCTCGTGTTTGATGATCCTGTCTACAGCGCGCCAGTAGCAAGCGAGTATGTCGACCCAGGCATCTACTTCCCGACGAGGGAGTCGATACTGGCCGTACCCAAGGGCGTATCCGATATCCTGTTCGACCTTGGATTCAGTCGAACAACGCCAAAAGTCATAGAGGCGACCAGCATCATGCGCCGGTGGAACTGGACTCAGGAATCGCGCTACTCCGACAGCCGACTTTCCCTCGTAAGCGGTATGGAAGTCCGCGAGAGCTTGCTGCAAGGACATTTTTAGTAACGGCAGCTAGTTAGAAGAAAGAGAAAAAGAGTTCGAATCAAAGGCTGGTAAGGTTTATTCAATGCTCATACTTCTTTCATTTTGAGGCGCGGTGGGAAATTTGACAGCTGACAAGTGCCTCAAAGAGGGACGATCAAGTGTTTGGTGGGCTGCTGCGTTGATGCGCAAAGTGTTTGTATGGTTTGCAACCGATATGCGCTAGTTCCAGAAGAGGCAAGGCGCGCCCACAACGAGATTCGGCACACAATTTGGCCATCACCAACTTCGACTTCTACGACAACATCGGTACTAACACAACCACAGCAGCAAGGTACGTTGCGCATCTTCCACATCCCAACACCGCCAGTACTAATCAGTTCATAGATGGGTAAGCAACACTCTCCTTCTTTTTCCTCCGGCAATTGCATTCGACCAAGCACACTCGTTTCCGGCCGTCATTTGTGCTCGCCACGCACTGTCGCCAGCAAGAAATATTTCTCTGGCTTGTTCTTTGAAATCCGATAAATCATCACAAAGAGGAGGAGGAGCTCTAATTTTCCATCTTGTTGGTTACTTCGGAAGCCGTCGGCAAGACTATGGATGAAATTTACACAGCTTGCTGTACTGCTGCACAGCATCATCCTCGTTCTCGATATTGGCGTAACCCCATCTGACTGCAATTACTGGCGCGCATTCATGACGGTTTTGTACCAATACTAACCGTCCCAGGTCGCCTACAAGAATATCAGGTCATCGGGCGCCATCTGCCCTCTGAGGCCAACCCCACCCCCAAGCTCTACCGCATGCGCATCTTTGCGCCCAATGAGGTTGTCGCCAAATCGCGGTTCTGGTACTTTCTTGGCAAGCTCCGCAAGATCAAGAAGGCCAACGGAGAGATCGTCTCTATGAGCCAGGTCCGCACCCATCTTTGACAGATCTCATATGTGGCTTTGTTACTTACGCTGTTTAGATCTTCGAGAAGCGCCCCCAGAAGGTCAAGAACTTCGGTATCTGGATCCGCTACGACTCGCGTTCCGGTACCCACAATATGTACAAGGAGTACCGTGAGATGTCCCGGACGGATGCTGTCGATGCCCTGTACCAGGACATGGCTGCCCGTCACCGGTCTCGTTTCAGGTCGATCCACGTACGTTCACCACACTTTTGATACATGAATGCAATGAGACTAATGTAGTGTTCAGATCCTCAAGGTTGTCGAAGTTGAGAAGACCGCTGACGTCCGCCGCCCATACATCAAGCAGCTCCTCGTCAAGAACCTCAAGTTCCCTCTTCCCCACCGTGTCAACAAGTCGGCAAGCAAGAAGATCTTCTCTGCTACCAGGCCATCAACTTTCTTCTAAGCGTCTTCTTTCATGGAGTGGGATCTGGCTGGCAGGGATGATATGGCTTTCTCGGGCTTGCATGCATGGCTTCAAAAATGAAGTATACTAGGAACGAATCAAAATCCCTGATACCTACCATTCGGACTGTCTCAGTGATGCCGTCGATATGGTGTAGCCAGGAGAACGAAGGAAACGAGCTATGAAGTTGCGACATGCAGACAAGGGATGAGCAATCTAGGAAGCAGTCGAAGAAGATAGAATGTCATGCATTCTCTGTTATGTTACTGTGCATCTAACTACAGCTTAGGCTTAGACGCATCTAATTTTGGCCTGCCAACTACATCAATAGGGTTCCACCAGGGATATGCAGACACAGTCGTTGTGTCCATGGTCCCTGTGAATTTAGCGGGCCTCTTTTGCATGAAGGACTGCACGCCCTCCTTGTTGTCACTGTATTTCGTTAGCAAATACTCTCCGTGTTGGCCTTCTTGAGTGCGGGTCACTCACGCTGATTGAAACAGTTCGTAGAGGATCCTTGAATCAAGCAGATGCTGCCCCTCAGCACTCCCTGTATCCCTATACATCAGTTCCTTCATTAGATAAGTTGACACAACACTCGTGTTCTTCACCACCTCCTCTGCTATTTCCAACGCTCTGGGCAGCACCCCCTCGGGACTATCGACCAGATGCGCAAACAGACCGTTCCACACCTCGTCGCTCGCCAGGTACGTGCTGCCCGTGGTAACGGCCGTCATGGCGCGCGAGTGGCCGATCAGGCGCGGCAGGAAAAAGCTGCTGCACGCCTCCATGACGAGCCCGCGACGGGCGAAGACGAACCCGATCTTGGCGCGCGCGTACGCGACGCGGATGTTCATGGGCAGCGTCATGGTGATGCCGACGCCGACGGCGGCGCCCTGGAGCGCGCCGATGGACGGTTTGCGGCACCGGTGGATGGCGAGCACCACCCGGCCGCCGCTGCATGCTCACGCCCGTCAGTTTCGAGATACTCTGAGATTCCCCGCAACGCCTCTCTCCCGCCTCCTCGTACGTACGTACGTGCGGACGCAAATGCAATTGAAAGTCCCTCCTTCCCCTTCCTTCCCCCCTTCCCCCCGCTGATTCAGAGCATAAAGGAGCTGCGGATGACCTACCCGTCCCTGTGCTCGTTCACAGGCTCGTACCCGCCCCGGAAGCCTACCTCTAGGTCCGCGCCCGCGCAGAAGATGCGCCCCGTGCCCGTCACGACGATGCACTTGACGCGGTCGTCGACGTCGAACATGGCGTACGCCTGCTCGAGCTCCAGCATCATGGTGGTTGTGAAGGCATTGTGGTTCGCGGGCCGCCAGAGCGTGAGGATGATGATCGAGGGGTCTTTCTCGTGGTGCTGCGTCTTGATCTGCGTGAAAGGCGCGTCGTTGTAGGATTGGGGGAGGGAGGGGGCGGCGCGTCGTTCGGGCATCGCGTGTCGTGTGTGTGTGGATGTGCGGAGTGGGTTCGTGGTGCGCGAAGATGGTAAAGTGAAAAGGTATGTGTGTGTGTTCAATTTCTATAATGCTGGAGTAAGAGACGGGGTCAGTAGTTTGATTAACGGGATTTATGATTACTGCGCGATGTGCGGCGTGTAGTAATCATAGCGAGGCGGATGCGGAGAGTCTGGGGTAGGCCGAGGTTGGATGTAGGTGCTCTGAGGCGTGGGAGACATCCGGCTTGGCGAGGGTGCGAGTCGGCGATCACGACTCTAAGATGCATGCCAAATCTTCTATAAATTATGTTGGGCACATATGTAATGGAATGAGTGAAACATGCATGCTTTTATTCCATCTGACAGAGGCTATGCAAGTGCCAAGTACAAAGACACGCCAATAAAGTGAACCTGAAAAGGCCCACCATGCAGGAGTTCACCCAAGGAAATTCCAAGTCTTCAGACCCAGAATCGGGCTCGAACCCCCCTTGTAGTTCCCGATGCCCGTTTCTGACCCCTGCAATGCCAAAAATTACACAAAGTTGGTATCTATACATCGCTTTTGATTGCTTTTTTCCGGAGTGATCCACATTCATGGTACTCAAGCGACCACTTCACCTTCAGCAAATGCCCGGCTCAATTCTCTTGCAAGCCCGAGTCTCAGGATCCGAATGATGTCGTCTCCTTTCACTCCCCTAGGGAACCCTTTCCTCCAGTCCCAACCCCTCTTCGCATCGTCCACGGTACCACCTTTGACTAAAACAGTTGAGCTTTCTATGCTCTGTCCTTCAACTGATCCAAAATCCATGCTGCCAATCAATGAGTACTGTGACGAGGCAGTCGTGACATTAGACGTGGATTTGGTGAGTGAGGTATTAGGGCTGCTTCCCTCATGAGCTGCAGAAAGCGTGGTTCGGAGAGCTTCTTCACATTGGTCCCGGATCATGCTGGGCGCCGTAGAGATATCTTCAACGGCAGAGAGAAGTGTATAGAGATGGCGTAGAGTAAGAGTGCGCTTGGGCTCTAGAAATTTTGTAAGCTTGTGCCTGAGAGATGAAGATGATCACGTACGGTTCACAAATACAAGAGCCTCCCCAAGCAAAGATAGAAGCACATCGACTTGAACAACGGTCTCGACTTCAGGATCATACAGGCCTCCATGGATACTAGATGCCGCGCTGGAAATGATGACTACAAGAGCATTTGCGGCAGCTCGTTTCCGGGCCATCGGCCTGAATCCAGGTTTCTCTCCCGCTTTGAGAAGTATTTCCTGATCTCTGAGGTCGTAAAACTTCCGAAGAGTGGCGTAGCCACTCATCTTGTTCGACAAGAGTTGGGCCGCCTCGGAATCCAAACTCGCGAGCTTGGTAAGAGTTTGCTTTGGTGATGTAATTAGAGATTTCAAGGTATCGTCGAGGTCGGCGAGCGAGGGGTAAGCAATTGACTTCACTAAACAATGAGCAACGAGTACCCTTAGAACGTCTTGGATCTTGGCCGCAGCATGAGCTCGAGCATAGTACAGTAAGGTATCGCCGTAATTCCGGGTGTTGGCCCGAAGGTAATCGGCATATTTCTGATTTTGTTAGATAACCATGAGTGCAGATTTGTCGTGTTTTTACTTACCAGAGAAATACCCAGAGCCTGCGACGAGAGACCCAATTGATGGCATAATTCGGTAATCTTATCTACCCGTTCCGATGACTCCAAGGGAAGTTCGTCGAGTATCTTCTGAATGCGTTCGTTGGCTACTCTGATATCATCCATCCTACCCAAGACCTGCACCGCCAGCTCCCAGCCTTCGCGTGAGGATTTGCCATCGGCAGTGGCAAGCTCGCTTTTGGCTGTAAGTTGCTGAGCATACATTGCTAGCAGATCATCTTTTGAAATTCCCGCTTTCGAAATGCCAGGAATCCGTTCCTCTGTGTAGCTTAGCACCATCAGGTCACTTTGATCCAACTCATCATACACACCACCATCCTTACGCTTAAGCCACTCGCCTGCACTGGCGACTTCGGCTACCGCAGAGGCTATTGTGAGAGAGAGACCTTTTAGTAATTGCAGAGCCCCTTCCACACAATCGTCGATAATGCAAGCGATACCAACCTCGAAGCGGTCTGCAGTGTTGACTGCTAAGTCGTCGTCACCGCTATTCAAAGCAGCTGCAAAGGCAGCTCCCAGGCGTTCGCAGTAAGCAGTGACGGGAGTGACGTCGCTGGTTCGTATCCTTTGCGACCGTGCAAGAGAACGACGAGAGGCGGCAAGACTTCCTTGGGGATAGGCTTCCTCGTCGCCATCCCACCAAATGGTGAGTATAAAAGTCGCCTCGATCCAGTCAGTCGCAGTACTCATCAGTTCCTCCTCATTTCCAAGCAGCAGCTGGTATAATTTACTGAGATTTTCGTAAACCGACCAAGGAACTTTGCTCTCAGCTTTTCGGCTGGCCACACTTAGATTGAAGCTAGTCTGAGACTGGGAGATGCCGAAGTGGGGTGCCTGGAACGATTGTGACATGGAGTATCTGCTCTTACTGTCACCTTCGGCAAGTTCCTGGAGGTCATCAAACGTCTGGTGTATGCGTTGCCTGAAGATAGTCCAGTCGTGGCCTTTGATATCCCAGTCATCCGAGATGATGGCAGGGCATTGGCGAATGAGGTTGGTAGCGGCACGGCAGGCTTCCCTGGCATATTCAAGGTGATGACCACTATATCCCGGAGCATTAAGGTCCTCTTGCGCAGTCGCTGCGACCTCGAAATTTGCTCCCTGCAGCAGCAGCAACGTATTTTGAAATTGTCCACGAATGGCTGAAGCATGGACAGCATCCCAAAACTCGGCTTTCCTGGAATACCCCCTGGTTTCCTTCAGAACAGTATCCAGTTCGGAATTAATGGATCGGTTGGTGTTTAGCCAATCGAGCAATATTTTAGGGATTGGTGTAAATGCCTGGGATCCGGGAACCACCAAAGCCTGCGAGGACCCCGAGCCGCGACCTTGACGAGAAATGGACCGGGGGTGGTGGATACTGAGCAACAAATCTGCCAGTTTGGAAGCGGTCGACAACGCTGTAGCTGCAGCGCCAGGGCGAGCGCCTCTGCGAGCTAATGACAGTCGAGTATTCCACCCGTCAACCAGTTCGCTGCTAACATCTGCAAGTACTGTAGCCCTTCGCTCGGGCATACTGCTTTCGAAAGCATCAGCCAATCCTGCCATCAAACGCTCAGTCTCTAATATGGTCTCGTTCGACTCGTGCAGGGCTGGGGACTCGATGTAGGGTGTCAAGCCGTGGGCCAGATTGATGAGATCATAATGCTGCTGCTTGACTCCTGACTGAACAATGGCAGGTGTGGATAGCGATTCTTCAGCACTCACACGGGAGATGACAGACTGGGCGAAATGGTCCTGTGACTTTGGCCGCCGATGGGTAGTAAACTGGTCTTCGTCGGTCATGTCTGCGTCGTCTTCTCCTCCTTCTCCTCCTCCTCCTCCTCCTCCTCCTTCTTCCTCCTCCTCCTCTTCGCCTTCAGCGTCTCTATCACTCATATCTTCATCGTCTTCATGGGCGGGGGGAGGGCTGCTTGGGACGCGAAAGCCAGCGCTCAAAGTCCGTCCTCGCTGCGACCCGGGGCGGCCTGATATCGAGGTCCTAATGGACCCAGAGCCAATGCCTTCAAGAACACCATGCCTGGGCGGGGAGCTGTCAAACAGCGAGGGATGTGAGTGATATCGGCTGGGTTCGAAATTGGGGCGCGAGCTGCCGAACAGGAGATTTGAGGTCGGTGGAGGAGCAGCGGGAGTGGATGAGAGATAGGAATGGTCGGCAGGCGGCGGGCCTGCAGGTGTGGTAGACGGGTCATTGCGACCCTGGCGACGGTAGTCGGGAGTTGATGGTGGTGTTGGCGATGGGACGCGGAACATGGCTGCAGGTGGTGTTCAAACGGCGGCAGTGGGGATCGGGGCGGAGGCGCAAAAGTCGCGAAGCTGCAGAACGAAGAGTAGCAGACGCAAGCACCTGAAGCTGAGAAGAGGCAGCAGTGCTGGTCGTGCACAGGCGCGGGGTGAAGGCGGCAATGGACGGGCGCGCGACGACGCTCACCAGGTAACGGTAAAGTTCGCGACAGCTTCACAACCGACGACGCGCAGCTTGGACGGCTTGGCGCGGACTGCAGACGCTAGGCAGGGCGCCCCGGCGAGCGCGGCGGCGGAGCAACTTTAATCCGGGGCTGCCCGAACGGCACGCGCTCGGGCTCGGGAATGTCAGATGCTTTTTTTGCTTCCCACCCCACCCCACCCATTCCCATTCCCATTCCCGCTCCCACCACCTCCTCGTCCCATCTCATCCCAACCCGTTCCATTCCATCCCCCATCGGCCCCTGCGCAGCGCGTGCATCAGGCCATGCATGTGTGTGTGGGTGCGTGTGTGCGTGTGTGCGTGTGTGCATGCGTGTGTGCCTGTCCGCCTGGCTGCCTGCGACGAATCGGGCACTCTGTCGCGCAGGCGGAGTTGCTCTGCGCGCATGCATTCTTTATTGCCCGCCCGTCGACTTGCCCTGATGAGAGCGAGAGGCGCAGACAGGGCGCAGGGATTTTGCCACGCCGGCCAGCCAGGAACGCGGAGCTTTTTGGGGCCGCCTCGCTTGCTGTCAGGCCCCGGTAGCTCGCTGCTCCAGGCTGCTTGCGTGCTGCTGTCGGCCGGCCTTTGCGGCTGTCCACGCATGCTGACCGAGCCACTTGACGTAGTGCAACAGCCCATGACTTGACTGCGCGCCCTCCCGCCGCCTACCGATCCGCCGTCGCCTGCTATTACTGTCGTGCCCGTCACCCTAAACACTCGCCTCCGCCGCCGTCCTGCCGTGCGACTACAATTCATCAATGTCCGCCCCTAGTTGTAATTTCTAGTCCGTTGCTTTGCTGCTGTCCGTTGTCTGTCGATAAAACCCCCGCACACCCCCCGCCCCAGCCTGCCTGAGCTGTTGGCCGCTTTAGCTTCCGTCTCGCCAGCATGTGGACGAAAACAAAGACCACCAGCAAGGCCGGCTTCGACAAGATCTACAACTTGGTCGACAAGCTGGGCGCTCCTGTAAACCGCCTGTCGAACAAACTAGGTTCCGAAGCTTTCTGGCCCACCACCCTCGACAAGGAAAGCGACAAGGCTGCCCGCATCTTGAAGAGCTTCTGCAGTAAGTGCGCCTGCGCATCATTGCGCCCGCCTGCTCACACTATACAGAGGATGGCTTCTACCAAGAAGAAGAGCGCCCGACCGCAGAGGGTCCCAAAGCAAAGCAGAAAGTCTTGAAAAAGATACCCTCTAACGTACGCCGCCCCACTGCACGGTCCGACGTGCCCATGCTAACATGTCCATGCAGGTCATCAAGAATGCCAAGGGCCTCGCCATCTTCACCACCATGCGAACCGGTCTCTGGGTGTCTGGTGCCGGAGGGAGTGGTATATTAATTGGCCGTACAGAGGACGGCTCGTGGTCTCCTCCGTCGGGCATCATGCTACACACTGCTGGTCTAGGCTTCCTAGCCGGCGTGGACATCTACGATTGC
>Ga0247757_10002085_pt1 | contig 11108 bp, 9 predicted proteins | sample UWRJL126311R4_FD_180929 | JGI IMG/M metagenome (GOLD analysis project Ga0247757, IMG submission 180929) | Plant litter microbial communities from Arlington Agricultural Research Station in Wisconsin, United States - UWRJ-L126-311R-4 | ecosystem: Environmental > Terrestrial > Plant litter >...
ATTGGCATTGGGACTCGAAGACTCGTCGGAGTGCAATAGTCAGGTTGTCAGTAGAGAGATCGTAAAAGGATGGCTCTCCAATCCTCAAAAGCGCCTATCTAGGTATGACGAGCTTGGTTAGCCCGGCCAAGCGAGGTCAGAAGCGACTTGGCTGCTTGTGTTCGATAACGCAGACGATCCAATGATCCTAGTAGACTACTGGCCCCAAGACAGTGGATCAATCCTTATCACCAGCCGCGGTCCATTGGCTAAACGCATGTTTACAGGAAGGACGTCAGGATTGGATCTCGGAGCATTGACACAGCAAGATAGTTTGTCGCTGTTCAATCATCTCATAACCGTTTCTAACGAACCTGAAGCTAACTGCGAAAAAATTATGCGAAGCACTAGGTGGTGTGCCTTTGGCCATATCACAGATGGCAGAAATCATTCGTCGACAGGACCTGACCTTGTCCGAGTTTCTTGAGTTGTATACGGATCACGAAGAACACACCAATCTGTATAAGACAAAGTTCGATGCCAGCTTGATCACATATCCTCACTCTCTGTCTACTTTTTGGGCGTTTGAGAAGCTAAAGCCTCATGCACGGCATTTATTGGAACTGGTTTCGTTTCTCAAACCGGATTTCATTAGAGAGAATCTGTTGACTGAAGCATCAATGGTGTTACTTTCGGATGGCGCGCAGTCCAAGAAGAGTGCCTACATCGAGGCTCGGACCGATCTTCTGCAGTCATCTCTTGTTCAAAGAAATAAGCACAGACAGCAATTATCGGTCCATCGTATCGTACAGGACGTGATCATGACAGCAATGGACGAGGCGAAGAAACGATCCATATTCGATCTGATCGCACGAACTCTCTGGGCGGACTGGCCATCGGCTATGCCAAAGCCATCGAAAGAGCCAGAATTGCCTCAGCCCAAATCAAGTGGTGGCAGACTGCATGTTAGGAGGTGGCCTGCTTGTGCGGCGATCTATCCCCACGTTCTAAGGATGCACCAACTCTGGTCAGCGATAGCGGATCTCTCAGAAGCCACTAAGTTGCATTTTGCAAAGTTGATTGAGGCTGCATGGTGCGTACACAGTATGCAAGCTCTTATTTTGCTGTACAAGCTAACCTAGCTAGGTATCAGAAAGAACGTGGTAGAACAAAGGATTTTGATGACTTCTTTGAGACCACTCGCAGCATCTGCGAGTCTTCCATACCCCCGGATCGAGATTCCCTGCTTGCAGATATATATTTCTGTCTAGGGTCTATCTCCATGGATGCGAGCGATTTCGATAAAAGTCGCGTGTATAAAGAATGGTCTTTCGATCTGGTTTCCAAAATCTGCAGAGAGCTGGGAACTGCTGACGAGAGATTATATCTTGCATATGCCGAGCGAGGCATCTCACGCATTCAGGATAAACGGTACGAATAAGGTGAAGCTGATCTCAAGGAAGCGATACTGATTCTTAAAGCTCTTGGTAATTAAGAACTTTGGTCTAGCGAGGCTAAACTAGGCTGATCCCTTCTTGCACAAGGAAAGCTGGACGAGTATGATAAGCTTCTTTCGGAAACTCTTGCGGGCAGAGAAAGGGTGTTAGGCAAAGATGGCAGGAAGTCTGTCAGGACAGGACTAGTTCTGTATGCACTTGATAATCTTCATGCTGCGCAAAATCGGCTGGATGAGAGTTTTGAGTATCATCAGCGTGCAATACGCCACATGCGCGCGACGGAGGGTGAGCGGAATTTCTATACTGCGAATGTCGCTCACAAGATTTCCGAAAACTTGAGCCGCTTGGGTCGGAGCGAAGAGTCGATGTAAGTGTTGCCATTTCAACAGCGTAGGTGGGAGTTGCTCTAAACCTCTCTTAGTACCATGGCCAATGGGCCACTGGACGCCTGGTCTGCTGACTCAAGTGCACACAAGAACGAGATTACCCGCACAACCTTCCTCAAGGGTCACTTGCTTGAAGCAACAGGTAGAATTCAAAAGGCTTCCATTGCTTTCATAGTCGCACGCCGCCTGAGAAAGAAGATAACTCAGGAGGACAGGGATATGAATAGCTTGACCACGGAAGATTTCAATGAGATCGTTGCTTTTTGGGCTCGATGACGAGCCTCATTTGTCCAGGACCTTGATGCCATACTTTCTATAGTCAAAGTTTTCCAAACTGGATATACTCTCAGCCCAGCCGTCATCAACTTCTCCCAATTGCAAATCATCTCCGAGCGCATTTGTTCCCACTCTCCCAGCCAGCACTTGCTTTTGCTTGTTTCCATACTCAGCTGCCACATCCTGATGCGGGACCCAAACGACTCTCATCCCCGCGCGTCTTCCGGCCTCTACTCCCACTACACTATCTTCAAATACTAAACATTCGTCGGGCATGATGGTCTCTTCTGCATCGGCCGCCGAGTTCAAAGATTGCAACGCAACTAAGTATATGTCAGGCGCCGGCTTCCCTCGACCCTGTCGCACCCGTGCGTCATCGCCCAGAATCCGCTGTTTAGGCTGGAAGAAATCTAATAATTTCTTCGTCTCCGGTCTTGAAGTCTTCAAGTTAAAGCTATAGCTCTTGCTACTAGATGCCAATGCTAGCTTGATTTTATCTCCTGAGGAATTTTGCGCATGACTGAGATCAGAAAGAAGCTTGTCCGCACCAGGCAATGGCTCGCAGCTCTGGAACTGAACTTGCATTTGTTCCCTCAGCTCTTGAGCGAACTGCTCGCGGGAAATGGGCAGCTTGGCCCAATTATGGAATATGTCGCCATTTGTTGAGTCCGGGATGCCCATAAGCTGGACTCGAATCGACCGAGTAAAGGCAGGCCTGCCGTACTTATCGAGAAGTCGATTCGTGCAAAGAGTAACTATGTCTTCAGAGTTGATGAGGAGCCCGTCCATGTCAAAAATGCAAGCCCGGATTGGCGGGAAAATCGTAGCGGATCCATCAGCCTCGGGTAATGGCTTCACTGTCCTTGTGTAAATGTTAGAGATCAGCGCGCTCAAGGCCAGGCACTGTCGTCCAAATTGGTGGAACTCACTCTGATCTAGAGAGTGTCATATTTTCACAAGCTGCAGCTGTCTTGCATCCAACATCGCCGAGGTGGAAGGGGTCGAGCCCGCTGGCAGCGTTGTGCCAGGGTGGTGCGGGGCATGAAACGAGCCCCGCAGCGTGCTGAGCCACCTCACAACAAACCCCCACATTGTTTACGTATTGCATCTGGAAATCCGAAGCGAAGGTCTTTGAGCTCCTTTGAGTTTAATTTGAGATTCCTCAACGTGTTTTGGTTCGTTTTGTGAGCGAGACTAAAGATACGCCGGACGACGCATTTGAAGCAGCAACACAGGACAAGGCTCTCAGCTTCGCATAGGGAGTTAACGCCTTGGATACAGACCAACTATGCGTCAGCTATGAAGTATGTCTACCTGCTCACAGAAAAAAAAGCCGTGGATACAGTACCGTCAGCCAGATGAGACCTTAAGACCGTAGGTCCTCTGTCCTATTTGAATAGTTCTAACAATAACTTAGTTTTTGTATTTCATTAATGGTTGAAGTGGGCTTTTAGTAAGTAGAGAGGTAGACAATTAAGCTTAGGCATCTTCAATAATATTATATTAGAATAATCTGTTAATAAAGGAAGGTAAAAAGTTATACAACTACGCGCCAATTGTAGATTACGTCGGACTTTAGTTCCGAACACCTGATAGAATGATGCCTTCCCTCCCCCTATTATCGGAATTCACATCAGGCCTGGGCAATGAACGAGCAGCACGACAGCAATAGCAGCCACAAGACTATACGCTGGCCTCAACGCCCATCCAGCACCTGTGAAAGGAGGTGGTGTGGGAGTCAGGATCTGTAGAGCAGAATCGTCAGCATCAGGTCTCCACTAGACTAGTTCGAAGATCAAGGGCTAACTTACCCCATTAATCACGTGTGCGACCCCGTTAGCAGTAATGGTATTCGGCGAGGTAATCTGCACGCCGTTGACAAAATATGCGTTGTTTCGAACCGTGATGGTGATCTCGGAGCCGGCCATTGTAGTGTACTTTGCGCCGTCCTTCAGTTTAGGAAGGTATCCCTTGAAATCTGGGATGATATGGTTGAGAAGGAGGTTCTGCAACTCTGGGGTAGTGGTGTTGGTGCTGCTTCCGGCTGCGGCAAATGCTTCATCGCTGGGTGTGAAGATGGTTACCGAATTTGAATCTGTGAAGGTGTTGGAGAGGTTTGCGCGCGTGAGTAGCGTTTGGAGGGTTGATAGCCCGGTGGAACTGATGGTCTCGGAGACGGACACCGGGATGGTGAAGAAGCTGGGTAGTTGAGGTCCGTCAGCTTGGATAAGGTGTCATCATGAGAGGGATCACGCTTACTTGTCAACAAGATGGATAAGCCCTCCATCATAAGGAATGTTGCCGCGAACAAGATTTACTTTGTTCCCTAGCCCTGAAGATATCGTTACGGGCGTTGAAGGAGCCGTGCCATTATCGGAGCGACGGCGATGCTTCGAGGTCGAGGAGTTTGTATTGAGACCAGCTTCAGTTACTACAGATGGTGGGTCCGGAGAATCAGCGTTGGTTGGCATGTCGTCTCCTGGGAAGAGGGACTGCGACTCCAGATCGCTGAGCTTTGAGGAGGCATGCAGTCTTTTTTCTTGTGCATCTGGTCCGTTTTGTCGCCGGCGGAGAGTAGCGTTTCCGTAAAAAATGTCCGGGACCGCGTATACCGTGCGAACCGAAGCTGAATTGTAGAGGGCTAGGATAGTGGGGTCGGCTTGAATTTCTTGCGCAAAGGAAGTCGCCCCGGCTGCGTTCAAGGCTTCTAGTACAGACACAGCGGATATGAGGGCAGGAAAAACGAGTATGCACAGGGAATGCATGGACACGGGCTTCATTTTGAAAAATGCAGAAAGTATTCAAGGTCTCGGATGAACGAGGAGAAGACTGTAGCGCAGAAGCGACAGTAAGGCTGACGGAAATAAAGAGTGAGTTCGGATACTGTGTACATGCATCTTCGAAAGAGGAACACTACATATATATGAGGGAACGGAAATTAACTGATACCAGGCACTGCCTGTAGCCGCTGCACGAAGCCTGGCATCGAGTACATAATACCTATATAGGAAATGGCAATATTACCTGCGTTTAGGCTTAGACAGTTTCTCTTGGTGTGCCGCATGCATAGCCTGCAGCTGAAGGCACAGGGGAAATGTCAGCACGCCACGTCCAACGCGGAACAAGGGCCTGGTTGCACAACATAACTACCCCTCTGTTCGAAGGCTGGCTGAACTTGTCATCGGCGACCAACCCGCGTTTTCGGCCGCCGGACTGTTCATTGGTGGATGCCCTCCGGGGTCCTTGCAGTGATGACCCGCGTCCAAGCCTGGTGAGCTGATTAGGGGCGCTAAGACTACAGGGCAAGGTTTCATCAACAATGGGTTTGCAACTGCCCACCCAGACCGGTCCCAGGCTTTCCACATCCACCAGCTTTGAGCGTTGATGAATATTCGCTCAACCCTGTAAGGTCGTATCGACGATGCCCACTTAGACCGGTCCCGGGCTTTCCACATCCACCAGCTTTAGGTGTTGATGCATATTCGCTCATCCCTGTAAGGTCGTATCGACGATGAGTTGGCAGCATGCCCACCTAGACCGGTCCCAGCTTTTCCGCATCCGCCAGCTTTGGGCGTTGAGGCTCTCCAGTGGAAGTGGAAGTCGAAATGCATGGTCTACCTTTATCCCGTGCTTGAGATGTAGGGCACAGGTTCAAATGCCACTCCTTCTCCGCATGGCAGTCCTCGCGATCCGGTTGCCAATACGTTGATTTTGATTTGATTTGATTTGAGTTGCCAATTTCCCCCTCAGTTCACCGTACCAACTCTACGACGAGATATGTCCATCACTGAGCAAATACAGCAACATACCTCGCGACGAGAAGACTATGTGCTGCTGCAAAGATTCGATATGCCCACGGAGCACGGGTCGAGGGATGCCATCGCCGTGACTGTCGAGGCCAGCAAAATTCTGCTGTCATTCTACACGCTCATGGTTAGTGTTATCGTCCTACACCTGTGGTATCTGTTCGTTTTGGTCGCCATCGCCCTTTCATATAAGAGCAAGAAGCTCACGCGCAACCATGGCGTGGTTAATGTCGCCATTTGGAACTCCCAAGCCTCTCCCTTGAGCATCATTAAGTTAATGTTCGACTACCGATGGCACATTCCGAAGTACACCTTCTTATGGGCATCCGCTGCGTTCCTGGCGTGGGCGGGATCTTTCACCATGTCGTTGCTTGTCTCCCCGCAACTCATTATCGGCGCCGCTGCTCCTGCAAACTTGAGATCTATTTACGTCCCATCCGTCCCTGAGAGCCGGCAGAGCTCCCCGTATCTTCGATGGTGGTCTCTGCACGTACCGGCATACCTCCGTGCCATAGAAGTCCTCCAAGCCAAAGATCCCAAAACAGGAGGGGCAGCCAACACATCCAGCTTTGATGTCGTTATCCAGAATCCTCAACGGTGGAACGACTCCTCAGAAAATGACATGTACCAGGTGGATTACTCGTATAACATCACTGGCGTGGATTTCGGTTTACAGCATTTACCCCATCTCAACCTAGAGGTTCGAGGCTCTTGCCGCACAGAGTACGACTGGTATCTAAGCGACGACAGCGGCGGCAATAGAACTACCGGCGCCTACACCGACTTGTACACTATTTTCAACAAAACTGAAAGGGTCGGCAACACGGATGGGAGTCGCCCATCAACCACTGCCTTCATTGATGAGGAGCGTAAGGGCGCGAACATGTCCTTCGCATTCCTCACCTCTTCAGTAATGCGAAGAAGTTTCACGGAGGGATCCGATCCCTGGTATTTGACCGAGCCTTTGCCCAGGGATCCCGAGGGTGCTGGATACCGAGTCGCTGGTGGCCGGCCTCCACTCTCATGTTGGGAGGAAAGCTTGATGTCAAATGATGGAGGACCAAAGAAATCAATCCCTGACATCGGCCAGCTGGGCGTTCTTCCCGAGGGGCTCCGCGAAATTCTCGAGGACGCCCTCAACACTCCGAGCATCTATAGACTCACGCAGGCGCTGGGTAACTCAGCTTTGAAGTCTGCACAGACATCATTAGGACCATATTTCGACGCGGCGACAGCTAGTATCCACAGTGATCTAACACGGCTGGTGCTAGGGGCATACTTTGCCACCATAAACACCCTGGCCGAGACGACCATGTTCGACGACCGATACGAAGACATTCCCAATTTGGCTTTCGATCAGACGACCAAGCAATACAAAGACGGTGTCGCGGACTTTGTCATCTACGGAAGCGGCTTTGCGGCACTCTCGGTCAAGGTGCTGACCATCATCCCCGTTATCACTGTCTTTCTCTTCATTTCTGTCTATTTGTTAACAGACAACCCGTTTAAGCCTCTCCCATGGGCTTATGTCAACGCACTCAAGGCGCCGGTACTATACAGCTCGTTGGACAATGAAACATTCCAGGTCGATTCGGGTGATAAGTGGAAGCGGAGGTCAGCAACACCACATTATACTGAGAAGAAGCAATTGGCGCTTGTGCGTCCGAAGTACGAAAGAGGGACATTTAGCTGGGGTAGTTCTGATCAAGAGTACGTTTTTTATTCTAATTCCTCCCATGATGTCCGTTCAAAGCTAACGCAGTGAAATAGGTCAAGTATGCAGGTTAGACCTTTCGGGCCCACGTCTGCCTTACCCCCTGAGGAAAAGAAGCCAGAGATTCATCCTGAAGAAGTTAAATGATATGGATCGGATGAATCTATGTCCCGTATGCGTCTTGCTCTGGTATTTTTGTTGATTTCCTTTCGTTTTTGGTGCTTCTTTCTTCTAAACACTCCAAATTTGAATATGTCAGCAATCTATCTCACCTAATGCAACGGATCTTGATTGGACTCTCCCTTTCTAGTATACTAAGTCGATAAACTATTTCAAGTCTAGGCTGAGAGACTTGATGTGGGAATTTGAACGGAAGTAAGGCCCAGATAGGTAATATACGGAAGTAGATTTACGGTTTCTCATTAATGCATTCAAGTAGTGATGTCTTCTGAGCGAACTTTGGTTAATGTATAATCAATATTGGAGACAATACGCTGCTTCTTTGCGCGCTGTCGTCACTCTTCCCACAACACCGAAGGTCCCAAGAATGGGCGACTTCGCCGTGGTAGCCCCCACCAATCCCATACTAGAACAATCGCCTCATGTCATTCGTTACGATCCTAAGAATCTATTGCGTTTTTCATATCTCTGCGCTTTGTCACACCGTACTAAGCCTAAGCAGCCACGTTCAACGGAGTCCATTGTTAGGAAATCCTAGCATAGACGGAAAATACGCCCTGATTCACGGTTGCAGGTTTCTCTACGCTAACGCTCGTCTTCAACTTCGTATTTCCAGCCACCAGGCAACCTTTATTATCGTCCGGATCTGCCGTAGCACCCTTGACCGGTTCAGCACTAGGGATTGCTCGCTTCCCCCTGCGATCCCTTTTATATGCAGGCTATTTATTGGTGTAACCAAGGACCCGAACCCCCGGGGCGTTCCATTTCCTCCCTGACAGCTTGGACGTCCTCGAGGATTAAACCAGCAATGATGAGCCACTACCATTAGAGAATTACTGTACTTTAATGGATGTTACTATTGTACTATAATGCCGTATTGCCTGTGATACGGTGTCGTAATCATCATGGATGCTAGTCTTAATCCAGCCTGCGAGAGCGCAATCCCAGGGCCTTGGACAGTCGCCGAAGAGGTTAGCTAGGGACATGGTAGTATACTCTGCGAAAGTGGTTGCTATAGGACAAAATGCAGTCAAGGCATCTCCGCTTTAAGCATGTGGACATTACCGCAGTTCCAATCGGCGGACCAGGTCGGCTTCTCTTGATTATCTTTAGCGTATGCCATGGTACTGATGGCGGCCAGACGCATTTCAGGCTGCGTTTCATCTACAATTCGGGTGATTGATCATCGCAGTATCACACCATTGCCACATGTCGCGACCGCCTACGTATAGGCACACGCGTGAAAGAATAAGCTCTCGAGATTATCCCAGACAATTGTACGTGCACCGTATCATGCGGAACTAAGGTATTCCCGCATATCAGCCAAGGACTGGGCTACTCCAAAACCAGAGTTGGCCAGAACTCAGAATCAAGGCAGTCGCGCAGCTGAACTTCTCAGCCTTGTGAGAGAGTCACATGAACCAATCTGTTTCACTCGAAATTTACAACCTTGAACCCTTCCTTTTCCGATCGGTGTGGAATTATGTCGGCTCTGGCTGAACGCAAAGCTGCGAGAGGGGAATGTATTGGCCTTGATTTATTTGAAAATCCTTCAAAACACGTCCGTGCGGTCGCAAGAGGAGTCGGGACTAGGTCTGTTATACTACATCTCAGCCTTGTATTTTTACTACTGTCATAGCATTGAACCACCTAATTATCTCTTTGCCTTTTATATCAAAGCAGCTCAGAGATTCATGGGCAGGAAACATCACTTGGTATATGTATCACTATCTTCCTCAGATCTCAACTGACAGCTGTTGATGAACATCGCTTGTGTTAGCTACAATGAACTGTGTTTGCAAGTCTAATCGACAGCCATGGGCCTGCCTACTCCTTGTCACTATCTTGGCCCTCATCCAGAACTCGTTCGCGATGCCAGCAACGTTCGTAGCTCGCCAGGCCAACACCACAACCTTAACAAATACCACAACTCCGACCAGTAATAACACAGCCACGGCGGCGATGTCGCAAGAAGAATTTGCGCCCGGATGGGTGTCCGGTCCAACGACCCGCGGCACGCTGAACATCATCTTCACCTGTGTAATCACACTATTCCTCTGTGTCTGGACCACAGTGCAGGTGAATATTGAACCACCGCAGGAAAACATCAACAATACGCTCTTCAAGCTTATTCCACCATTGAAGAACAAGTGGCTCGGTAAACTCCTTGCGGGGCGCATCGTGAGAAAGCTCGGCTGGAGCTGCGTCACCATCATTGTGCCTGAAGCGGTGTTAGCAATCGCCGCGTATGAGCGGAGAGCGGCATACCTCCTGCACAAGGCCATCAAGGGCCCTAATACAGACGAAGGTTGGGACCTCACGCTCTGCTACTATGCAGTCATGGGCGGCTTCGTGATTGCCGAACCGGTTGATTCGACTCCTGCTCCGGGCGCTACGTCCGTCAACGCTCTCGAGTCAGCATCGTCCCCAGATCCTGGGAAGGCTGAAACAGTACCTACAAGTTCCCAAGTCGTTACCACGCTGGAAGACAAAGAAAATGCAGCGGCCACAAAGAAAACCAAAGTGGACAAAGCCATAGAACGCGTCAGAGCGGGAGAAAATAAGCGCCGAACGCTCACGCCACAGGGCGTCTACCTCGTTTACAAAAAGGCGAAGTTACCCGACATTACCGCAGCAGACGTCAAAGACAGAAACAAAGCTAGCAAGCTGACCAAGACAATCGTCTTCTTCCAGGCTCTATGGATGATCCTTCAAGTCATTGCCCGTACCGCTTCCAGTCTTCCAGTAACTCTCATTGAGTTGCACACATGCCTACACACCTTCTGTGCCATAGCCATGTACGCGACCTGGTGGCACAAACCTGTTGATATTGATTTTCCCACGGCTGTCAACCTTAAAGATTCCACCCTACTCAGCGAGCTTAGTGAGGACTATAGCAAGTTCAAAGAGGACACCAATGATATGATAGATGTCAAGAAGGCAACTAGCCCACTGGGCAAGCACAGCGCTAATATCCGCTACTTAACATCTCGCGCGGGACTCGGGAAGCTTCTGTACATCGACCTCTTTGGTGATGACCTATTCAAGACCAAATCATACTTCAAGACTCTGGGAAATGGGTACGGAAGACTGTGGCGGGGTCGTAAAAAGCTCTGGCGCGAGGCGGTGGCCATCTCTCTCGTCGGCCTTGTCTATGGAGGTGTTCATCTCGCAGCCTGGCGAAATCGGTTCCCGAGCGAGGCAGAGAGGATGCTCTGGCGAGTAGCTGCTGCTATAACGGCGGTTGGATGGTCGGGTTTCGTGCTCTCTCTCTGGCTTGGTAGACGGCCGCTTCTCCGGAGGATGTGTG
>Ga0247757_10002088_pt1 | contig 11088 bp, 8 predicted proteins | sample UWRJL126311R4_FD_180929 | JGI IMG/M metagenome (GOLD analysis project Ga0247757, IMG submission 180929) | Plant litter microbial communities from Arlington Agricultural Research Station in Wisconsin, United States - UWRJ-L126-311R-4 | ecosystem: Environmental > Terrestrial > Plant litter >...
CCATAGACTAGCTTTATAGTTTAAGTAAAAAATTACTCAAAATGTAGTATATTTCATTAGCAGTATAGTGTTAAAAATACTTAAATTTTTTAATAGCTTTCTAACCCGGTACTACGCTCGGCTCTCCTCTGGAACAGTCACTCTATTATATTTCTTTCGTATAACAAGGCCACCATACATTCAACTGCATCCTACGCTGCATGTTAGCTGAGGAGCTGGGACATTGAGCCGCGTTTGGTAATGGAACAAGATCGCTCAACTAGCTGATTTCAGCGTTCATATTGCTTCCAATCCTAAACGGATGGTGTTTTCTGAGGCAACTGAGGGGTATCATAAAATCAAAAATAAGAACCATGCAAAGCACTCTTTGCAGACGAACAAAAAGGCGTCAAAAAGATAATTAATAGCACTTGTCCTAAACGGATTTACTTTAATTCCGGGCGCCTGTACGATCCATACAGCTATAGACGTTATAGTAATTGCCCATAGATGGTAGATGATAATTTTCCAATTTATGGTTTATGTTCCATCTATACGAGACATCGGCCACACAAAAGGAAGCACAGGACCGTCATACCATAAGCCTCCCCCTCCCCAAACGCCTTCTCCTTTCCACCACCACATTCCTCTCGCAAAAACCAAACCAGCTTCCCTCTCTGGTCCGCCTTGCGCCGCCTGCCGGACCACTCGGGCATTCGTGCGGTCAAATCGTTCCGGAAAGATGCTAGCGCTTTCCCAGTCCGCGCGTTCAACGGGGTTATGTCATGGCGCGACGAATCACCGGACGGCCCTCGGTGCCCTGGCAGCATCACCCAAGGACCCCAATCTTTTCTAGGCGTTTTGAGTCGAAAGTCTCTCCTCACCCACCCTTGACCTCAGGCACCCACTACCACGCTGCGAACGCGAACACGCACACCCGCTCCTCCCTCGATTCCGCTGTCCTCCTCTCGAAGTAATGTCGGCATGATGGGACGGCAGCTGCTTGCGACACTATGCTTTGCGCTGCTGGGGCTGGCGGGTAGGGGAGCCGCGCAGTACGCGGATGAGAATCACATCCGCGTCTTCTTGTTCGGATCCGCCGCATACTTTTCCGAGGTTGCGGTCGATGTGTATAATGCAAGTTGTCTCAGCCTGGACAATAACTTGTGGGTTGGAACGTGCTCTGCTGGTGGGAGGCGCTGACGGAATGCAGGATCGACGGAAAAGTCCAATCAGTCCTTATCGGCGGACACGATATCTGGGACGTGTACGAGAGGAAGGATCAGTGGTACTGCATTCTTTACGAGTACGTTTACTTGAGATGGTACGGTCGTGGCTTTGGCTGATAAGCGTGTAGTAACTACGACTGTAGTGGCAACGAGACGTCTATGCTGCCTGTTCCTGGTGGCGCGAACAACCTGCAAACGATCGGATGGAGCTCGCGGGTCCATGGAATATGGTGTGCCAACGACGCAGATTGAATCAGGGCACTGTTGATGGTGGTCAGTGTATTCGCTGACGTCCTGCTTTTCGTCCCGCGTCAGCTCGGATATGATGGCTTTGAGGAAAGACGATCAGCTCGGAACTATGCCTGCATTCTTGAATTGGATACCTTTTTAACACGCTAGCAAGCCTGTATTTAAGCTCTTTATTCTCGCTTCGCGGTATTCGCGAGATGAGGAGAATGAAGAGCTTGGAGACCGGGTAAGATGGCATTAAGGCTACGGGCAGGCAACAATCTCAACTGGCTATTGGTCGTAGTCTCAACCATTCTACTTTCATACAGTCTTGACACTGTAAGGGAATGGAGGAACGAGCGAAGCAGCTCCGGCCCGCTACGAGATTGGGGTGCGGCGACATGGGCGCAGCAATCATAGATGTCATGGGAGGCACATTATACAGATAAAATGCCCCATATATTGCTAGTTCGTAATTCATGGACGGGTATCGTAACAATGGAACCCTCGCTACGAATAAACCAACTTAACTCGAAACTCACGCAAGACGCCCTGCCATGCAATTCAACGCTGCCTTTCGTCTTTGCTCATGCCTACAGATCGATGAGGTCCGGTTCTCCCGACCCTACGCCTCTTAACAGCACAATCATGTTACCCGTTTGACAAGGCTCGCCAATCTTCTCACTGAACTTGAGCAATCGTCCTCCCTCCACGTGGAACACACGCAGCTTCTCCTCCTCGCCGCCTCCCCGGTTATTGACATTTTGAACCTGTAGTGCCTTGGCCGCCATATCCAGTACTCGCCCCACCGTCCAATCCTTGTTATAATAGAATTTGCCAGTCGGGTATTTTGCCTTCGTAGTATCTGCCGATGCTTCCACGTAGAGATAGATCCGCTTATCTTGCGGTACTGAAGATTCGCCTTTCGCCGTACGCTTGAGGTCGTTGGATGCCGCGAGCGCTTCCTTTGCCGCGGAACTCTTAGATCCTATGCCCAGGAAACCCGTCTTCTTGGTCTGCTTCTCCAGATCCTTCTTCCGCTTCTCTTCCGCCCACAGCTTGAGCTTCGCCAGCGCCGACATCCCCCGCTCTCTATGCTGCTGCATGATGCCCAGGCGCGCGCCCGCGGGCTTCACATTCTTGCAGTCGTGGTCCTCGGGCATGCGGTGCTTCAAGCAGTACGAGCGATTGCAGGTCGAGCACTGATTCGCAGGCATGCGCGACGTGTTGATGAGCGTCTTGCACGACTTGTCGTAGCACTGCTGGTCGTGCGAGTACAGCGAGGGCTTCGAAGAGAGCGCCCCAGTCGGCGTGTTCTCGCGGCCTGCTCTCCGCCGCGCCCACTCGCCCTCTTTCGGGCATTTGTGCGCTATTTCAGATCGGTGGTCGAGGCAGTAGGTTCCTTTGCAGCTCTCGCAGCGGAAGGGTAGGAAGTCGAGGACGTGGCAGTAGGGCATTTGGCAGTGCGCCCCGATGGATTCGACGTCGTCCTTCATCTCGGTGAAGCTCTGTACAGGTGGCGGTGTGGAGGCCATGGTGGGCGAGTTATGCGCAGACGTATATAAGACGGGGGATGCCGGTAGTGGTAAGCAGCGAGAGGAGGGAGACGATGAGAAATGGAGGGTGGGAATGCTCGAGAATGCGGCGCTGGAGGCCCCGAGGCTGACGATTGTCCGTTCGGAAGCTTCCAGATCGACGCGTTCCGAGCCAAAACACGAGGAAGGTTTTGCCGAGACGGCTATCGGCAAGAGATTCCCTGTTCGTATTCGAGGAGGTGATGTAAGCAGCCGAAACCATGTCACATGACGGGTTCTCGCTATATAAGAGCGTCACTTCCTGACAGGTGAAAATCGGCATATTTGATCTCTGGCTTTCAGTATTTTCTTTCCAGCATGCAGATACTCATAGCTCCTCTTAAGTTAAACGCTTTTCACAAAATGAGTGATAGATGTCAGATTAAAGCCCCAGCCTCGCAGATGACTGTACGGATTTCTTCACTTTTCAATTCTTTATCTAAGCAAGGAACAAGGATGACTTCAATAAGCGTATAAGAGTTACTAGCTCTTGATTCCTAATTAGTAGACACGGGTTAGAGATGTGATAGAAAGACGAACGTTTTTTCCTTACGAAGCGACATACCCCTACATCACGCTGAGCGACTGTTTTACGATTCTCTATGGAAAGAAGCCCCCATGCATTTTGAGGTACTGATTGAGTAAACTCACAAGTGAGACTTTCATGTTAAATACGCAGAAAAGATGTCAAAGACAATAGTGTTTCCCTTGCTGTACGATGACTCAGAGATCGTACATCATTTTGAGGTATAAGGGGTCAAGGATAGATGCTGATTCTGTGCTCGATTTAATAACTAACGCGTACGCTATGGCTTGATGGTAGGTGAAGCTGTCACGCACAGAAGCTAGTGGGAACAAGATAAAGGTAAGCTAGGATTCCGGCAGTTCACCATTATATAAGGCGGTTCGACTGGTGGCCGGGTGGTGGATGAGCATTTTCATCAGCGTAGGGCGCCAATGCTATTCTTCATTTTGAAAATAAAAATTGGCTTTACATGGATATGACCGAGATTCTAGTACAAAATGATTGACTAGAAACAAATGCTTGCTGTAAGCAAACTACTGGTTCATACATGAAAGTCGTCGTGCTTCTAAAACAGTGATATCTTAGTTTTATATCGCTAACTTCATGAAATTTACCTTTATGATACTTTGTACTCCCCTTTAGGATTTGCGTTGTCGTTCCTTTGAATTTTGCAGTAGAGGAACTACCGTTGTCTTCGACGATTCTTCCTATGTGTAGAGGACGCGAGCCCATGTTACGTTTATGAATTCAAGGAAACCAAAACTTGTGTACTACATAAGCTAAATATATGTATTATAATTACAAGTTGATTTTTTCCTAATTCCGTCCAATGTATCTGCCTTATCAAGAACTGTAACCTGCATATTCCTACAGCCCCTAAAACTATGCATGTGGGAGGCTATTCAATGGCATCACAAAACATCACAGTGGGAAAGTAGACTATATCATAAAAGTCGAGACATGCCATCCATTCTATATGATTCGTTAAAACCCATGACCATTTCCCACCCATAAAAATTAAACTATATCCTTTTTCTTTTCTCCTCCAATCGCACCTACGGGGCCACAGCCTCCCAGGGGTTCATGACCAACTTCTTCCCGCTGACTCCACCCTGGTTCATCAAGTTCAATACCTCCTGGCACTTGGCTAGCCCGCCCTCCACGACATGCTGCCTGGTAGGGACAATCAGACCGCTCTCCAGACCCTTGGGAAGGTACTCCTCGTACAGCCACTTGGCGAGGGGCTTGTGCTGAGGCTCGTCGAAAGCGAAGCTGTAGGGCGCGAATATCCGCTTGACGTTCTCGGGGATAGCGCGGGTGCCGGGGATCGGGGGGATCATAGTGTTGTAGGCGCCGCCGCCAAGGGACTCGAAGTACTCTACGAGGATGGCAGTGGGGCCGGGCAGGCCGATGGTGTCGAGGACGGCATCGTAGGGGCCGTTGGCCTTGAGGGCAGCGACGACTTCGGCGGGGGACTGCTCGTGGTCGATGACGGAGACGGGCCCGAGAGACCGCACAAAGTCCTTGTTACGTGATGAGGAGGTGGTGACCACTTCGTAGCCGGCGGAGGCGGCGTACTTGACGGCGAGGCCGCCGCAGGAGCTGGAGCCACCGTAGATGAGGACTTTCTTGCCTTTGGGAGAGGCAGTGCCGGAGAGAGGGGGGCGCTCGAGGCCGAGGTGGATGCTGAGGGCGGAGGTGATGGCCGCGAGGTTGATGATTGTGGCGGAGGAGCTGTGGAAGGGGACGGAGGTGGGGATCTTGGAAGTGGAGGAGGCGGGGGCGAGGGCAAGCTTTTGGTAGCCGCCGAAACGGGGGTCTGCGAGCGTCTTGCCTGAGCGGATAGAGGCGACGTGGTCGCCCTTTTCGTACCCGGTGACGCCCTCACCGACTGCTTCTACGGTTCCAGAGAAAGAGGTGCCAAGAATGTTGGGGTAAGGGATGGGGTGGGTGCCGAATCTGATTTAAAGTTAACAGATGTTCCTTTTAGGAATTCAAGGTGCTCACTTCTGAATCTTGGCCTCGATTGGAGTGAAGGCAATGCTGCCGATCTTGACGAGGAGCTCGCCAGCGCCAGGGGTGTAGGTCTCAGCATCCCCCACAGACACAGGCTTGGTGGGGGCGGGAATCCAGGAAGCTTGATTGGCCATGGTTTTGGTGTGAAGGAATCGTGTGGTTGTGATTGTGGCAGTGGCTGTTATTATCGTTGGTGTGAGCTGTGATGGTGGTGCTCTTGGTGCTGCACGCTGCAGATGATGGAGCACTGAGGACAGCCGCAAGGGGGTGTTTATATTCATGAAGCTGGTAACACACGCAGAATGCAGCAAGGTATTCCGCTTGCAGGACGAAGTATCACGGTGGCTAGGCGAGTCCGTACGCCAGTGGAGCATGCATGATAATGCGGTCGGCAGCGCGTAGCCATGGTGTGGTTAGCAATCACGGTGCTGTGTATGTGCACGAGAGCCGAAAGCCGCAGGTTAATTCACAGGCTTGATTCTGATGTGGCATGGCTGGCGGACCAAGGACGGGCTACTGCCCCTGTCCCTAGGCGCCATTCCAATGGTTGCTAAGCGTGCTGCGAACTTCGGTGCCCCCACTCGAGTGACGAGAGCCGAGCCCCGACGCCAAGACCGGCGATTGCGCTCCAGTGAAAGCCGACCACCGACCTTCATTACTCAGCCCTCCCGCGCTCCATCCCATGCCCCTGCCCCGCAGATCAGAGGCCGTCTTTTCCCCTGAACGCCCAAACCCGACCACCGACGCTTAGACCGATGCTTAACCTAACCGCCTGCTCCTCCAGAGATGGTGATGTTCTGACCTGTGATGGACTCCGTGTCAGCTACTTGTCACTGCTGCTGGCTTGCCTCTACTGTGTACTTACCGTTGATCCAGTATCCATCAGGGCCGACGAGGAAGGCCACGACGCGTGCAATGTCAGCGGGTTCGCCTATCCGCCCGAGCGGCGTCCATTTCGACACGGCATTCTCCACCATGTCCCACGTCCACGAGGCGTCGGCATGGGGTAGGTACTTCCAGCCGACGTCATTAGCCATGTCAGTTTTCACGCCGCCAGGCGCAATCGTGTTGACTGTGATGCGCCTGGGACCGAAGTCCTTTGCGAAGTTCTTCGCGAATGCCTCGACGGCGTTCTTGCTGCCGGCGTAGACTGCGTGCTCTTTGATCGAGTTGTGTGCCGAGATGGATGACATGAGCACCAGTCGTCCGCCATCTTCGAGGTGCTTGTACGCTTGCTGAGCTACGAAGAACTGTCCACGTGTGTTGACGGCAAAAACTTTGTCGAACTCTTCGGGCGTCACTTCGTCTAGTGCGCCGAAGTGTTCAATGCCCGAGTTGGAGACGACAATGTCAATCTTTCCAAAATGGGCCTTGGTCTTTTCGAAGAGCGCCTTGATGTCCTCAATATTAGCAATGTCGCCTTGAAGAGCAATCGACTTGCTGCCAGCGGCCTCGATGTCTTTGCTGAGCGCCTCTGCAGCGGCTGCACTACCTCGATAATTAACCACGACTGACGCTCCTCGTAGGCCTAGCTCACGAGCAACACCGGCACCAATACCGCGACCGGATCCGGTCACTAGTGCCACTTTACCTTCGAGCGTCTTGGGCGGAGACGCCATGTTGAATCTGGGAGAGGTAGCACGTGAAACGAAAGACAAATGCTTGGTAGCTGTAGGCTGTTAATGTTTTCTTGTTTGAAAGTGCGGATCGACCGACCATGCTTGATGACCTTAAGTAGGGCGGGCTAGAGCTATTGCACCCAGTCTCGGTTTCGGGACAGCGCCACGGTGTAGGCACTGGAGAATGACGCTCGACTTACAGCGCCGGCCGATGAATACATCATCTTGGCTGACAGTAAAGGTGCCCGCGCGATGCAATGTACAGCCGGGCTGAGAGACAAGCGCCATTTACAAGACCCGTTATGGCTGCACGATCAGAACTGTTCTCGTCACTGCCAGCTAAATTTTCCTTTCTCACTCCCAAATCAACTTTTTTTGCGCAAATCTTGACCATGGGTGCCACTACCAAGCCAACTTTTGAAGGTGTGAAAGCCCCGGTCCTTCACTCTGCGGATCCAGTCTAATCTTTTGTAGAGTGGCAAGACTGCAGTGAGCTTGCTTTCGAGTGGGCTAGGAGTTACGATGAGAAGGTAGCTATCATCACAGCCAAATTCTGGTGCGAATTAATTTACTTACATACACAGGACTGGGAGCGGCTAGGGAGAATGCTTGCACCTACTGTCACAGTAAGTTGATCACTAGCAGAAGTAAAAATTTCTGAGGTCGAGCCCTGAATCTAGGTCAATTATGGTGGCGTCAACAATGCTCAAGCAGATGCTATGCCAGCAGCGGATTTTGTCACAATGATGCAGAATCCGCTATTTCTGGGTGATAAGAATATTGAATCTCAACACCTACTTGCACTTTCCAAGTGGGAAAAGATCTCCGACACGGAGATCATGAGTCAACACCAGTCTCGAGCGGCTCATCAGAGGTGGGAAGAAGGAAGAGGGGCTATAGCTGCGAAAGGGCATGGCCACGGTCTTGTGACCATGTTCTACAAGAAAGTGAACGGAGAGTGGAAATGGGGAGGAATTCAAACCAAGGTGGACTTCAATGAGCATGAGTTTGAGCGGGTCTTTGTCGGATCGGCAGGCAAATTCGACAAGGATGGAAATACCATTGATGTGGCACCTTGATGCCGCCTTGTTCCCCGTAGCGCAACTTGTCAAATTCGATTCTTTGGAGAAACATCATGCCATCTGACCACCATAAGGTGAAAAAAGAAGAAAGCTAGTAGCCATTTTGGATGTTGTACTTCGTTTGGGATGTGATTTCAAATAGAAATTCGTGTCAATTTCCGAAAATATGGGTCTGAGGATGCCTAACCACCGTTATGGAACGACAGTGGGGAAGAGTACACTCCCAGAAGATCGGCATCAACACATCGGGGCACCACGTGTAAAACCCGCCAAGAAGGTCGCCGGCTCGGGAGAGGGTTTTAGGTAAACTGACATTCACGTGTGTCAGTGACCTGGCCTGGGTAGACCGGCCCAGCAGAACCAAGAGCGACCCAGAGGAATGGCTACTAGCTACACCAAAGCGGAGCTGTGCAATATATAGCACGTGGCACTAATGTCTGGGTACCCCATATGAGATGCAGGAACAGCGCAGGAACAAGAATAGTAAGCCTGGTAGCTGACCCAGCATCCAGCATGAAATGGTAGTTGAATTTGGCTCTAATTCAGACATAAACCGTCATAAAGACGCGTACGAGAGTCAAAAATCTGACGCATCCAGCCTCTTTCTCGGGATCGGGGTAAGATTCTGGGCGAATCATAGTCAAGATCCTGCCAATGTTCGCTCGGGTTGGTGTCGGTGCGCCACGCCCTAGGCAGGAGCCCCTGCGTACACGGCCATGATGATGGATGGGCTGAGTCGGAGCGCTCAGGGCAGCGACAAGAAGAAGTATATTTGTCTCCAAGAATCTCACTGTAGATTTCACTTCTCATCACTCATTCCTTTCTTTTCATCTGCCTTTGTGCTCTTCAACATCAAAAAGAGCAGATTCAACCCCCATAGATCACTTGCCGTCCTTTCAACATGTACGCCAAGTCGCTTCTTGCCGCCGTTTTGCTGGCGAGCTCCGTTGTGGCTCTGCCTCCGGGACCTGGTGGACCTGGCGGACCCAAGCACCCAGGGCGCGATGCCGCTGCGGATCTGCTGGCTTGTGTCAAGAAAATCCTGCCTGCAGACAGTATTGTTGGTCCGACTTCTGCTTCTTACGGCACCGCTCGCACCGGTGTCATTACGCTCAATGAGCAGTTTCCGGCACTGGTCACATACCCCAAGGAGTCTAGCTTGGTTGGCCCGCTTGTAAAGTGCGCTGTCAAGAACGGATTCAAAGTTGCTCCTCGCACTGGACAGCATCATTTTGAGAACTGGTCTTCGCTCAGTGGCTCACTCGTCATCGATCTCGAGCGTATCAGCTATGTCCTCCCTGCCAAGGACCTGAAGACTGCCACTGTTGGTGGTGGTTCTCGTCTCGGTGCGCTCTACTCCATACTCGACAAGTATGGCATCACCTTCACCGCCGGTATCTGCCCGTCTGTTGGCATTGGTGGCTACCTTGGTGTTGGCGGTTACAACATGCAAATGCGCACCCACGGTTTCGCCGTCGACAAGCTCAAGTCCATCAAAGTCGTTACTGCAGCTGGCGACTTGATCACCGTGACCCCAAACTCCAACCCAGATCTCTGGTGGGCCGTCCGCGGCGGCGGTACCTTCGGCATCGTTGTAGAAGCCGTCCTCGAAACCACCGTCCTCCCACGCTCCGCCATGTTCGTCATGAACTTCGACAACACCACTCGTTTCGAAGTCCTCAAGAAGTACCAAAACTGGGCTTCTCGTCAAGATCCTCTCTTTGAATCCCAGATGAACTTCTACTCGGACCGCACCCAGATCCTCGGATGGTACCTCGGCAAGAACATCGATCAGATGAAGGCTATCGTCGCTACTTCCGGGCTCCAGGACGTCGCAAACGGCCAGATCAAGATCACGGGTAACTGCAGCACGGCCAACTCGCGCAACTTCTGGACCTACATGCAAGACGAATGCGGCGACGACGCCATCGCTTCCGAGAAATTCTTCCAGCAGTACAACGTCGCGCCCGAGGCCTTCACCCCCGTCCCGGGCTCCGCCGCCGTCTCCGTCATCAGCGACACCCCCGCCCGTCCTGAGATCCCCCGCGCCATTCCCTGGGCGCGCGCAAACATCTACACCAAGACGTTCGTCGAGACGAAGGAGAAGCCCCTCACCGACGCGGATCTCCAGTGGGTCGTCGACAACACGAAGAACCTCGCCCCCGATCTCGGCTTCTGGTTCGAAATCACCACTTTCAACGTCTCGACACCTGCCTCCAACTCCGCTTTCCCGTGGTCTGGCGCGAAGACTCTCTGGCGCATGCAGGTCGAGAACAAGGACCCTGTGATGGCTGAGGCGTCGCGCATTGCGAATCTCTTCGAGACGGGCTTCCGTCCGCGCATTGGGTAAGTTTTGATATATCCTACTCTCTTCATTGAGAAGAATCGTGGCTGATGGATGTGAATAGACCGTACAGCTACTCGGGCTACATCGACAAGGCCATCTCCGGTGGCGACCCCATCAAGGCGTACTATGGCAACAACGTATGCCGTCTGGTCAAGACTCGCAAGCAGTTCGACCCCAACATGGTGTTTGATAACCCGTTTGCCGTGCCGGCCAAGGCCAAGGCGTCGTGGAAGTGCTAGGCTACACCATTCCTTTGAGTTCTTCGTATTTTTTTTTATTTTTCAATTTTCTTGTATATATATACCAAGATGCTTATTTCCTTAAAATTATTGTATAGATTGGTGAGATGAGATGATATGGAGAGAGGTAGTGTGGTTGGTGGAGTGATGAATTAGAACGAGACAATACTGAGCCTGAGCTTGCTGTGTTTGCAAAAACATGGGTTAGAAACTGACCTCATGTAAATCATCGGTTTCATATATTGTTTC
>Ga0247757_10002089_pt1 | contig 11076 bp, 14 predicted proteins | sample UWRJL126311R4_FD_180929 | JGI IMG/M metagenome (GOLD analysis project Ga0247757, IMG submission 180929) | Plant litter microbial communities from Arlington Agricultural Research Station in Wisconsin, United States - UWRJ-L126-311R-4 | ecosystem: Environmental > Terrestrial > Plant litter >...
CGGCGCACCTATATATGCAGGCGCACCATCCCCATCCCTAGGCGTGAGAAGGACGAAATCGAGATACCATAGCGGCAGGGCGATGAAGTGGCTGTTGTTGTAGTAATCTGAGGAAGAGTCACCAGTGGTGTAGCATGGCCACGTTACACACAGGTAAAGAAGTAGGGGAAAAGTTAAGATTATGGCAAGTTTTCTATGCTCTGTCACGAAGGGGAGGGTGGAAAGGGCGAAGCAAGCGGGCGTGTAGAATACGGGCAAGGGTCGACGATCTGAAAGCGCGGGGTACAGAGATGCGAGGGTTTGCATAACGTTAGATGAGGTTCGGCGAGAGTGAAAATAAATTTTTTAATAGCCTGATTGTTTCGTGATGAATATTTGTGCCAGACCAGGTCTTGCAAGCGGGAAAGTCGGGAGGTGGCGGATCAGGTTAGCTTGATTGGCTGAGATGATATGTTCTGCTCTCGAATGAAACCAAGCATTGCACAATATGTCCTATTTCGTAGCAATATACATTTTAGTAGAAGATACTCTGTGCCGCCGCATACCGTAGCTTGAAGAATGCGGAAATGGTGCCTTTGTTTAACCTGTTGGTGTTGTCCGGTCTCACCCTCATCCGAGACTGGTTCATGATCCGTTCGATGGAAGTGAGATTAGTAAGAAGATTTGATTCCACAGCAAGCGCATTTTGTCTCATATACTTCAGAGCCTAGTATTTGATTTCAAGTTTTCTGAAATAACTGCGCAGTCCCTTGCTGGCGGTTCTTGTCTAGGCTCACATACATTCTCATCCCAGCATGCCGGCATGCATTCCTCTAAGGTCTGTATCGAGGGATGGATATTCTCATCATGTCATAGAACACTCAATCGCAATAGCTTTACATGCTGGCCATCAGGCTGTGTGGAATCTACTCTGTTGTTGTCTTTGTCGGTTCTGTGGTCGGGCCATTGCTTGCCTGAGCGATTAGACGCGTATAAACTGGACTCACCAGAGCTTGCGCATCAAGCGTCCATTAGGCAACCTAAATAAGCACCTTTTACCCCTCGCTGATCCTGTTCCGGACGGACAATCAGGCCCTTCGGAGTATGCCAACCCAACGCACGTGAGCGAAAGCCGCGTGTGAAACATAGCCTCCAGCTTCCGGTGAACGGCAGGTGTGCGAAGAGCCTTGAAAGAAAGCGATATATCGGAAGGCAACAGGGTGAAAGGCAAGGCAGAAGAACCAACCGTGTAATCTTCGAGATGCTCAGATTGGTGATGTCTCTGCAGCACGCAGAGTTGCTCAGCACCAGTCCTGCAGCACAGCATCAACCGAGTTAGAATAATTCCTCACAGCCTGCCGGCTTAATCTCGAGGCTGTAACGATTCCATATTTTCTTTCTGTTGATTTCTCTGCTTTTTCACCATGTCGAGGTCTTTAGAATACAACGAGGCGGGTAACTATCCATATCCATTCGAGGTCAGCCATACCCATCCAGCACAGCCTCCCCACCCCCAAAAATAAGCACACCTGCAGCTACCGAAGAGGAAATGCACCGCCCACGCCCTCTTCCCTCCCCACGTTGCGCCCCCAAAACAGGCAATATTTTTCGGGCCCCGGATGCTTATTTTCGGACGGTTTTGCGGGTGGCGTGGAACGGGGACGGGGGCAGGGCGGCGGCTAGCTGTGCTGCGCTGTGCTGCGCGACTGGTCTTGCGCAAAAGAGGAACGAGGCGACGGAGAATAGGTGACTGCATGCATGCATGCATGGATATGTATGGCGGGCATGCGTTTTACTAAACACGGGAAAACGGATGGTGGGTGTGTGTGGCGCAAGGTGCGGAAGAGGGAATGGGAGGTAGGGTGCTGATATGATATATGGACGTAGGGCGGCCCGCCTCGTTGTAGGGTTCTCGAGGTCTACACCGCGTGAGACTTACTTTTGAAGGACATCAGTTGTGACTTTCGGGCTTGAGGAGGGGTTCTGGTCTAGGATCGCATTTCCGTACGAATAGTTCGATTTACGAGGCCCGACGCGACTCACTACCACTACCATCTACACGAAAAAAAAACACGAATTCCCGGCTCTGGGAGTTTTGAGAGTTCTGGGAAGCTCTGGTTCAGCGTCGCATTTCCATACAAACAATCCAGCTACGAAGCCGACACAACCTCACCTCCTTCCACCTGGACAAGGCAACGCAAATCCCCGTCCTCTTGCGACGGCACACCGTCCACAACCGCCTTCTCGAGCAACAAAACCATCATCATGTCCGCTCCAGCCTACACTTACCACCTCCTAACTCTCGCCATCCTCCTCCTCTCCCACATCCCCTTCGCAACAGCAACGTACCTCCGCCTCTCCTTCTCAACGCCATCATCTACACAACCCACCCCCTCCTCTCCCATTCCCCTCTACCCCTGGCTCATCCCCGCCCCTCCCCCCACCAACGCCAACGCCAACACAACCCTCTTCCCCCACCGCCCTCTCCCAACACCATACTGGACACGCACAGGGACGGGGACCGCACCTCCCCCAGGCGCACCAAGCGCCAGCAACACGGGCTACTTCCCCTGGCGTAACGGGACGAATGCAACGTACCACTCGCCCCTGCTGCACAGCAGCACGAGCTGGAACATCAGTGCGAGCGTGAGCAGCACAGCGACAGTTTCTTTTCCTCCTCCTCCCTCTTCGACGAATACGTCCGAGACGACCGCTGCGCCGAGTCTGTCATCCCTGAGCGTGGCTATACTACCAGGATCCCCCGGGACGCGATCCACGCAGCAGCCGGTGCCATCGCAGGCCCCGACGCAGACGGGACCCGGGGAGCCGCTGTTCACGGCGGGGGCGAGGAGAGGAATGGAGATGGGGATTGCGTGGCGATGGAGTGCTGGGGTTGCGCTGGTAGTTGGTGTGGCGATGACGTAGGAGGGTACGGGATATTGAAATAAGGAATGTGGGCTTGAGTCAGGACGTGTTTCAAATCGTCTGGGAATGGTGATGCACGCAACTTTAATTCCTTTGTTGAGCATTGGTGGCGTTTTGGCATAATACCCTTTCATGGTAGAATTAGCGGGATGTGGGTTTCGAGAGCCGTGAGAAGGAGATTGGGCTGTCTGTCTGATTGTGCATAGTAAAAAGCTACAGACGATGCAAAAAGAAATAGATAGCGAAAATAACATGAGAGATACTTGGATTCTTCTACTCGGTACAGCCTTGGCTTAAGCGTTATCTACAGGGTGCGAAGCCATTCGCAGCAAGGAAATCTGAGACGTCCGGTGTGCATTGGTCTAAGACACAAGAAAAATGGACTGTGGGGTGTGGGGGAGCAGGGCAGAGGGCCAGCTTAGTAGCCGTCCTTACCCCACTTGTTGTATGCGTCGTGGAGTTCCTAATCCCGTTAGATGTGCTAGTGAAATACTTGAGAAGGTGAAATACCTTGGGGAGGGTCACGTTGGGGATGACGACCTCGTTCAATGCCGAAGGGGCATCCTTCTTAGGGGCATTGAAGTCACCACCGGGGTGGTACTGGTACTTGCCCTCACCACCACCCTCCTCCCACGGCTTGCTGTTGGGTGCCTGGGAGACGGAGCGCTCAGAGGAGGCGCTGGTGGGGGAGCGGGCTGCATGTGTGAGCGAGGCCTCGGTCAAGAGAGGCTGTGTGGGCGCGCGAGCTTACAGAAGTGCCATCCGGCAAGGCCAAAGATGCCGCTCATGATGGCAAGGAGAACCTGTATATCCGCGTCAGCTCCACGCTCTGATGGAGATGGTGCTGTCTTATCGGAAAACGAAGCAACGGACAGCCGGCTCGACCGAGCAGAGCCTGTCGACTGCCCGCGGGAGCTCCCAGCTACTGCTGCACCGTCCAACATGGCCAATTGAGGGGAGTACGACATACGTAGAGTTCGGGGTCACGCTTCGCACCGGCCTTGAGGGCGTCCTTGGAGGCCTGCCTGTCCTCGGTAGTCGCGGCGCCGCTGGCCCACCGGCGGGTGAGCTGGGGGGCCTGGGCGGTTCGCAGGCGCGGGGCGGCGCGGAAGGCGGTGCGGCCGATGATGCTCGACATTGCGGTTGCAATTGAGGGGGTAGAGTGGAGAGGGAGGTCGGTGTTGGGGAGTGACGTTGCTGCTGAGGAAGCTTGCGGTGGTTCGATGCAGCTGTGGGCGGGCCAAGCGCCAAGCCAGCAGCCATGCGGGTTAGGTAAGCAGCGGAGTAGGTAAGCAGCGCAGGGTCACGTGCGGCTCGCTTCGGCGGGCGGGCCTGGGCGGGCTTCGCCTGTTCGCTGCTGCGTCGGAGCAAAAAACCAGCCGGGCCACTCAGCGGCCGGCCAGCCCCCGCGCGGCCCAGGTTGCGGTGATGGCGAGCTGCATGCCGCAGGCCGCATGTGCCCCCCAAGCCAAGCCCAGGCCCAGGAACCATCCATGTGCATCAACCGTCGCGAGTCACCCGCCCCTTTTATCCATCGTCACCTATAGCCCTGCCGTCCGTCACCGGCCCTCTCTCGCAGTCGCCCGGCCTACAAGACGTGCTTCGCTCGCCGCCTCGTCGCCCCGCTGCCGTCCCTTCTTGCACTCCTTCACTGCCCGTTTGCCTTTCCCGCCCTCAGCCAGTCTCCCCCGGAGTTTGCTTCCCACCCGCGTCGCTCCGATTCTAGTAGAGTTTTTAAGGTTTCGAAACATTGTTAAGACATGCCCCTATCTGACCCGGTGTCATGCCGTTGCTTGTGAAGAAGTCCTTTAATCCTGCTCGCACCTCTTCTTCGCCATGACGACACCCTCGGACCTGCCGGCACCGCACTCCCTCACACGTCCCGCCATGGTCGCACACGACGACCAAACCTCGCGCGAGCCCGCCAGCACCGACGACGACTTCTCGCAAAACCGCATGTCCACAAGCAGCCGCGTCCTGGGCATCACCGGTCCAGCAGGCGAGCCTGGCCTGCCGCCCTCGCGGCCCTCGTCCATCTCAACCGCACAGTCCGGGAATCGAAGATGGTCGCAAGCAGGGCCATCGCGGCGCGGGGGAGGAGCCTTCCACAGCGGCGCCAGCGCTGCCGGAAGCATAGGCACAGGCAACCAAAGCCGGCCCACAACGTCTGCAAGCAGAACCCACGTCCCACTGGCGGCCCACGGCTTTTTCCGGCCCATGAGCTCGCAGAGGCTGCAGCAGCAGCGCAACCAACGCCCAACTTCTCTCCTCGGCCACAGTTCGCTCTACTCGGAAGGCACCAACGACCTGGGAGGAAACCCCTACCGCCAGAGCATCGGCTCCACCACCCAGACCATCCGAGGCCAGCACCCGCTGGGCCTGCACCACGACCACGACCACCCTCCACCCTCGCGCGGCACCGACATCACCGACCGCGATTTGCCCGACCGCACCACTGCCAACTCCACGCCCACCGGCGCTGAGACGGTACGGAGCCAAGGTGAAAGCATTACACCTCTTCACCCGCCCAGGCCCCAGCATCTCGATCTTTCCAAGACCCTCAAGGCCGACCCTGGAAAGATTCCCACCCCCAGCAAGTCACCGCGCTCGTTCAAGTCCAGCTTCATCCTCCCCAGCCGCGAAGGGCGGGCTTCTCTGATGCGACCCCAGCCGGGACACGAAAAGCTGGCCTCTGCCGAATCTTCCCCGCGAATGGCACGGAAAGAGGCTGCCAGAGAGACTACCAAGAAGGAGCTGGGCAAGAACTACCAGTACTTCTCGGGCCGCACCGTTTTCTGTTGGGGAGGGCGTTTGCAGAACACGCGTGACCGTCCCGTTAACATTGCGACTGGCCTTTTCATCATCATTCCTTCCGGCCTCTTTTTCGGTTTTTCGTACGTATACCCGACTTCACAGCTGCGAGGACAGGCTAACACTTGTTTCCAGAGCGCCATGGCTTTGGCTTCACGTTTCTCCTTCGATACCCGTCATCTTTGCGTACATTTTCTTGATCTGTATTTCTTCTTTTATCCATGCGACTGCGTCAGATCCCGGGGTAGGTGAACTCTCAAGTGGGAAGCATGTGACTGTTCTGACCTTTACAGATTCTCCCCCGTAATCTGCACCCATTTCCCCCACCTAATCCTAATGAGGACCCGCTTAGTATAGGGCCTCCTACCACCGAATGGACCATGGTCGTGTCGGCTAACGGCGTAGGTGCGGCCATGGAAGTGCCGACCAAATATTGTAAGAGCTGCAACATTTGGCGGCCCCCCCGCGCCCACCACTGCAGAGTTTGCGACAATTGCATCGAGACGCAAGACCATCATTGTGTGTGGCTGAACAACTGCATTGGCCGGCGAAACTACCGGTACTTTTTTACTTTTGTCACTTCTGCCACTCTCCTTGGTGTTTATCTGCTTGCCGCAAGTCTAGTACACATTCTCGAATGGAGGAATCAAAACGAGGCATCGTTTGGGGCAGCAATTAGCAAGTGGCGTGTCCCATGGGCCATGTGTATCTACGCACTCCTGGGCACCCCCTATCCGTTGAGTCTGGGCTTATACCATGTGTTCCTCATGGGGCGAGGCGAGACCACTCGAGAATATCTCAACTCCCACAAGTTCATCAAAAAGGATCGCCATAGGCCTTTTTCGCAAGGCAACGTACTCAAAAACCTGGTCACGGTCTTGCAGCGGCCACGACCGCCGACGTACCTGAATTTCAAGCGGAAATATGAGGAGGGTGACCAACGATTTGGGCCGCGCAGGGGTAAGCGCACAGCACCTTTGTCAGCTGAGCAGCAGGGCGGCGGCCTGGAGATGCAGGACGTTCGCACGACAGCACAAGGTTTCCAGAGCCCATCCAACAGAACACCGCGCAACGACAGCGGTCCAAACGCAGTCTAAACATGACAAACGACTGCAAACCGAGCTCAGGTACGGGCTCACGTATAACAATACCCATAATTACTTATTTAATGTCTTCATGTATGTATGTAGCGATGGCAAACGAGCAGTGTTTGTTTGCTGCACTTGTAGGTTAAAACGCGCCAGTCGTCGCGGAGAGGAGGATGGTGGTGGTGGTAGTGTCCCGCTCGTGCTGTAGATAGGCGCAAATGAAATGATCCAGCAGAGTCAGCTTCTTATCTTCTCTTTCTCGGCGAGATTAGGGATTACGAGAGGCGAAGGGAGGCTTCGGCAAAGTCGACATGGAGGGATATAGCCGCGGCATGGCGACGTGCTGGAAGATGGAACAATGGGTGTGTAGCGTAGCATAGCGTAGCGTAACGTACAGCCGGAAGCAGTACGAGAAGCCCTCATGTATGCATTTGACCCTCTTGCGTGAAAGCATCGCCGACGGGACGCAGACGGCCTAGAAAGTGGAGGTTGTACACGCAAATTAGGGATAGTGGCGCCATTGGCTGGATGACTACTCACATGCGGTATGTTTACGAGTGGAACCCCCAACCGCTCCACGACCACCATCCGGGCGAGCAACTTTCGCACCCGGGCCTTCGCGTGCCCTCAATTCACGGTGGTTCGCACGATCCAGCTGCCTCAGACGGGTCCCAAGCGTTTTCGGCGGCCTCGCTGGCATCCTGCGGCGAAACTTTCGAAGTGTCCCCTACAGGAAGGCGCCCTGGCCCAAGCCGACGTCCAGCGCGTCCAGACTCCTGCGCCTTCTCACCCCTCCACCACCACACCAACGCCGCCGCACATCGCACGCATCTAGCATGGCGACGCGAGACACGTCGCCGACGTCCATTGCCTCCGCCCTGTCGAACATCGACATGCACAGGGATAACGAAGCCGCGACCCGCAGCTCCGTGACCGCGTCACCTCCAACCTCCACACCCCCCACAAGCCTCGGCGATGAGGCCAGTATACTGTCTGGCGAAGTCAAGATGGAGCACACCGCAGAGGCACACGAAGAACTGCTGGCCACCCCGCAGGCGCCTGTTGCCACGCCCACCGCGCCACAGTCTACACCTGCACCTACCAGCAGTGAGGGACGCCGGCCGACACGGAGCTCACGCAAGTCTGTCGTCACGTATAACGTGCAGATTCTAGCCGGCACTGCCATCCACACACCCACCAAATACCTGGAGAAACACCATAGCAGCGTGTTGCACGGTGACATCGAGGAGGTCATCCAGAAAAACCCCGCTCCCTCCCCGAAACGACGCAGCTCGAGACGCCAGTCACAGCCCGAACCCATCGATCTAGATGACCCGGCCGAACAGCAGCTGGCCGCAGAGGCTGCGCAGGCAGCACAGCGCCGCACTTCCTCACGCGTGACCGACCTCAGGCGTGAGGCTCTGCGGAACCTGAGCGGTGTGGGCGACGCTTCTACGAATACTCTCTCGAGCGGAAAGGACCGGGTGCAGAGTACGCTCAAGCGCAGCGCGTCGGATTCGCGGTTAAGCTCGTCCATGCAGTCAGCGCCGTCGGTTCCTGCCAAGAGATCACGCAATGCACGTGGAAACACATCAGATGAGGGCCACGAAGAAGAGGAGGAGGAGGAAAAAGAGTATGTCAAACCCAAAACCAAGCAATGGCTCAAGCAGGGGTTGTATGTTGGCCAGGATCGTCTTTTCGATCCTCGACTCTCTGAAAGCCGGAACCGGGCGCGAAGGAAGTCGCGAGCCGAGAAGGAGAGCACGGCCCTACCGCTCCCAATTTTCGCAGGAGAGAAGATGCTGGAGGGTGACCCGTGTCGGAATTATAGGGATTTCAAACTGCCGTTTGATGTCTATAATCCTCTTCCTCGCAAGGTGAAGGTCGATGGTTGGGTCAAACTTAACAAAAGTGAGCTGCCTGCCAATGGTGAAAAACTGTTCTAACGTATTCCAGACCGCTTCATCGGCGATGCATCGGCGTTGTGGAAGCGTGACAAACAAGATTCGTCTCAGTGCTTCTGTGAACCCGAGGATGGGTGCGGGGAAACCTGCCACAACCGTATCATGGCTTATGAGTGTGACGAAACCAACTGCCCTCTTCCGGCTTCGCTTTGCAACAACCGTCCCTTTGCCCAACTGAAAAAGCGCGCCAAAGGAAATGGTTACGATTACGGTGTCGAGGTCATGGAGACCGAAGGCAAAGGCTATGGAGTCCGGTCCATGAGGTGCTTCGAGCCTCACCAGATCATCGTCGAATATGCCGGCGAGATCATCACTCAGGCCGAATGCGAGAGGCGCATGAAGCAAGTTTATAAGAAAGACAAGGTTTATACCCCCTTCTCCAAGTTTCTAGGCGCTTGGGTTCTGACATTTGACAGTGCTACTATCTCATGAGCTTTGACAACAAGATGATCATCGATGCCACGCGTGGCACCATTGCTCGCTTTGTTAACCACTCTTGTGAGCCTAATTGCGAAATGATTAAATGGACAGTTGGTGGCGAGCCTCGAATGGCTTTGTTCGCTGGCTCTCGTGGTATCATGACCGGAGAGGAGTTGACATATGATTACAATTTCGAGTATGTCACCTGTACCCTCTCACCTTCAACGATGCTAATACATATGCAGTCCTTTCTCGCTAAAGAACATCCAGGAGTGCAAGTGCGGCACCAAATCATGTCGCGGTGTCTTAGGCCCCAAGCCAAAGAAACCTGTCAACGAGGAGAAATCGCTTCCTTCTGCTCTTTTGGCCGGAGCTAAGCGCAAGCTGCAGGACGTCTTTGGGTCCGGTCGTGGTTCATCGAGTGCTCCAAACTCACCAAAGAAACGTAACATAGGAGGATCTGCTCTAACCAAAGTCAGGAACGCGCTTGCGCAAAATGAAGCAGCTCGAGAGAGGGCAGAGAGGGAGGCAGCTTCCCACGCTGCCCAGATCGCATCCCGCGAGAACCGTGCTATGATGCGCTCAAAGTCCGTAAGCATGACTAAACGATCCAAAGTGCTGCGCAAGACGATAAAATCCACCTCCGGAGGTACCACCACCCGCCGTACGATCTTTAGCGTCCAACGGCCAAAGCCTACCAAGCCAGGAGCATTGAAGCCTGTTAAGCACTTGCCAGCAGCCCTTAGCCGCTCAACTAAATCTTCCACTAAAGCACCCAAAGCACGCCCTCGCAGTCCCTCGCCAGAATCGGAATCGGAATCGGAACCGGAATCTTCTGATGATGGCTCCCCAAACATCACACCTGCTTCCCTTCGTAGCGCGACTAAGAAGAATCTCCAAAACGGCTATCAATCCGTCAAGCGTCTCAGCTTCGGCAAGAAGTCCAATGCTGTGCGCGATGCAAACTCGAGGAGCGCTTCTCTTACAGAAGAAGAGGACGATGATGAGGAGGAAAAGCGTGTCGGCAAGGCTCTTGCGTCGTCTAAGTACGAGGGCAAGAAGAAGGGGTCGGCTTCTGCGCCAAGGGGCTTGCATAAAACGGGTGCTGGGATCGTGAAGGTCAGGGGTCGTGTAAGGAACAATCGTGGACGCTTTGTTAGGAAGTGAGATGGAGGGATGGGGAATGGGGAATGGGTTTTTCTCTGACGAGAAGGGAAGATGACTTCGATATGATTGACGGGAGTACTAGGAGGCTTCTTTTTTCCAACCTGTCTTACAAGCTTAACTCTTTTTCGCTACTCGTCTCATATCACTTCCTCTCGTCTTTGCTCAGCTGTTCTTTTCGGAATCAACTGACAATAAAACAACCAAGGGATGGATCATGGGCGTGGAAGATTTTATGTATCATGGAAGGCTTTTACTAGGAGGATAATTCAAATCTACAGTGGGCAAGGAGGGGAAAGGGGTATCTTTTATAACTCTATGGTTTTTTTTTCCCTCGATTTCTCTTATTTCGAAAACAGCAATATATGCATTGGGATCGTTTGGTGCATTGAGGTCCCTTTTATTTCCTTTTTTTCCCTTCCCATTTTAACTGACTGCTTTCAGTCGAGCTTGTATCGAGGGGCACAATTACGTACTATCTCGTCCCCTCGAAACAGAATGGAAGGTGCCCTTCTTTTTCTCTTTTTTTTTCTTTACTTTCCCATGCGTTCCTGTCTCTGTTTTAACCTAGTTCCGGCGCGGAGGGGAGCATGCGGTTTATGTTCTTTTCTTTTCTTTTCTTTTCTTTCCTTTTTCCCTTTTTTTTTTATATACTTCTTTTCCTAAGGAACGGGGCGTTTCGGGCGGCTGGATTCAGTCATTCTTTCCTTTTACCCCCATAGGAA
>Ga0247757_10002090_pt1 | contig 11072 bp, 1 predicted proteins | sample UWRJL126311R4_FD_180929 | JGI IMG/M metagenome (GOLD analysis project Ga0247757, IMG submission 180929) | Plant litter microbial communities from Arlington Agricultural Research Station in Wisconsin, United States - UWRJ-L126-311R-4 | ecosystem: Environmental > Terrestrial > Plant litter >...
TAATAATATTAATTATACTAATATTAAGCTATTCTACTTATAGGAAGGCTTATATATAGGCTAATTAATCCTTTTTTTTTTAAGTCTTTAGTTCTTTTTATTTACGTGATAGTACGTTAGCGACTATATTTATAGTACCTAGGTAATAGGAGAGAGTTATATTATAGTTAGCGATAGTAATTACTTATTATATTTATTAGGGTATTAGCTCTTACTTTATAGAGAAGTATTTAAGCGCTCGATAATCTACTAAAGTATTAAATAATTATTATAGGCTAATAAGCTAAAATCTTTATTCCTTAAGTCTATAAATAACTATAAGTATCTCCTTATTATATATATTATAGTTTATTTATAGTCTACTTATAGTTTTAGAGTAGAAAGTAACTAGGCGCTAGAGACTATCGTTCTATAGCTATAAGAGTACTCCTATAGTAATACTATTACTTATATTAATCTTAAGTTAGGTTTAATAATAGGGTAAGTAGTAAGCTAGGATATTATTTAATAATATAAGATCCTTAACTTATTAAAAGGCTATTAATTCCTAATTATTAAATATATACTATACTCCTTTCTTAAGTAGCTTTATAAATAGTTAAATAACTTATCTATAATCCTTAAGGAAAGCTCTATAGAAATTATAGAATCCTAGGAATAATTATAGGCTTTTTACTAATATAGGGATAGGCTAGTCCTTAATAATAGCAACTTTCTTAGGATCCTTTTATACTCCTTCTATACTAATAATTAGTCCTAAAGACTTTATTCTTTTAATAGTAAATTTACTCTTTTTAATATCTATTTATAAACTAGTATTATAGAGTTACTTAAGTACTTATATAATATATATTTTATACTTTAATAGGTCCTTAGAGTATATAAGGATATTATTAAGGTAGGCTATATAGAAGTTATTAAGTAGTCTATATAGAACCTTATTAATATAGTATTAGAACATTGCTAGGCTATTATAGAGATTAAAGGGTAGAATACGATACTTATAGTTACTATATTATATATAAAAAGTAGTTAGGTCCTTAGCCTCCTTATTAAGTTGAATATAATAGAAGGCCTAGTAGATATTAAGCTTTATAAATACCTTTATATATACTAATTACGTTAGTATCTCCTAAATAAGAGGGATTAGGTATATATCTTTCTTTATAATTATATTAAGTTTCTAATAGTTAATATAAAATCGCTACCCCCTTCTAGGTTTCTTTATAAAGAGGATAGATAAGGTATATAAGGTATTATTATAAGTAATAAAACTATATTAAAGATAATTATTAAGATAGCTCTTTACTAATTTAAGTTATTTAAGAGATATACTATAGAGAGGACTAGTTATTAATATATTCTTAGAGATTAGTTTAATCTTATAGTTAATATCCTTCCTATATAGTGGTAGCTCGTTAGAATTCTTTTTAAAAAAGTATACTAGGGTAGCGCTAGTATAACTAGGATATAGTAGCTTCTTATTAATAAGTTATTAGAGTTCTACCTTAAAGTCTTCCTCTATAGATTTCTTTTTCTAATTCTAAATTAACTTATCTACTTTATAGATACTAATATATTCGAGTATAGTATTTTTCTATTAGGTATATATTATAAAAGTAGCAGCTCTAATAGTATTAATCTTAAGGCTAGCTTTTATAAATATCTCTTATAAGATTAGCTAATAATAAGGTACTCTTTATATCGTCTTAGATAGCTATTAAGGGTAGAGTTATTTATTTATTTTTTAAAGATTTTCGCAGGTGGAAGTACGCTAAGTAGAAGGACGCTTCCTAGAATATTATAGAATCGATATATTTATCTACCTATTACGTCGATCAGCGTTAGTCTAATATACTAGGTTAATATCTAGTAAGAGCCCTTACTATATAGGAATTACAATATTATATTTATAATTAATCTTCGTATTATTAGGCTGGCGAAGGCTTTACTATTTATAATTTAGCTAGATATCTATATCCTCTAGAAGCTTCTTTTTAATAATTATATTATAATATCTAGTATTATAGAATACGAAGTAGGTACGTAGGCGATAGCTATTAAGTACTAGGTCTACCTATATATACTCGTCTACTTATCTATTTAGATAGCTATTATAACCTACTAGGGGTATTACTTCTATACTATATATTAGAGTATAAAGCTTTTTCTTAATTACGTGGAGATACTTAGGGTGGACTAGGATATAGCTACCAGCTCTAGTATCGATAAGAGCGTTTAATTTAACTATTAGCCTATTTATTAAGATTTAGTATAGTATAATAAATTACTTACTATTAAATAGTTAATTATATATACTAATAGCTCTATTAGGTAACTTTAAGGAGGAGACTTCTCTTAGAGAGATACTTTTCCTAATTCGTTATTAGACAATTCCTCTACTACTTTATAGAATATTTCCTCTTCTATATTAGTTAGAAATTCTACTATCTATTTATTAATTTACTTGATAGCTTTCTATTCTACTAGCTTACTTAGGTATAAGTAAATTATATAGCTAGGTTTATAATAGTAGTAGTAGGTTAGCTATTCTACCTAGGCTAGCGTGGTAACTAGAGCGCGAGGGCGAGGAAGAGGTAGTAAGGTTTCTAAATACTTATAGTAGTTAAGCTTAGGGCACGAAGTTATTCTTATAGTTCCTTTTATATTATTTTCTCCTTTTAATATTCCTTATTAAATTCCTTTTATTCTTTTTTAAGGGTTTCCTTTAAATTATTATACTTAGTAAGAGCGTTAATAGCGAGTTAGTAATATATATATATATCTATTAACGTTCTATATAATAGAGGAGTAGCTAGTTCGCTAATTCTTATAATACTAAGCTAACGTCCTTTTAAAATATTTTTATAACTAATTCTTTTATTACCTCTAAGAATCGATCACCTGCTAAGGTTAGAAGCCTAGGTATTAAGTTCTCTTCTTTTATCTCCTAGATCGTATATACTAGTTTAAGCGCTATATCTTAATTATAATTTTCTTATATTACTAGAATATAATTCTTAATACTATATTCCTTATAGAAGAAGTATTCTTTTATATTATAGGTAGTATCTATAGCTATATATTTAAGCGTAGAAGCGATATAGGGGTGCTTTAGTACTATTATAAGGGTTTCGCTATAGGTAGAATAGCTATAGTTAGGTTTCTTTTATATAGAGAAGGTATATAAGTAGGTAGTACTCGCGATAGTTATAGAAGTATTAGTTTAATTATAGAGTTTTCTAATACTCTTATTTATTAAATAGGGTAGTAGGTTTATTTAGTTCTACTAGCTATCCTATAGTAGCTTATAAATAGAAGAAACTTATTCTTCGATTCCCTTTAAGCTATACGTCGCTTAGTAGTCTAGGAACTACTAGGTAAGTAATCTAGCTTATTAATAAACTAACGCTTAGCGTAATTATACTACTAGATTCTTTAGGGGTATATAGAATTATTTAAATACTACGTTCGAGTAGATCGAGTAGAAGAATATATAGGCTAAGGTTATATTATTAAATTATATATTTAAGTAGATCGAGTAGTAGATAACCTAATATTATATCGCTATCGCTAGCTAAGTTAATAAGTAATCTTAGTATAATATAAGGATAGGTATAGGCTCTAGTATTAAGAGTAGATAAGGTAGGTTAGCTCTATTTTAGCTATACTAAGATAAGGAAGAGAATAGGTATAAAGGTTTAGCAAGACTATATAGTATTTAAACTTATTAATATACTAATGTCTTACTAGGGCTAAGGTTCTACCATCGCTTTAAGTAAAAGGTCTAATTATATAATAAAACCATGTAATAAAAGTGATTATATAACGAGGCAATCCATTATACTTAAACTCTACTAATATTTCTTCTTCTATATATATTACTAGATTGACTACTACTAGATTAAACTACGATAAACCTATTATATAAATATTATTATTATTAATTAGCTTAAACGAATATACCTAGTATAAAAAGTATAATCTTATCTTTATTAGATATATCTATATAAATTATAATACTCTAAGAAGGTATAAAGAGTTAAAAAAAAGGGAAAAATTATTAGCTAGTATAACTAGTAGTATAACTAAGAAAGGTAAAATAAATACTAGAGGAAGAAGTAAAAGATAAAAGGAAAATACTACTAAAATTCTATCTTTTAGGGATAATAGATTAGATATAGAAGTAAATACTTTTATTATAACTAATATTATAGATCTATTAATACTACTATTATTACCTAGTTAGACCTTACTTAATAATAATAGTAAAAGACTATAATAACTAGTAAGTACCTATACTATATTAATTAGATACCTAACTATTTCTAACCCTCTAGTTTAGCTATTTAATACTAGGGCCTCGCGATATATATTAGGTTATATAGACGATTTTTCGTCCTTAATAACTAGAAAGGGAACTATTACTATTATAGGAGGTATTAAGCTTCCTATTAATAATATTAGAATAATTAAATTATATTATTAACTCCCTAATAACTTTACCTAGATTATAGAATTAATAAATATAGTATATAGTAATAAGCTTTATAAAACGCGACTCTTTTCTTAGATATATATTAGGGAAAAGTATAATCTATTTATAAAGAAAGACGATCTTTTCCTAAGTAAGTAAAGTAAGAAATATATATAGATAAAATATATCTATAGTATTCTATAACTCTAACTCGAAGATAATACTCTAACTAGTTTCCAAGGTTTAATTATATAAGTATCTTTATAGGTAGTATTACCTATCCAGCTCCCTCTCACCCTATTAGAGGATATCCTAAATAATATACTAACTATTTAGGATAGCTTAGATAGATCTACTAGAGACCTTAATAAAAATATATATTTCTTATCTTTTAATAAATTCTACTATACCTTTAGCTACCTTAAGATATCTAGGCTAGACTACTTATTTAAAGATATAAATATTATACTAGCTAAGCTAGCCTCCTTTAAATACTTAACCTACCTACTATCTAAGTTAAAATATTACTAACTAGTATAGATAAATTATAAACTAAATAAAACTAAACCCTTTAAAGTTATTTACTTAGACTTATTTAGAAAATTCTCCTACCTAAGTATAGGTGGATCGCAATACTATATTTTATTTATTAATAACTATATAAAGTTTACTTAGATTTATTTTCTAAAAACTAAGTTAGAAGCCACCTAGGTAATTATAGATTTTATCAACTATCTTAAGTATTAGTATTAGGACGAAAAATTCGCTATATTAAGACTTATAAAAATAATCTTTTAAAAGTTCTAAATAGATAATAGTAGTAAGTATATTAGTATATCGCTCTAAATATTCCTTTAAAAGAAAGGAATTATCTATAATATTATTCTATTATATACTTATAAGTATAATAGGATACCTAAGTAATATAACTAGATTATTATCTAGATAGCTAGATTAATAATTAACTCTAATAATCTTATTTTCCTTTAGGTTAAAGGAGTTACTATAGCTTACTTCTTAAAAAATTTAGTTCTATATTTTAGCGATATTTTATATCGCTTACCTTATAAGAAATTATTTAGAAAAAAACCTAGAATTAAATACCTATATCCTTTTAGTATAATAGCTTATATCTATATCCCTAAGGAAGCTCGAAAACCTAGAACCAAATTTCTCTATTATACTAAATAAGGTATTTTTATAGGCTATAACTATAATACTTATATATATAGAGTATATATTTCTAACTAGTACTATATTATCTAATCTATAGATATATAATTTTAGTTATTTTTAAAATAGAAATAAGTATCTTATTTCTAACTATTAACTAAAAGTTCTACTACTAAGCTCTTAAAATAGTTAGACTTATATCTAGAAGAAGTATTAACTAACTTTTCTAATTTATTATATAATCCTCTATAAGTTTAAGATATAGATTTAAGGACTCTAGGGGCTACTATATAATAAAAAGTTATAGCTAGATAAGGTAGCAACCTTAACTAAATATAATCTTAAGGAAGTCCTATATAACCTAGCCTAGGAGATATAAAACCTCTACTATCTAGTCTTACTAAATTACTAAAGAAAAGTAGTAAAGTATTAGCTTCTAGTTTACCTATTTAATAAAGGGGTAGAGGTATATTATTAGTTTCCTAAAGTAGCGCAGCCTTAAATATTAAATATTTAAGATCTATAAGAGGTAGCTTTATTTTATCTAATACTAGTATAATAACTCGCTCTAGCTAGATAGTAAAACTATTAGCTAAAGCTTATAAGAATGCTTAATAAAGTAATATTATTATTATAGGAAATATTAGAAGTAGTTCTAGAATTATTAATAACCTTAGATAAAACTTTAATAAGGACTATAACTATTTAGAAGTATAGAGTTTTCTATCTTCTACTTATATCGACCTAGATATACCTATTACCTATAAGGAGGCAACTAATAATAACTACTATAACCTATAAAAACTAGCTATAGATTATAAACTAATAGCTCTCTAAAAAGCTAAGATATAGGAGCTAATTAACTAGGATAAAATCCCCTTTAGCGCTAAGTTAATTAGAATAAGATAGGTTTTTATAATAAAACGAAATAAAAAAAGAAGAATTATTAAGAGGAAGGTAAGAATCGTTATATAGGGCTTTATATAGAGACTAGAAATCGACTATAATAAAATATATATACTAGTAGTAAGATACGATAGTCTAAGGATAATTTTTACTATTACTATCTTAATAGGATAGGACCTAAGATAAATAGATTTTAATTCTATATATCTAAATAGAGAACTTAAATATTTACTATTTACTAGGGTTCTACCTAGTATTACTTCTTAATAGGGGAAGGCTCTATAAATATTAAAAACTATTTATAGTTTAAAGTAATTAGGATAAGCCTAGTATAATATTTTAATTACTTAGCTTATTAATATCTTAGATATAAGAAGAGTAGATTTCGACTTCTATATTTTTATTAGGACTAACCTAATATTTAGAATATATATTAATAATATTTTAATAACTAGTACTCTACTCGTAATTAATCGATTTATACTAGCTATTAATAATTATTTTAAATTTAAGAACTTAGGAAAACCACGCTTAATACTTAGCTTAGAAATCAACTATCTAGATAATAGCTTACTCTATCTATACTAAAGAACTTTTATTAGAGCTATATTATAAAGATATAAAATAGAATTCTATAATAGTTAGAAAATACCCCTAGATTTAAATATTTTCCTAACTAGGACCCTAGTAGGAGAGGATATTAATCTAGAAATATAGAAGTAATATTAGTTAATCCTTAGATTAGTTAACTTCTTATCTATAGTTTTATACCTAGTATTTAGTTTTCCTTCTAGTATACTTAGCTTATACTCTATAGCCCTATCTAAAGCTTACCTAAAAATACTATCTTAAACCTTATAATATCTATAAGAAACTAAGGATAATTATCTAGAAATATTAGCTTAGCCTTAAACCTCTTAATTAAATATTATAATATACTTAGATACCTTATTTAGCTTAGACCCTAATAATAGGAAGTCTTTCTTAGGCTATATACTAAAACTTAATAGTTATATAGTAGGTTAGTCTTTAAAGTAATAAAGTTACGTCGCTAGAAGTACTTATAAAGCCGAGTATATAGCAGCTTCTTATATAGCTAGTTATCTTATTTAAATAAAGAAGAGTTTATAAGAGTTATTACCCTTATATAAGCTCTAGTATTCGCTATAGGTTGATAATAAACCTGCTATTACGCTTATCTAGGACTAAAAAATAAATTATTATTCGAAATATATTATAATTTACTTCTATTTCGTGCGAGAATATTTTCTAGAAAAGGAGTATATTATCGAGTACGTTAGAATAAAAGATAATCTGGTAGACTTATATATAAAGATATTACCATTACTAACCTTAAGATCGTTACTAGATCAAGTAAAATCAAGTTCGGATTAAGATAGATAAGAATTGGACTTAGATAATTATATCTTACTGGTTGTATAATACTGCAACCTATGGGAGGACTATTGGAAATCGCGTTCCTGCGTTCTAGCATATAGAGCAGTAGCGTTTACGCTCTAGCGCCTTCTATATAGTTAGCTTCTGCATCATAGGAAATTCATCACTCTTACACCAACTTCATCACAATACTGGGCGAGGCTGTGATGAGGGTTGCAAATAAAGTGACAAGGATGGTCGAAGTATGCATGTTGGTTTTGACGCCTTTCGAAAAGACAGTCGACGTTTCAGTTAGCCTGGTTTAGTTTGAGTTTGTTTACATGGGGTATATATACGTATTGACTTGTCATCAGGTGATCAGAGGAGCCGCTGTCTTACTTACTAATGGCATGGGACTCACAAACATTTTCCATAGATCAGGCATCCTTCACGTAGTGAAGCGTGTTGTAGAGTTCTTGGATGTAAGCTTAATGTCTGGGCGGTTCACTCCCCAGAGCTGTGATTGTATGTTTGCTAGTACTTGTGAGGATTGTGTTCGTCTACTTACCGAATATGGACGCCCAGTGTGACGCCGTCCCGCGCGGAGGGCCCGGCTAATAGTAAAGGAGTATAACGCCGATCCCCTAGGATCGTACGACAAGCGAGTTTTGTGCTAAAAATAGAGTATCTACATTCCTTGCGGTATTTTTTAAGCAAATGCAGGGGGTATCATAAAATCAGGAAAAACCATGCAAAGCACCATTTCCAGCCCAAAAAAAGGTGTAAAAAAGAACAGCTTTTCTATAGAATTATACAACCTTGATCTTTACTAAGCTATCTCATAATGCATATATTATGGCGATAATGTCGAGTGCTACGGGTAACAGCTGGCCAATTGGTATCGTGGTAAAAGCCACATCCAAAAATTTAAATAACAGAGAAATTAGACTTCGTCTATGCTTGCCAGCTAAATGCATATTCTTCATACTGAGTATTAGAGGTGAGGTTCTCAAGAGCCATGGTGAATGCATTTAAGTCAATGGATTTTTGAGAATGTCTTTCCTTCGTTAGTGTTTAATATAGAAGCTGAAATATGAGGCAACACGACTATCTTTCGTTGCAATTACTTATATTCTCTCAGCTTCACACTCTACTCGTTTACAAACGACATTTTACTACAAAATGAATGCAATACTATCAACCTAGTTATTGTCACCTACACGACTACGGTATACGCGGCCATGGAAGATACATTAGCAAGCCTAGTGTGGCCACTGAAGGTACTAATCACGATCCGAGCGTTATGATTGACTGCACCACTGCCCATAGAGCCTATTGTATTGATGCTCACTCTTCAGAATTCCTATCCTATTTTAGCTCAATATGAATGACGCTTCAATAGAACCAGGGTTATCGAACATGCACATTGCTCTTACGATTAATACTACCCAAGCGAGACGACAAGCTCCCACTTAACACATGCAGAGAATAATTATAGCACTCTTATCTCTAGGACGCCGAATATAACATCGACTGGTTTCGATCCTAGCGTTATCGGAATGACTTCAACACTATTTTACCAGTTGGAACAATTGCCAGGAAACATTTGAGACCTTTAACCCTCAGAAACGACCATATCTTACAGTTTATGACTCTAGTCGGTATATTAGCTTATCATGGCTATCGGAAGAGGGCATTAAATACCCCCCCCCTTTTTTTTATTTGGGTGGGGGGACTGAACTACGAACGTCTAGGGAATTTCAATTACTAGTATATTCTGCACAACATGCACCACATTGCCCTTAAACCACAATCAAACTCCTTCTCTTGAATCTAGGTTAACCATTTCCCTCAGCCTTTGTGCACTCCACACTTCATCCCTTCGCATTCTCGCTAGCATTTCAGCATGTGCTCCATGTTCCTTCGCCAACTCCATCAAGTTAGCACATACAGATCCCCGTATCCCAACTAGACTATCTAGGTCCAAGAACCACGCATTAGGCGTCTGTGTGAGCTCCTCTAAAGCTAGACAGTTAAGCGCATGTACGCGCTCTACCCGGTTCAAGCGCGTTTGCTGCTTTTTGTCTTGGCAAGGCGCTTCTTGGTGGATATGGAGGACTGGCGAAGTGATTTGCAGAGTCGCTTTTGGAGGGCCGGGATACACAGGGATTTTGCGAGGCGGGACGATTCGCGGGCGAGGAAGGCGTCGAGGTTGGATTTGCGAGCAGCGAGACTGAAGAAGGAGCTAGTATTCGCGCCTAGGATAGGGCCGAGGGTAGATGAGAAAGTATATACATCTAGATCTGTAGAGATAACTTGTGAGGAAGGTGCAGAGGAGAGAAATTGCGATAGGTAGGGGAGAAGGGAAGGGAGGACCGATTTAGCGGGCAAAAATGAGGGCCATGGAGATTTGAGGCAAAAGTGGACGAGCTCGGATGTGATGTGCATAGATATCGACCACGATAAGGCTGAACATGCCTAAAGTCTTCTAGTCAGTTGATATAGTCTCAGTGATGATTAGATATTGAATATACTACCTTGGCATTCAGCGTGGTGTTAGGGTCCTGGTTATTGCTTTCATCATACCTTCCACGAAAATGACCAAGTGCATTCCCGCGATACGCAAGCGACACACTGACCCCTGATGAATAATTATAACCCAAAAGATTCCAAAAAAGAGTGCATTGATCCTTAAAAGGAAGCGACTGTACAATCATAGCAATATGGTAGCTAGTCAATCTATCTGCAAGCTGCTGCAGCGAAACCGTGAACTTAGCGTGATGGGGGAGTCCTTCAACAATCGATATGTCGCCAGATTTATGTTCAGAGATAGGAAGCTGGTTGGAAGGATCGGGGTCGCAGGGCCCGACGACGAAGCGCCGCAGCGGAAGATATTTGTTTAATTCCTTATGGTGTTTGGTGTTTTCTGATTCAACTAAGGGGTATCATAAAATTAAAACTAAGAACCATGCAAAGCACCCTTTGCAGACCAACAAAAAAGGCGTGAAGAGGATAACTACCAGCACTTGATCCGCAAACCAACAGTCGATGACGCTACGAGTCACGTGGACTAAGCGAATATGGCCACAGCGGAGTAGTGCGCACAAATCATAAGATACCTGATTATCTCCTCATCCCA
>Ga0247757_10002091_pt1 | contig 11071 bp, 9 predicted proteins | sample UWRJL126311R4_FD_180929 | JGI IMG/M metagenome (GOLD analysis project Ga0247757, IMG submission 180929) | Plant litter microbial communities from Arlington Agricultural Research Station in Wisconsin, United States - UWRJ-L126-311R-4 | ecosystem: Environmental > Terrestrial > Plant litter >...
CCTCACCGTTGGGCGCCTCCGCGTGGATGGCCGAGACGTCCTCGACGGCGCTCGTCGCCAGCGGTGCCGATGACGGCGCCTCCTCCGCCGTCGCGGCGAGGAAGTCCACCAGAGACTTGCCGCCGAGCTGTGGCCATCCGTTACCTTCTGGCCCCCGCAACACGGTCCAGATCTCCTCCAGCAGAACGCGATCCGAACGGGGGTTGGCCGGCGCTGGCAGCGTGCACGGGTCGATGACGACGGGTTGCGGCGCCACCGTCGGCGCTGCCTTGCCCCGGAAGTCGCCGCGCATGTCCTTGGCCACCTCTGAGCGGAACCAGTTCATGTCGACGTTGCCGGGATCCCACTTGCCCTGAATTCCCGCGTACTCCTTGTGCCCGATCACCCGTTCGGCGTCGACGCCGAGTCTGAGTGCAAGCGCGGCGCAGGTATCCCGCATCGAAATGATCTGGGCGTCGGGCCACCGCTCGTTCTTGTCGTAACTGCCGCCGGGATGAATTGTCGGCCAGGCACATTCGATGCCGATCATGTGCCAGTTGGCGTTGTTGGTCGGCAGCCACGGGTAGCTTCCTCGGCCCGCATGCCAGCAGACGCCGACCGCGACGATGGTCACGGTGCCGTCGGGTCCGATGTGCAGATTGGCGAGCGGGCCGTCGAGATCGGGCCTGCCGTTGCGGATCGACTGAGCCGACTCACGCGAGTTACCGGTGTGGTGCACCATGATGCCGCGGATGTCCTTGAAGTCGCCGTGACCACTGTTCTGCCATCCCGGCAGCGTCTTCAGCCGATCGCCAAGTGCGGGTCGCAAGGCGTCTTCCAGCCAGGTCGGATCACCCCGGTGGGTACCACGGTGGGCGTCCTTCCTGCTCCGCGTACGCGACACGGGTCCCTGCGCGAGGGCCCGCTGAAGCACGGTCTTCGCTTCGTCCCACTGCTTCTCGTAACGATCGCCGAACCCGCTCTGCTGTACCCTCTGGGCGAATTCGCCTGCCAGCCTTGGGTTGTCGTGTGCGCGGGTGTAGTCACTGGCCAGGGCCGCCAGGAACATGTCCGCGCTCTCGGCCAGGTCCATGCGCCTGCGGTTGCCATTGACGTCGCCGAACAACCCACCCCAGCCCCACGGGCGCCCAGGGGCACCGGGGCGCGAGACCTGCTGCTGGAAGTAGCCGGAGGACAGCCCGTCGTCCGACTGGCTGTCGTGGGGAAACATCTCGGACTGCGGATCCTTGCGATTGAACGGGCACCACCACTGCCGGTTGCCCTGGCGATCCTTCGCGCCCACCTCGGTCGAGATGGTCATCAGTGCGATGATGGTGGCGAGCTCGTCGAGTCCGCGCCGCAACGACACCGCGTGCACCTCACGCGCGATCTGCTCGCGGGTCCGCAATGGGCTGTCGTTGAACTTGTTGAAATTCTTCGATTCCACTTGAACTGCACCTCCTGTGTGCGCTCACGGACCCGGTTGGTCGCGACGGTTGCGCTGCAGTGGAGTCGAAGCTAGATGTGTACACCGCCCAGCACGCGAGTAGTCGACTACCTGTTGCGCGTGCACGGTGGCCGGGGTGAGCGGATTCGGTTACACCGCAGAGTCGGGGAACGCGACCACCGATAGGAAGCGAATCGGCAGCGCAATGAGGTCGACGGGACCGTGCGCGCCCTCGCCGTCGAGCTGGAGCGAGTCGCCGGAGCTCAGCCGGTACACCGAGCGGCTGTGGCCGTAGTCCATCACGCCGTCGAGCATGTAGATGAACTCGGTGCCGGGGTGCTGGAACAACGGGTACGTCCGGCTCGTCGCCGTGAGCGTGACCTCGAGGCACTCCAGGCGTTTGTGCTCGCCGCGCAAGGATCCCAGCAGCTGGTAGTCGTGTCCCTCGCGGCTGCCGTTGCGGACGATGCGCGCACCGGTGCCCGCCTTGACGAAGGCCGCCGGGCGTTCGACGTCCGCTCCGCGGAACAGGCTGGTGACGGGCACGTCGAAACCCTTGGCCAGCAGCGCCAGCGTGGCCAGGCTGCACGACGTCTGGGCGTTCTCGATCTTGCTCATCATCGCCTTGGAGATTCCGACGCGGGCCGCCATCTCCGCGACCGTCAGGCCCTGCCGCGCGCGGAGCTGGCGCACGTTGCGGCCGATGGCTGCCTCGAACTCGAGCTCTTCCAACGCCTCGCGCGGATCACGGTCACGGGCGGTCCCTGACTCGTTGCGGAGCAGTGGAACAGCGCTTTCGGGGGACGCGCCTTCGGGCGAGGACACGGTCGCCTCCTAGCGCATCTCGCCGGCGCCGGCATACGGGTATGGGGACTTCAGCAGCTCGTCCTCGGCGAATCGCGACAACCGGAAGTCGGTCTCCGGGATGCGGGGGTCCGCGCTGCGCCCGTCGGTCACCAGGTCGGCGACCAGCCTGCCGACCGCAGGGGCGATCTTGAAGCCATGCCCGCTGAACCCCGCCGCCACGATCAGCCCGTCGACGCCGGCCGGTGAGATCACCGGGTTCCAGTCCGGTGTGACGTCGTAGCAGCCGGCATAGCTGCCGGTGATCGCGGCGTTGGTGAAAGCGGGGAAGCGGGTGCCGACGCGGTCCACCGTGACGTCGATGAAGTCGTCGCCTGCACGGTTCGGGTAGTCGTCGGGGTCGGCCTCCTCGACGTGCGAGAGGTCGCTGTTTCCGAACAGCAGCTGCCCGCCCGGCTCTGGCCGCACGTACTGCAGCGACACCAGGTCGGAGAACACCGGAACCGGACCGAGTTCGACGCCGGGGGCGACCATCACGATCTGCTCGCGCACGGCCCGAATCGGCACGTCGATCCCGTAGGGCTCCAGCAGCTCCCGCGTCCACACCCCGGTGGCGATCACCACCGTCCCCGCCGACACCTCGGTGCCGTCGGCCAGGCGCACGCCGGTGACGCGGCCACCGTCGAGCAGGAGGTCGGTCATCGCGGCGCCCTGGCGGATGCGCACCCCGGCGGCGCGAGCGGACACCGCGAAGGCCTGCGCGGTTTGGTAGGCATCCCCGAAACCGCCGCGGGCCTCGTAGGCGAAGGCGGCGAACGGGTCGAGGTCGGCGAACGGCCACAGCGTCGCGACCTCGGCGTGGTCGATTTCCTCGGTCTGCACGCCGACGGCGCGCTGGGCGGTCAGGCTCTTGCGCAGGGAGCCGACGTTGACCTCACCGACCCCGACGACGTAGCCGGTCTGTCGGAAGCCGATGTCGGTGACGTCGGCGCCGAAGAACTGCTCCGGCCTCTCGAACACCTCGAGGCTGGTCGCCGCCATCGCCGCGAGCGAGCTGACGCCGTAGTGGCAGCGGACGATGCCGGAGGACTTGCCCGTCATCCCCGATCCGACCGTATTGCGCTCGGCGAGAACGATATTCGTGACTCCGCGCTGGGCAAGCGCCCAGGCTGCGGCCGCACCCTCGATGCCGCCGCCCACGATGACGACGTCCGCGGTGTCCGTCACGGGCGCAGTCCAGGAATCCAGTCGGTGCCCGCCAGTGGCACCCGCGCCATCGCGGCCGCTTCGATCGTGACGGCGACGAGGTCCTCGGGCTCGAGGTGGCGCACGTGGGCCTTGCCGCAGGCTCTGGCGATGGTCTGCGCCTCCATCGTCAACACCCGCAGATAGTTGGCCAGCCTTCGGCCGCCCTCGATCGGATCGAAGCGGGCGGCGAGCTGGGGGTCCTGCGTGCTGATCCCCGCCGGGTCGGAGCCGTCCTGGAAGTCGTCGAAGAAACCCGCTGCGCTGCCGAGTGCTTCGTATTCGGCGGCGTAGCGCGGATGGTTGTCGCCCAGTGCGATCAGCGCGGCGGTGCCGATGGAGACGGCGTCCGCGCCGAGCGCCAGAGCCTTCGCGACGTCGGCACCGTTGCGGATGCCACCGGAGACGATCAGCTGAACTTCTCTGCCAGCCGCGCCGCTGCGATGTACGCCGAGCTCGGCCAGAGCCTGCACCGCCTGCGGAATCGCGGCCAGCGTGGGGATTCCGACGTGTTCGATGAACACCTCCTGCGTCGCCGCGGTGCCACCCTGCATGCCGTCGACCACTACCACGTCGGCGCCCGCGTGGACGGCGAGCTTCACGTCGTAGTACGTCCGGGACGCGCCGACCTTGACGAAGATCGGCTTCTCCCAGTCGGTGATTTCCCGCAGCTCGTTGATCTTGATGGTCAGATCGTCGGGCCCGGTCCAGTCGGGATGTCGGCAGGCCGAGCGTTGGTCGATGCCCTCCGGGAGCGTCCGCATTCCCGCAACGCGTTCGGAGATCTTCTGCCCAAGCAGCATTCCGCCACCGCCGGGCTTGGCGCCCTGGCCGAGGACGATCTCGATGGCGTCGGCCTTGCGCAGGTCGTCGGGGTTCATCCCGTACCGCGACGGCAGGTACTGATACACCAGGTACTTGCTCTGGCCCCGTTCTTCGGACGTCATGCCGCCGTCGCCAGTGGTGGTGGACGTGCCCGCCTCGCTGGCGCCGCGCCCGAGCGCCTCCTTGGCAGGTCCGGAAAGCGCCCCGAACGACATGCCCGCGATGGTCACCGGAATGTCCAGATGCAGAGGATGTTTGGCGTTTCGATCGCCGAGGACGACGTCGGTGCCGCAGCGTTCGCGATAGCCCTCGAGCGGGTAGCGGGACACCGAGGCACCGAGGAAGAGCAGGTCGTCGAGGTGGGGTAGGGGTCGCTTGGCGCCCCACCCGCGGATGTCGTAGATGCCGGTCTCGGCCGCGCGCTGAATCGCCGCGATGGTCCGGCGGTCGAACGTGGCGGATTCACGCAGACCCAACTGGGCTCTGGTGTCGGGATTCTCGTTCATCAGTATCTCGATGCGTTGTCGACGTGGAAGTGGTACAGATTGCGGGCCGAGCCGTAGCGCGTGTAGGCGCTGGTGTCGTCGCCCTCGTAGCCTGCGGCCTTGAGCAAGGTGTTGAGTTCCTGGTGATGCTCGGGTCGCATCTCCTTGGCGACGCAGTCGGCACCGAGCGAGGCGACCGACCCTCTGACGTAGAGGCGGGCCTCGTAGATCGAATCGCCAAGGGCGTTACCCGCATCGCCGCGGATGACCATGCGGCCCGCCTGCGCCATGAACGCGCTCATGTGCCCGACGTTTCCCCCGACCACGATGTCGACTCCCTTGATCGAGATGCCGCACCGCGCAGCGGCGTTGCCGTCGATCACCAGCAGACCGCCGTTGGCGGTGGCGCCCGCGGACTGCGACGCGTTGCCCTTGACCCACACCGTGCCGCTCATCATGTTCTCGGCGACGCCGGTTCCGGCATTGCCGTCGATGGTGATCTCCGCCCGCTGGTTCATACCGGCGGCGTAGTAGCCGACGTGCCCGAGCACGGTGACCTTCACGTCCGCGTCCACCCCGACCGCGACGTTGTGGGCGCCTGCGGGATTGGCGATGACGAACTCGCCGGCCAGGCCTGGCGCGTGCAGCGCGGAGTTGACCTCCCGCAGCGGGGTCGTGGCGAGGTCGAAGTGGACGGCTGAGGAGCGGTCCCGCGAGGGGTTCGTCACCGCGTCCATGCGTAGACCACCTCCGGCTCCGGTTCCCAGATCTTCGCCTTCTCGACACCCGGCAGGCCGGACAGCGCGCGGTACTCGCTGCCCATGGCGACCCAGTCGTCGGTCTCGGCGATGACGGCGGGCTTGCACGCGATGGCGTCGCGCACCACCGCGAAGGAATCGCGGTTGGACACCAGAAGCGTGTAGAAACCGTCGAAGGTGGCGCAGAGCTCCTTCAACGCGGTCTCCACGTCACGGCCCTCGGCCAGTCTGCTCGCCACGAACCGCGCGCCGACCTCGGTGTCGTTCTCGCTGTCGAATCGCACCCCGGCGGCGCGCAATTCGCGGCGGATGGTGGCGTGGTTGGCGAAGGAGCCGTTGTGCACCAGGCACTGCTCGGGTCCCACGGCATAGGGGTGCGCCCCCGATGGCGTCACGGCCGACTCGGTCGCCATCCTGGTGTGCCCGACGCCCTGCCAGCCGCTGGCTTCGCTCAGACCCCACGACGCAGACAGCGTTGCGGGGTCGCCGACGCCCTTGAGCACGGCCAGGTCGGCGCCGAAGCCGGCGACCAGCGCGCCGGGGTACTCGGCCCTTACGGCGGCCAGCAGCGCCTCGGAGTCGACGTCGGCCGTGACGACGGAGGTGTCGCCGACCATCTTCACGTCCACCGATGAGCCGAGCTCGGAACTGACTGCAGCACCGAGGCTTTCGGGATCCGCACCGGTGTCGAGAAGTGACACGCAACCTCGGCCCGGCGGCGTCCACCCGGGATGGCCGTACACGGCGACGCCTGCGGAGTCGCTGCCGCGGTTGGACATCTCGCACAGCATTCCGCTGAGCAGTTCGCCGAGCCGGGGATACAGGTCGGGCGTGCGCAGGTGCAGCCCCACGATTCCGCACATAGCTTGCCTCTCTTCGGTTTCGGTGATCAGAATGCGGTCAGGTACTGGTCGACCTCCCACGGGCTGACCGCGCTGTGGTAGGCGAAGAACTCGTCGCGCTTGAGGTTCGCGAAGTAGCTCGCGACGCCGTCGCCGGACGAATCGAGCACCCCGGTGATGATGCCGTCGCGCTCGAACTCGTCGACGGCGTGCAGGAGGGTCGGCGGCAGCGTGGGGCGGTCACCTGCCGTGCCGAGCGGCCCGGGGTCGAGGGTGCGCGCGATCCCGTCGAGGCCCGCGCCGAGTGAGGCGGCGATGGCCAGGTAGGGGTTGGCGGATCCGTCCCCGCCCCGCAGTTCGACGCGCTGGTCGTCGGGCACGCGGATGTAGTGGGTCCTGTCGTTGCCGCCGTAGGTGGGCTGCTTGGGGGCCCACGAGGCTCCCGACGCGGTGGTCAGTGCACCGGTTCGCTTGTAGGAGTTGACGGTTGGGCCGACGACGGCCTGTATGGCGCACGCGTGATCCAGAATGCCCGCGATGAACGAGTAGGCGGTCGCCGACAGGCCGAGGCCGCGGTCGTCGGAGGCCGAGGCGAAGACGGCCTTCCCGTCGCTGGTCAACGACAGATGCAGGTGCAGGCCGGTTCCCGTTCGGTCGCTGAACGGCTTGGGCATGAACGTCGCGATCATGCCGCGGTCGGCCGCGATCATCGACAACAGGTACCGCAGGGTGATCACCCGGTCGGCGGTGGTGAGTGCTTCGGCGAACTGGAAGTTCTGCTCGAACTGGCCGTTGCCGTCCTCGTGGTCGTTGGCGTAGTTGGCCCAGCCCAGCTGGTTCATCGCCGACGAGATGGTGGTCAGGTGGTCGTACATGCGGGTGACCCCGCGGGCGTCGTAACAGGGCTGCGCCGCGGTATCGGCCGGGTCGGCGGTCGCCAGGCTGCCGTCGGGATTGCGGGTGAGGAGGAAGTACTCCACCTCGGCGCCGACCCACGGTTGGAAGCCCGCGTCGGCGGCGCGCTGGATCAGCGACTTGAGGATGACCCGGGGGGCGAACGGCCACGGCTTGCCGTCGACGTGCGGGTCGCAGTGCACGATCGCCAGCCCCTCCTTGATGAAGGGGATCGGGGTGAAGGACGCCGGATCGGGGATCGCCACCAGGTCGGGATCCTTGGGTTCCTGGCCGATGGCGCCGACGGCGTAGCCGGCGAAACCGACGCCTTCGGTCGCCAACAGATCGATGGCCTCGACCGGCACCAGCTTGGCGCAGGGCTTGCCGCGAAGGTCGACGAAGAGCGCGAGAACGAACGTGGTGCCCGCATCGCGCGCGAGCCCCGCGAGGTCGAGGGTTTCGTTGGAGGCCTCGGCAGTCATCGTGGTCCTTGTCTCTTGCAGGGAATCAAAGTATCACGGTAGGAAACCCATCTCGCAACCGGAGGCGGACCCCGCGACTGTGGGTTCGGCACCGAACTGTGTCAGCATCGACGCGTGAGACGGGTGCGGCCATTGACGACGGTGGTGGTGATGGTGGCCATCGTGGTGGGGACCGGTGTCTGGTGGTTGTTCTTCCGCGGTCCCTCGTCAGCGGATTGCGCGCCCGTGCGAGAAATGCTGACGTTCAACAAGACTCAGATCGACGCGCTGAACGCCAAGACTCACGTCCCCGACGAGGGATCCTTCGAGGCGGCGACCGAGCCCAGTGAGCTCGAGTACCGAGCCTGGGTCGACGGGCTGGCCGACCGCGCGGCGAAGGTCACGGCAGAGGGCTTGGCCGCGCAGGCGCACGAAACCGCGCAGGCCGCGCAACGGCTGATTGAAGCCCGACTCGACTACGACGTCCAAAGCGAGCACATCGCGCCCGGGGGCCCGATGCCACCGGCGGCGATGCTGGTCGTCGCGTTCAACGACGACTTCGAGGGCCGCGTCAGACAGCTGGCGACGACGTGTCCGGCGTGAACGCCGACCCCCAGCCGCCGGAGAAGGCGATCTCGCTCAACGGCAACCGCTCCCGGGGGAGCGAGTCGCGCTCGACGATGTCCTGCGGTGCCCCCGCGTAGTCACCGAGTGAGCCAACGGCTACGACCACAAGGGCGCGCACGCCGTCGGGAAGGTCGAATGCGGCCTTGGCGGCATCCGGATCGAACCCGGCCATCGGGTGCACCACCAGTCCCCTGGACACCGCCTCCACGCTCAAGTTGGCCAGCGCCGACCCCGTGTCGAGGGCCGAATACCGTGCCGTGACCTCGTCGGGCCCCTCGTCGGCGGCCAGCAGGACGAGCGCGCTCGCGGCATGCGCGTAGGCATTGCCCCGTTTCAGCGTCCCGGCCAACCGGTCGAAGGTGTCGTCGCCACGCAGGCCGACCACGAACCGCACCGGCTGGCGTCGACCCCAGGTCGGAGCCCATCTGGCCGCCTCGAGCAGCGCGGCGACGTCTCCCGGCGCCACGACGGCGGCGGGGTCGAAGGCGCGCGGGCTCCACCGTGCGGCGATGTCTCGGTGGATGGGAACGGAGGTGTCGGCCAGCCGGCCGCTGGGATGGTCGGTCACTGGCCCAACGCTACCGCCGGGCAGGAGGGAAAACCGGGTGGGCAGACCCCTTATCCTTTATGGGACTCTCCCCTGGCCGTCGGGAACAGAAGGAAGGCAGACAGTGGCGCTCGTCGTGCAGAAATACGGCGGATCCTCGGTGGCGAACGCCGACCGCATCCGCCGCGTCGCCGAGCGCATCGTCGAGACCAAGAAGGCGGGCAACGACGTCGTCGTCGTCGTATCGGCCATGGGGGACACCACCGACGACCTGCTGGACCTGGCCCGTCAGGTCAGCCCCGCGCCTCCGCCCCGCGAGATGGACATGCTTCTGACCGCGGGTGAACGCATCTCCAACGCGCTGGTGGCGATGGCCATCCACTCGCTGGGCGCCCAGGCGCGGTCCTTCACCGGCTCGCAGGCCGGCGTCATCACCACCGGCACCCACGGCAATGCCAAGATCATCGACGTGACGCCGGGGCGCCTGCGGGCCGCGCTCGACGAGGGCCTCATCGTCCTGGTCGCCGGATTCCAGGGCGTCAGCCAGGACAGCAAGGACGTCACCACGCTCGGTCGCGGCGGTTCGGACACCACCGCCGTCGCGTTGGCGGCTGCGTTGGACGCCGACGTGTGCGAGATCTACACCGACGTCGACGGCATCTTCACCGCCGACCCGCGCATCGTGCCCAACGCCAGGCATCTCGACACGGTCAGCTTCGAGGAGATGCTGGAGCTGGCCGCATGCGGCGCCAAGGTGCTGATGCTGCGTTGCGTGGAATACGCCCGCCGCTACGACGTTCCGATTCACGTCCGGTCGTCGTACTCGCAGAAGCCAGGCACGCTCGTCAAAGGATCGATGGAGGACATCCCCATGGAAGACGCCATCCTCACGGGAGTGGCCCATGACCGCAGCGAGGCGAAGGTCACCGTCGTCGGGCTGCCGGACGTTCCCGGCTACGCGGCCAAGGTGTTTCGCGCCGTCGCCGACGCCGACGTCAACATCGACATGGTGCTGCAGAACATCAGCAAGGTCGAGGACGGCAAGACCGACATCACCTTCACGTGTGCCCGCGACAACGGCCCGACGGCCGTGGAGAAGTTGACGTCGCTGCAATCCGAGATCGGGTTCACCCAGGTGCTTTACGACGACCACATCGGCAAGGTGTCGCTGGTCGGCGCCGGGATGCGCAGCCACCCCGGCGTCACCGCCACCTTCTGCGAGGCGTTGGCCGCGGTCGGCGTCAACATAGAACTCATCTCGACCTCCGAGATCCGAATCTCGGTGCTGGTCAAGGACACCGAGCTAGACAAGGCGGTGTCGGCGCTGCACGAGGCGTTCCACCTTGGCGGCGACGAAGAGGCCATCGTGTATGCGGGAAGCGGGATTTGATGCTGGGGCGAGCGAAGCGACGGGTGATCTAAGTGGTAAACATTGGCGTAGTCGGCGCAACCGGTCAGGTCGGCCAGGTGATGCGTCGCCTGCTCGACGAGCGGGACTTCCCCGCCGACAGCGTGCGGTTCTTCGCCTCGGCGCGGTCCCAGGGCAAGAAGCTGGAGTTCAAGGGTCAGCAGATCGAGGTCGAGGACGCCGAGACGGCTGATCCGTCGGGCATCGACATTGCGCTGTTCTCGGCGGGTGCCACCATGTCTCGCGTCCAGGCGCCGCGCTTCGCCGCTGCGGGCGCCGTCGTCGTCGACAACTCCTCGGCGTGGCGCAAGGATCCCGACGTCCCGCTGGTGGTCTCCGAGGTCAACTTCGAGCGCGACGCCGGGCGACGGCCGAAGGGCATCATCGCCAACCCGAACTGCACCACGATGGCCGCGATGCCGGTACTCAAGGTGCTGCACGACGAGGCAGGCCTGGTCCGGATGATCGCGTCGACGTACCAGGCGGTCTCCGGTAGCGGACTCGCCGGCGTCGAGGAACTGTTCGAGCAGGCCCGCGCGGTCGTCGAGGACAGCGAGCGGCTGGTGCACGACGGCGCGGCGCTGACGTTCCCCGCACCCAGGAAGTACGTCGCCCCCATCGCATTCAACGTCGTCCCGCTGGCCGGTTCCCTGGTCGACGACGGCTCGGGGGAGACCGACGAGGACCAGAAGCTGCGCTTCGAGAGCCGCAAGATCCTCGGCATCCCCGACCTCCTCGTCAGCGGAACG
>Ga0247757_10002092_pt1 | contig 11057 bp, 10 predicted proteins | sample UWRJL126311R4_FD_180929 | JGI IMG/M metagenome (GOLD analysis project Ga0247757, IMG submission 180929) | Plant litter microbial communities from Arlington Agricultural Research Station in Wisconsin, United States - UWRJ-L126-311R-4 | ecosystem: Environmental > Terrestrial > Plant litter >...
CTCCCTTCACGGCGTTGCGGACGAAGACGATGCGGCCGCGCGCGCCGGGAACGGCGCCCTTGACCAGCAGGAGGCCCTTCTCGGTGTCGACCGAGTGGACGGTGAGGCCCTGCACGGTGACGCGCTCGCCACCCATGCGGCCCGCCATCCGCATGCCCTTGAAGACGCGCGACGGCGTCGAGGACGCGCCGATCGAGCCGGGCTTGCGGTGGTTGCGGTGCGAACCGTGGCTCGCCGAGACGCCCTTGAAGTTGTGGCGCTTCATTACACCGGCGAAGCCCTTGCCCTTGCTGGTGCCGACGACGTCGACCAGCTGACCGGCCTCGAAGATGTCGACCGCCAGCTCCTGCCCGAGCGCGTACTCGGCGGCGTCGGAGGTGCGGATCTCGGTGAGGTGGCGGCGCGGCGTGACGCCGGCCTTCTCGAAGTGACCGGCGGCGGGCTTGTTCACCTTGCGCGGGTCGATCTGGCCGTACGCAATCTGCACGGCGGTGTAGCCGTCCTTCTCCTCCGAGCGGACCTGGGTCACGACGTTCGGGGTGATCTGGACGACGGTCACGGGGATGAGCCTGTTGTTCGCATCCCAGACCTGGGTCATGCCGAGCTTGGTGCCGAGCAGACCCTTGGTCGTCTTGACTGCAGTCATGGCGGGGTCCTTAGAGCTTGATCTCGATGTTGACATCGGCGGGCAGGTCGAGTCGCATCAGCGAGTCGACGGCCTTCGGCGTCGGGTCGATGATGTCGATGAGGCGCTTGTGGGTGCGCTTCTCGAAGTGCTCGCGGGAGTCCTTGTACTTGTGGGGCGAACGGATCACGACGACCACGTTCTTCTCCGTCGGCAGCGGCACGGGGCCGACCACGGTCGCGCCCGCGCGGGTCACGGTGTCGACGATCTTGCGTGCCGACGCGTCGAGTCCGGCGTGGTCGTACGACTTCAGCCGGATGCGGATCTTCTGTCCCGCCATGCGTTCTCTCTCTCGTTTCTCGCGCAGTCCCGCCCGGGACTCCGCCCGCGCGACACTTCGTTCGCGCACCGCTGTTCTTCTGGGAAGCTCCGCCGCACCCCGCGGTCGGGCGTGTCGCGCATGCGGCACACACGTCACCCACGGGGGGATCGGGATTCGATTGAAGCTGTGTTCTGCTGTCCGCGGCCCAGCTTCCCGTGTCGGGGCTGTGCACTGCTCTGACAGTGAGCCGCACGGTGAAGCGCGGCGTATTGAACTAGAAGAGTTTGCCACACCCCGGGAAGTGCTGCAAGCCGGGCGTGTCGCGCTCTCTCAGCGCCGAGGCGCCGACGTCGAGTGTCGCACGACGAATGCGAATCGCGCCGGATCGAAGCCGTCCTCCGGCACCGCTCCCTCGATCTCATCAAGGAGGTGGCGGGCGGCGAGTGCGCCCTGTTCGGCCGGGTACTGCGCGACCGTCGTGAGGCCGTAGTGGACGCCGTCCTCGTGCCCGTCGATGCCGACGACCGAGACGTCGTCGGGCACGTGCAGGCCCGCGCGGCCGAGCCAGGTCATGGCGCCGAAGGCCATCTCGTCGGAGGTCGCGAAGACCGCCGTCGGCGCGTCGCGCGGGTCGCCGAACAGCCGGCGGGCCGCCTCGCCGCCGCCGCCGAAGGCGTAGCCGCCGTCGACGATCCAGTCCTCGCGGATCGGGAGGCCGGCGTCGGTCATCGCATGCCGGAATCCGCTGAGGCGGTTCGAGGGGACGGCCGCGTTGAGGCCGAGGACGTCGCTGCCGCCGATCTGCGCGATCCGCGTGTGGCCGAGGTCGATGAGGTGCGCGGTCGCGAGGTAGGCGGCCTGGTGGTCGTCGACGCCGATGTGCCGGACCCCGGCCGCGGGACCGCCGACCGCGATCGCCGGGAAGTCGGTGCGCTCGAGCTCCGCGCTCTCCTCCTCGGTGAAGGTGAGCGCGAGGACGAGGAGCCCGTCGACCCGCCGTCGGAGGATCGAGCGATGGAACGCACGGTCGCGTTCGGCGTGGCCGCCCCCGAGGTTGTAGAGGAGGAGGTCGTATCCGCGGCGGCGCAGCTCCTCGTCCGCGCCCTCCAGCACGCGCGTGTAGAACCACCGGCCGAGGACCGGGACCAGCGCGCCGATCGCGAGGTTGCGTCCGGTCGCGAGACCCGACGCCGCGGCCGAGGGGATGTATCCGAGCTCGTCGGCCGCCGCGCGCACGAGCGCGAGGGTCTCCCCCGCGACGGTCGGCAGACCGCGGAGCGCCCGGGAGACCGTCGCCTTGGACAGCCCCGTGCGCTCCGCGATCTCGCCGATACCGGGCACGGACTACCTCGGGACGCCCTCTTCCGCCCCCGTCTCGTCGGCCCGGAGGCGACGACGTCGGCGGACCAGGAGCACCGCCAGGGCCACCACGGCGACCAGCAGCAGAAGCGCCCAGAGGAGCGCGGACTGCCCGGTCAGCTCCGCCACGACCGTGACGATGAAGAGCATGGCCGCGACGCCGCCGACCAGCCCGACGAGCACGTCGGCGCGGTACGCCGCCTCGGGCGGTGCCTTCAGTGCCATGGGCCTACCCCTTCACGCCGCCGGCCGTGAGGCCGGACACGATGCGCCGCTGGAACACGAGCACGAGGATCACGAGCGGGACGGTCACGATGGTACCGGCCGCCATGATGGTCGTGTACGGCTCCACATGGGGCTGACTGCCCGTGAAGCGCGCGATCGCGACGGTGACGGGCTGCGTCGCGTCGCTCGAGAGCTGGCTGGAGATGAGGTACTCGTTCCAGCTGGCGATGAACGCGAGGATCGCCGTCGTGAAGACCGCCGGCGCCGCGAGCGGCAGGATCACGCGCCAGAAGGCCTGGATGCGCGTGCAGCCGTCGATGCGCGCCGCCTCCTCGAGATCCCACGGCATCTCGCGCAGGAACGACGTGAGCGTGTACACCGTGAGCGGCAGCACGAAGGAGATGCTCGGCAGGATCAGCGCCTGGTAGGTGCCGTTCCACCCGATGTTCGTGAACAGCTGGAACAGCGGCGACAGGAGCGCGACACCCGGGAACATCGAGGCGGCGAGGATCAGGCCGGCGACGATGCCCTTGCCCTTGAACTCCAGGCGGGCGAGCGCGTAGGCGGCCGAGATCCCGACCACCAGGGCGATGATCGTCACGCATGCGCCGATGAAGACGCTGTTGAGGATCGCCTGCCCGAGGTGGTTGCCGAGCCGCGTCGAGAGCGCGGTGGCGAAGTTGTCGAGCGTCACGTGCGTCGGCCAGAAGGCCGTGTCGTACGTGTAGCCGACGTCGCGGAACGCGGTGACGATCATCCAGTAGAACGGTGCGAGGCACCAGATGACGATGATGATCGCCTGGATGCCGGTCCGGATGCTCTTGCCCCAGTGCCGCTTGTAGCGGACGGTCGTGGTCGCATCCTCGATCGCGCGGTCGCGGGTGCGGGTGGCGGACGCGCTGCCGGCCGCGGGGATGGCGGTCACTGGAGCTCCCCCTTCTGCTGTGCGGCCTGGGTGCGCACGACGTTCGCCCCGAGGAAGCGGACGAAGATGAACGCGACCAGGAAGATGATCAGGAAGGTGATGGTGGACAGCGCCGACGCCGCATTGAAGCCCTGGCGTATCTGATTCACGACGAGGATCGAGAGCGTCGATGTCGCGTCACCCGGTCCGCCGTTCGTGAGGATCGCGGGCAGGTCGTACATCCGGAGCGCGTCGAGCAGGCGGAACAGGATCGCGACCATGAGCGCCGGCTTGACGAGCGGGAGCGTGATCCGGAAGAACGTCTGGATCGTCGTCGCACCGTCGACCCGCGCCGCCTCGTAGACCTCGTCCGGGATGAGCTGCAGGCCCGCGAGGATGAGCAGCGCCATGAACGGCGTGGTCTTCCAGACGTCCGCGATGATGATCGCGAATCGGGCGGGCCACTCGTCGCTCGTCCAGAGGATCTGCGTGCCGATGATGCTGTTGAGGATCCCCGACGCGGCCAGGATGAAGAACCACAGCTTCGCGGTGACGGCCGTCGGGATCGCCCACGGCACGAGGACCGCGGCGCGGACGAGCGCGCGCCCCTTGAACGCGCGGTTCATGATGATGGCCATCCACACGCCGAGGACGGTCTCGACGACGACCGTGACGGCGCCGAAGAAGAAGGTGTTGCCGACGGAGGTCCAGAAACTCGCGCCGAGGCTGCCGTCCGGGCAGGGGACCTGACCGGACGGGGAGTTGCAGGTCTGCAGGAGCCAGTGGAGGTAGTTCGTGACGCCGGCGAAGCCGCCCTGCACGAACATGCCCGTCGCCTTGTCGAGGCCGGGGTCGTTCTGGAACGACTGGATGATGGCGCTGACGACCGGGTAGCCGATGACGATGGCGAGCAGCAGGATCGTGGGCCCGATGAGCCAGACCGACCAGATGCCGTGGCGGGCGTTCAGACCGCTGCGCCGCGGCGCGTGGCGGGGGGTGGGCGGCGCCGAGGGGGCGGGCGCGGAGACTGCGGACATCGTCGCTCCTTTGCGAGATGAGGGGAGAAGAGGGGTCGGCCCCGGCCGGCTGCGATGCCGGCCGGGGCCGAGGGGATCAGCCGGCGGTCGCGGACTCGATCGCCTTCTGCATGTTGTCGAGCGCCGTCTTCGTGTCGACGCTGCCCTTCAGCGCCTGGAAGGCGTTGTCCTGGATCGCCTTCGTGACGGCCGGATAGAACGGCGTGACCGGACGCGGCACCGCCTTGAGGATCGACTCCTTCAGCGTCGGCAGGTACGGCAGCTGCTTCACGAGCGCCGCGTCGTCGTAGAGCGAGGCGACGACCGGGGCGAGCGAGCCCTTCTCCGCGAAGTAGGTCTGCGTCTCGTTGCTCTCGAGGAACTCGAGGAAGTCGTGCGCCGTGGCCTTGTTCTTGGAGTAGGTGCTGATCGCGGCGTTGTGCCCGCCGAGGGTGGACGCCGAGACGAGCGGCGCGATCTTGAACTTGTCCTTCACGACCGAGCTGTCGTCCGTCGTCGCGAGCGAGTACGCGTACGGCCAGTTGCGCATGAACAGGTACTTGCCGGCCTCGAACGCCTGCCGGCCCTGCTCCTCCTGGAAGGTCAGACCCTCCTGCGGGATGTTGCCGTCCTTCACCGCGTCGACGAGCTGATCGAGGCCCGTGGTCGCGTCGCTCGTGGTGAGCGTCGGCTTGCCCTTGTCGTCGACGACCGTGCCGCCGGCGCCGTTGATGGCCTCCGACGCGTTGACGGTCAGGCCCTCGTACTGCGCGAGCTGGCCCGCGTAGCAGCTGATGCCGTTCGCCTTGGCCACGTCGCAGTCCTTCATCATCTCGTCCCAGCTGGTGGGCGGGGTCTGGATGAGGTCGCTGCGGTAGTAGAGCAGGCCGCCGTCGGACGCCTGGGGCGCTGCGTAGAGCGTGTTGTTGTACGTCGCGGTCTTGACGGTCGCCGGGAGCAGCTTCGACGTGTCGATCTTCAGGTCGCCGGTGAGGGGGGTCAGCCACCCCTTCGCGGCGAACTCGGCCGTCCAGACGACGTCGACGTCGACGACGTCGTAGTCGGCGCTCTTCGCCTGGAAGTGCTGCACGAGATCGTCGTGCTGCTGGTCGGCGTTGTCGGACTGCTCCTTGAAGGTGACCTTCTCCTTCGGGTGGTCCGCGTTCCACTTGTCGATCAACGGACGGACGATGTTGTTGTTGTCCTTGCCCTGGACGTACGTGATGGGGCCGCGACCGCTGGTGTCGCCCGACCCTCCACCGGATCCGCCGCTCGAACAGGCGGCGAGTGCCAGGCCGGCGGCGGCGATGCCGGCGACCAGCACGAGACGTGATGCTCTCACTGTGATGACTCCTCATTGAGCAGGTGCACGGGGAGAACCCCCGATGCAGGGGAAGGTACCGCCCTTTCGGGGGGGAATGCAACCGTTTGCAATGACGCGCCCTCACTGCTACGAATATTCGGTCGGGCGCTCCCGACCGGACGAAGGGGACCGAGGGATGGCGGAAGCGCGTGACGCGCCGTGGTGGCAGGACGCCGTGGTGTACCAGATCTACCCGCGGTCGTTCGCGGACGGCGACGGGGACGGGATCGGCGATCTGCGAGGCGCTCTCGCCCACGTCGACCACCTCGCGCGGCTCGGCGTCGACGCCATCTGGCTCTCGCCGTTCTACGTCTCGCCGCAGCTCGACGCGGGCTACGACGTCGCGGACTACACCGACGTCGATCCCCTGTTCGGCACCCTCGCGGACTTCGACGCCCTCGTCGCCGCGGCGCATGCGGCCGGCATCCGCGTGATCGTCGACATCGTCGCGAACCACAGCTCGGACCGGCACGCCTGGTTCCAGGCCGCGCTCGCGGCGGAGCCCGGCTCGGCCGCGCGGGCGCGGTACCTGTTCCGCGACGGGCGGGGCGAGCACGGTGAGCTGCCGCCGAACAACTGGGTCTCGGTCTTCGGCGGCCCCGCGTGGGAGCGGGTCGCCGACGGGCAGTGGTACCTGCACCTGTTCGACGTCTCGCAGCCGGACTTCGACTGGGCGAACCCGGAGGTCGCGGAGCTGTTCGACGACGTCCTGCGGTTCTGGCTCGCCCGGGGCGCGGATGGGTTCCGCGTCGACGTCGCGCACGGCTTTGTCAAGGCCGACGGGCTCCCCGACCACGACTACGAGCGCTTCCCGCGCGGGTCGGGCGCCGACCGGGGCCCGATGTGGGACCAGGACGGCGTGCACGAGGTCTACCGGCGCTGGCGACGCGTGCTCCAGGAGTTCGACGACGACCGGATCCTGGTCGCCGAGGCGTGGGTGGGCCCGGCCGAGCGGATGGCGGCCTACGTCCGCGCGGACGAGATGCAGCAGAGCTTCAACTTCCCGTTCCTGCGGGCCGGGTGGTCGGCTCCGCGGCTGCGCGCGGTCATCGACGAGTCGCTCGCCGCGAACGCGGCGGTGGGCGCGACGACGACGTGGGTGCTCTCGAACCACGACGTCGTCCGGCACGCGTCGCGCCTGGGGCTCGCCGACCTCGAGACCTGGCGGCACGGCATCGGGGCGCGGGACCCGCAGCCCGACGAGGAGCTCGGTCTCCGTCGCGCGCGGGCGATCACCCTGTTCAGCATGGGGCTGCCCGGGTCCATGTACGTCTACCAGGGCGAGGAGCTCGGGCTGCCAGACCACACGACGCTGCCGGACGAGCTGCGGCAGGATCCGAGCTGGTTCCGCGACGGGGGCGCGACGGCGGGACGCGACGGGGCGCGGATCCCGCTCCCCTGGGTCGCCGACGCGCCGGGCCTCGGGTTCGGGCCGACCGGCGCGACTTGGCTGCCGCAGCCGGTGTCGTACTCCTCGCTCGCCGCCGACCGGCAGGAGGGCGACCCGGCCTCGACCTTGACGCTCTACCAGCACGCGATCCGGCTGCGACGCGAGCACGCGTTGGGGCTCGGGGCCGTGGCGTGGGAGGAGCGCGGGAACGACGTGCTCGCGTTCCGCTCGGGCGAGCTGCTGGTGGCGCTCAACCTCGGGACGGAGCCGGCACCGCTGCCGGGCGGCGCCGTGCTGCTCGCGAGCGACGGACGCGCCGTCGCGCACGACGCCCTTCGGCCGGACGGCGCGGTCTGGCTCCGCGTCGTGCCGCCCGCCAAGGGCTAGGCGCTCACTCCGAGGAGGCGGTCCCCGTCGGCTGTCCGTCCGTGCCGATCTTGTCGTCGATGCCCTCGCGGACGTCGCCGACCTTGTCGGCGAACTTGTCCCCGGTCACGGCGTTGGCCGCCTTCTCGGCGACGTCGAGCGCCGCGTCGCTGATCTGCTCCGCCTGCTCGCTGTGGAGAGCGTCCCCGGCCTTGTCGCGGAGGTCCTCCGCGAGGTCCTGCGCCTTGTCGGCCACCTGCTTGGCCTTGTCCGCGATGTCGTCGAGTCCCATGATGTCCTCCCCGCCGTCGGGGCCGATCCCGGCGACCTGTTGGCTCACATCATGGCGCTCCGCGGGCCGGAGGTAAACAGCCCTCAGGTGAACGGCTAGTCGAAGAGCAGCGCGCGCAGCTCGCTCTCCGCCGCATGCAGGCGCAGCGGATCGATCGTCCGGCCGTGGTCGTAGCGATCGATCACCCGCGGGTCGATGTAGCTGGCCCGCGCCACGGTCGGCGTGTTGCTCAGCACCTCGGAGGCGGCACGGACGGCCTGCGCGACGGCGCGCTTCCGCGCGGTCGGCGACGGCTTCGGCCCGATCTTCGCGAGCTCCACGGCGGCCGCGATCGTCCCGTGCAGGGTGCGGAAGTCCTTGGCGGTGAACTCGCCGCCGGTCCGTTCGTGCACGTCGGCGTTGATCTCGGCGGCGGTCAGCGGATGCCACCGCCCGGCCTCGTGCCAGGCGAGCAGCTTGGCCCGGCCGCCGCGCCGCTTGAGCGAGCGGACGACGGCGGCGAGCTCCCGGTCGCGGATCTCGCTGCGCCACTCCTTGCCGCTCTTGGCGGGGAAGTCGAGGAGCACCTCGTCGCCCTCCACCTTCGCGTGCGCGGCGAGGAGGGTCGAGAGGCCGTAGCTGCCGTGCTCGTCGGCGTAGCGCTCGGAGCCGACGCGGAGACTGCCCGTGTCGAGCATCCGGAAGGCGGTGGCCAGGACGCGCTCGCGCGTCAGCCCCTCGCTGCGGAGGTCGATCGTGACGCTGCGGCGCGCGGTCGGCAGGGACTCGGCGAGCGCGAGTGCGCGGTCGAACTTGATGCGGTCCTTCTGCTCGCGCCAGGTCGGGTGGTAGATGTACTGCCGCCGACCGGCCGTGTCCACGCCCGTGGCCTGGATGTGGCCGTTCGGATACGGCGCGATCCACACGTCGGTCCACGCCGGCGGGATCGCGAGCGCATCGATGCGGTCGAGCAGGACCGGATCGTCGACCCGCTGCCCCGTCGCGTCGCGGTACCAGAACCCGCGGCCGGCCTTCACCCGGTGCACGCCGGGACCGCTGGAGTTCGAACGTCGGAGGCGCGGCATCCCCACAACGTAGAAGGGGCCGAGCCTTTCGGCTCGACCCCTTCAGGTGAAGATCAGCGTTACTTGACGATCTTCGTGACGGTTCCGGCGCCCACGGTGCGGCCACCCTCACGGATGGCGAAGCCGAGGCCCTCCTCCATGGCGATCGGCTGGATCAGCTCGACCGACATGCCGACGGTGTCGCCGGGCATGACCATCTCGGTGCCCTCGGGCAGCGTGATGACGCCGGTGACGTCGGTGGTGCGGAAGTAGAACTGGGGGCGGTAGTTGCCGTAGAACGGGTTGTGACGGCCGCCCTCGTCCTTGGACAGGATGTACGCCGTGCCCTCGAAGTTGGTGTGCGGCGTGACCGAACCCGGCTTCACGACGACCTGACCGCGCTCGACGTCCTCGCGCTTGGTGCCGCGGAGGAGCAGACCGCAGTTCTCGCCGGCCCAGGCCTCGTCGAGCTGCTTGTGGAACATCTCGATGCCCGTGACCGTGGTCTTCTGCGTCGGGCGGATGCCGACGATCTCGACCTCGGAGTTGATCGCGAGGGTGCCGCGCTCGGCGCGACCCGTCACGACGGTGCCACGACCGGTGATGGTGAAGACGTCCTCGATGGGCATGAGGAACGGCTTGTCCTTGTCGCGCACCGGGTCCGGGATGGAGTCGTCGACGGCCTGGATCAGGTCGAGGACCGACTGCACCCACTTCTCGTCGCCCTCGAGCGCCTTCAGCGCCGAGACGCGGACGACCGGCGCGTTGTCGCCGTCGAAGTCCTGGCTGCTGAGCAGCTCGCGGACCTCGAGCTCGACGAGCTCCAGGATCTCCTCGTCGTCGACCGCGTCGCTCTTGTTGAGGGCGACGAGCAGGTACGGCACGCCGACCTGCTTCGCGAGCAGCACGTGCTCGCGGGTCTGGGCCATCGGACCATCGGTCGCCGCGACCACGAGGATCGCGCCGTCCATCTGAGCGGCACCGGTGATCATGTTCTTGATGTAGTCGGCGTGACCCGGGGCGTCGACGTGCGCGTAGTGGCGCTTCGGCGTCTCGTACTCCACGTGGGAGATGTTGATCGTGATGCCGCGCTGGCGCTCCTCGGGAGCCGAGTCGATCGACGCGAAGTCACGGGGGACGTTCACGGCCGACGGGTACTTGTCCGCCAGGACCTTCGAGATCGCGGCGGTGAGGGTCGTCTTGCCGTGGTCGACGTGACCGATCGTTCCGACGTTGACGTGCGGCTTGCTCCGCTCGAACTTGGCCTTGGCCACTGTGGGTCCTCCTCAGGATCCGGATTTGCGGTTACTTACTTTAGCGGGGTGGTCGTTGCGACGGACGCAACGACCGAGTTGCTGAACCTCAGTCGCCCTTGGACTTCAGCACGATCTCGTCGGCGACGTTCTTCGGGACCTCCGAGTAGGAGTCGAACGTCATCGAGTACACGGCACGGCCCGAGGTCTTCGACCGCAGGTCGCCGACGTAGCCGAACATCTCGGAGAGCGGGACCTTCGCCGTGACGACCTTGACGCCGGTGGCGTCCTCCATCGACTGGATCTGGCCGCGCCGCGAGTTCAGGTCGCCGATCACGTCGCCCATGTACTCCTCGGGCGTACGGACCTCGACGGCCATGAGCGGCTCGAGGAGCACGGGGCTGGCCTTGCGGGCCGCCTCCTTGTACGCCATCGAGCCGGCGATCTTGAACGCCATCTCCGAGGAGTCGACGTCGTGCGACGCACCGTCGACCAGGGTCGCCTTGACGCCCACGGTCGGGTAGCCGGCGAGCACGCCGACCTGCATCGCGTCCTGGATGCCGTGGTCCACCGAGGGGATGTACTCGCGCGGGACGCGACCACCGGTGACGGCGTTCACGAACTCGTACGAGGTCTCCGGGGTGACCTCGAGGGGCTCGAGGCTGATCTGGACCTTGGCGAACTGGCCGGAGCCACCCGTCTGCTTCTTGTGGGTGTAGTCGTACTTCTCGATCGCCTTGCGGATCGTCTCGCGGTACGCCACCTGCGGCTTGCCGACGTTGGCCTCGACGTTGAACTCCCGCTTCATGCGGTCGACCAGGATGTCGAGGTGGAGCTCGCCCATGCCCTTGATGATGGTCTGGCCGGTCTCCTGGTTCTGCTCGGTGCGGAACGTCGGG
>Ga0247757_10002093_pt1 | contig 11052 bp, 8 predicted proteins | sample UWRJL126311R4_FD_180929 | JGI IMG/M metagenome (GOLD analysis project Ga0247757, IMG submission 180929) | Plant litter microbial communities from Arlington Agricultural Research Station in Wisconsin, United States - UWRJ-L126-311R-4 | ecosystem: Environmental > Terrestrial > Plant litter >...
CCCGCAGGCCGTCCAGCTCCCCGCGCAGCCCCTGCAGCGTGCCGCGCACGTGCTCGTCCAGGGCGTCGCGGCGGGCCAGCTCGGCGGCCAGCCGGTCGCGGTCGCCGGTGAGGTGGGCGGCGAGCGCCTCGCCGGCGTCGGCCCGCTCGCGCTCGACCTCGATCGTGGCCCGGGCCTCGTCCAGCTCGGCCGCGAGCTGGGCCCGCGAGGCCTCCAGCTGGGCGTTGGCCTGGTGGAGCCGCTGGTGCTCGGCGGTGAACGCCTCCTGCTGGGTCGCCAGCTCGGCGCGCGCGGCCTGGGCCGCGGCGTGCTCCTCCCCCAGCCGCGCGTCGAACTCCCGCGCGGCGGTGGCCAGGCGGCCCCGCAGGTCGGTGACGGTGTGCTCGAAGCCCTGGATCTGCGCGTCGAAGCCGCGCTGCTGCTCGGCCAGCGCCAGCTCGCGCTCGGCCACGCCTTCGGCGACGAGCCGGGACAGGCGGTCGTGCTCGGCGCGCTGGGCCTGCGTCTCGGCCGCGAGCGTCCGGCGCGCGTCGGTCAGCGCCTGCTGGGTGGTGGCGAGGGACGTCTGCGTCTCGGCCAGCTCCCGCTGGGTGCCGGCGAGCGCGTCGGCCTGCCGGCTCGTGTCGGCGAGCACCGCCTCGAGGTCGGCGCGCACGGCGGCCACCTCCGCACGGGCCTGGCTCAGCGTCTCGTCCCGCACGAGCAGCGCCCGCTGGGCGGCGCGCAGCTCCTCGGCGGCCGCGTCCCGCGCCTGCTCGAGCTCGTCGAGCTCCCCGCGCAGGCGCCGGGCGGTGGAGGCCACCTCGGACAGCGTGCGTTCGGTCGCGGCGCGCCGCTCGGCGTCGCCGGCGACCCCGTCCCGCACCCGGGCGACCTCGCCGCCGAGCCCGCGCAGCTGCGCCAGCACGGCGTCGTGGATCTCGGCGCGGCGGTCCAGCTCGTGCTCCAGGAGGGTGATCTGCGCCTCGGCCCGCTCGCGCTCGGCGACGAGGCCGCGCTGCGCCTCGGAGCGCTCGCGCTCCTCCTCGGTCAGGCGGTCGGCCAGGCCGGTGGCCTGCTCGCGCAGGGCGGCGACCTCCCCGGCCATTTCCGCGCGCCGGGCCTCCAGCGCCCGGGCCATCGCGCTCTGGTCCTCGGTGCCCCGCTCCAGGCGGGCGCGCGCGGCGCGCTCGTCCTCCAGGTCGCGGCGGGTGGCGTCCAGCGCGTTGCGCGTCTGGGTCAGCTCGGCGGACAGCTCGGCCGTCCAGGTCTCGGCGGCGCTGACGCGCACGCGCAGGTCGGACACCTCCTGCTCCAGCCGGCGGCGGTCGGCGTCGCTCTCGACCTCCACCTCGTGGCGGCGGCGGCGCTCGGACTCCTCCTGCTGCTGGACGGTGACCAGCGCGCGCTCGCGCGAGCGCAGGCGCCCGAGCAGATCGTCCCGCTCGCGGGCGGCGGCGGCGAGGTCGCGCTCCAGCTCGTCGGTGCGGTGGCGCAGCTGCTCGGCCAGCTCCTCCGCGGTGGCGGCGCGTTCGGCCAGGCCCTCCTCGGCCAGCTCGGCGCGGCGGGCGCGGCGCTCGGCCATCACCGCCGGGTCGACCACGGTGCGATCGGGGTCGGGTGCGTCTGAAGAGGAAGAACGGAACTCGGCCACGGTGGCCGAGGTTAGGCCCCCGCCCGGATGCGGGTCGCGGTTCCTCCCGCAATTTGCGGGAAAACGACGGCGCTGGGCGGGACCTTGCGGCTCAGCCCTGGCGCGCGCGCTCGCGCTCGGCCGCGACCGTCACCGCGACCAGCGCGGCGACCGTCGCGGCGGCGGCCGCCGTCATCGCCTTGTGGCGCTCCCGGGCGATCCGCTTGCGCAGCAGGAACCGGCCGACCACCCCGCCCGCGAGGGCCAGGTGGCGCCGGTGGCGAAACGCGGATCGCAGCAGGAGGATCATGCGCCGTCGGTCCCCTCGTGCTCCAGGCGCCAGGCCAGCCGCGACTGCAGCGACCACAGCTCGATGAAGCCGGGCGAGGCGTTCTGACTGAACAGGCCGCCGGACTGCTCGAACGACGCCAGCGACGCGCTGTACACCGCGTTGGGCGACTCGCGGGTGACGACGCGGGCGTGGCCCTTGTAGAGCTTGATGCCGATCGTGCCGGTGACGCGCTCGTTGACGCTGTCCATGTACGCGTCGAGGTTGCGCCGCAGCGGCTCCCACCACAGGCCGGCGTACACGAGGTAGCCCCACTGCCGGTCCAGGTTGCCCTTGAACTGGTTCTGGTGGATGGTGCCGGTGAGGCGCTCCAGCTCCGCGTGGGCGGGCAGGATGATCGCGGCGGCGGGCACCTCGTAGATGTCGCGCACCTTCAGGCCGACGATGCGGTCCTCGATGTGGTCGACGATCCCCACGCCATGCCGGCAGCCGGCCTCGGCGGCCGCGTCGAGCAGCTCGACGATGCCCATCCGCTCACCGTTCCAGGCGACCGGGACGCCCTGCTCGAACGTGACCGTGACGGTCTCGGGCTCGTCGGGCGCCAGCTCCGGGCGCGTGACGAGCTGGAAGACGTCGTCCTCGGGCGCCGTGGAGAGGTCCTCGATCCACTTGCCCTCGGAGGAGCGGCCCCACAGGTTGTCGTCGATCGAGTACGGCGTGGTCTCGGCGCCGCCCTTGATGGGGATGCCGTGCTCCCGCGCGTAGGCGATCTCCTCCTCGCGGCCCATCATCCAGCTGCGGACGGGCGCGATGACCTTCAGCTCGGGCGCCAGCGTGGCCACGGTCGCGTCGATGCGGACCTGGTCGTTGCCCTTGCCGGTGCAGCCGTGGGCGACGGTGTCGCAGCCGTGGCGGCGCGCGGCCTCGACGGCGAGCTTGGCGATCAGCGGGCGGCCGAGCGCGGTGAAGAGCGGGTAGTTGAGGCCGTAGTTGGAGTTGGCCTTGATCGCCGGGACGACGTACTCGGTGGCGAACTCCTCGCGGGCGTCGATGAGCTCCGCCTCGACCGCGCCGAGCTGCAGCGCCTTGCCGCGCACGACGTCGTAGTCCTCGCCGGGCTGGCCCAGGTTGATGGTCAGCGCCACGACCTCGGCGCCGTACTCGTCCTGGATCCATTTGAGCATCACGCTGGTGTCCAGCCCGCCCGAGTAGAGCAGGAGGACCTTGTTGACCTGATCGGGCTCAGCGAGGTAGCTGGCGGTCTGCTTGGGGGCGTCGAAGGGCTCGGTCATCGTGGGCGATCCTATGACAGGAGGTTGGACAGGCGGTCGACGGCCTCGCGGGCGTCGTCGAGACCGATGGTGAGGGGCGGGAGCAGCCGCACGGTGGCCGGGCCGGTGGCGTTGAGCACCAGCCGCTGCTCCTTCAGCGCGCGCAGCACGAGGTCGGGCGCGGTGACGCCGGCGTCGGGCGCCAGGTCGAAGGCGATCATCAGCCCGCGGCCGCGGATCGCGGCGACGCCGGGCAGGTCGGCCAGGGCGCCGCGCAGCCACGCGCCCTGCTCGCGGACGCCGGCCAGGAAGTCCGGCTCGGAGACCACGTCGAGCACGGCGAGGGCCACGCCGCAGGGGATCGGGCCGCCCGCGAACGTCGACCCGTGGTCGCCCGGCTCGAAGCCGTCCGCCAGCCGGGGGCCGGTGATCAGCGCGCCGATGGGCAGCCCGCCGCCCAGGGCCTTGGCGGTGGTCAGGAGGTCGGGGACGACGCCGGTCTGCTCGTAGGCCCACAGCGAGCCGGTCCGGCCCAGGCCGCACTGCACCTCGTCGAAGATGAGGGTCGCGCCGACCTCGTCGCACCGCTCGCGCGCGGTGCGCAGCAGCGCGTCGTCCAGGACCCACACGCCGCTCTCGCCCTGCACGGGCTCGAGGATGACCGCGGCGGTCTCCGGCCCGATCGCCGCCGCGAGCGCGCCGGCCTCGGGCTCGACGGCGAAGAAGCCGGGGACGAGTGGCGCGAACGGGGCCTGCTTGGCCTCCTGCGGGGTGGCCGACAGCGACCCGTAGGTGCGGCCGTGGAAGCCGCGGTGCACGGAGACGACGGTGCCGCCGGGCTTGGCCTTGCGGGCCATCTTCAGCGCGGCCTCGTTGGCCTCGGTCCCCGAGTTGGCGAAGTGGACCTTGCCGCCCATCGCCCCGGCGCCGAGGCGCTCGGCCAGCCGCAGGCCGGGCTCGGTGTAGAAGAGGTTGCCGACGTGGATCAGGCGCTCGGCCTGCTCCCTGATCGCGGCGACCACGGCCGGATGGGAGTGCCCGAGGCTGGTGACGGCCAGCCCGGTCTGGAAGTCGAGGTACTCCACGCCCTCGTCGTCCCACAGCCGCGCCCCCTCCCCGCGCACGAACTGCACGGGCAGGCGGGCGTAGGCCGGGACCTGCGCCGCGGCCTCGATGGCCTGGAGCTGTGCGAGCGTGGCCATTACGCAGCAGCTCTGATCTTCGTGCCGTAGCCGGCGTCGGTGAACAGCTCCAGCAGCATCGAGTGCGGCACCCGGCCGTCGACGATGTGGGCGTAGGAGACGCCGCCGTGGATGGCGTCCAGGCACGCCGCGAGCTTGGGCCGCATCCCGCCCTGGATGGTGTCCAGCGCGCGCTCGACCTCGTCGGCGCGGGCCTCGCTGATCACGCTGTCGGTGTCGCTCGGGTCGGCGAGCCAGCCGGGGACGTCGGTGAGGAACATCACCTTGTAGGCGCCCATCGCCCGCGCGACCGCGCCGGCGGCGTCGTCGGCGTTGACGTTGTAGGAGTTGCCCTCGCGGTCGGAGCCCACGGAGGCGACCACGGGGATGTAGTCGGCGGCGATGTGGTTGAGCACGTCGACGTCGACCCGGTCGATCTTCCCGACGAAGCCGATGTCCTCGCCGCTCGGGGAGAGCTGGCGGGAGATGCGGAACATCGAGCCGTCGTCGCCGCTGAGGCCGACGGCGGGCTGGCCGTGGCGGTTGATCCGCTGGACGATGTCCTTGTTGACCTTGCCGATCAGGACCATCTTGGCGACCTCGACCGTGGCCGCGTCGCTCACGCGCAGGCCGTCCACGAAGTTGACGGGCAGGCCCAGCTTCTCCATGTAGGCGGTGATCTCCGGGCCCCCGCCGTGGACGACCACGGGGTTCAGCCCGACGTACTTGAGCAGCACCACGTCGCGGGCGAACTCCTCGCGCAGCGCCGGGTCGTTCATCGCCGCCCCGCCGTACTTGATGACCACGGTGCGCCCGTGGAACTCGCGGATGTAGGGGAGCGCCTGGAGGAGGGTGCTGACGCTGGTGGCGTCGATGGGCTGGCTCATGTCGTGTACTCCGCGTTGATCGTCACGTACTCGTGACCCAGGTCGGAGAAGTAGACCTGGGCCTCCTCCCCGTCGCCGGGCAGGCCGACGACGTAGTCGACCTCCGGGCCCGAGACCGCTTCGGCGAGCGCCGCCTCGTCGTGGGGCACGAACGACCCGCCCGAGCAGACGTCGACGCCCTCGATGCTGATGTCCACCGGCAGCGGCGCCGAGTGCGGCACGGCCATGCCGACCGCCTGGGCGATGCGGCCCCAGTTCGGGTCGCCGCCGTACAGCGCGGTCTTGACCAACGGAGAATTGGCGATGGCGCGGGCGACGTTGGGCACGCCGCGGGCGTCGCCCCCGTGCACGGTGATCCGGCCGACGCGCCGGGCGCCCTCGCCGTCCCGGCACAGGTCGATGGCCAGCTGGCGCAGCAGCGCGTCGAGCGCCTGGCCGAACAGCGCCTCGTCCTGGCTCTCGGGCGCCACGTGCACCCCGCTGGAGCCGGAGGCGATGAGGATCGCGGTGTCGTTGGTCGACAGCTGGCCGTCGACGCTGACCTGGTCGAACGACCGGCGCACGCACACCGCGAGCAGCAGGCGCGCGGTCTCGGCGTCGAGCTTCGCGTCGGTCTCGACGAAGCAGAGCATGGTGGCGAAGGCCGGGGAGATCATCCCCGCCCCCTTGCACTGCGCGCTCAGGCGCACGGTGCCGGACGGGAGCGTGACCTCCAGCGAGGCGCGCTTCTCGAACAGGTCGGTGGTCATGATCGCGCCGACGAAGTCGTCCTCGCCCTCGGCGGACAGGGCCGCGTGGGCGGTGGTGAGGCCGCCGATCACCTTGGCCGGATCGAGGGGCACGCCGATCACCCCGGTCGAGGCCACGGCGACCTCGGCCACCCCGACGTCGCACAGCTCGGCGGCCGCCGCCTGGGTGGCCAGCGCGACCTCCATGCCGTCGGGCCCGGTGGCCGCGTTGGCGTTGCCGCTGTTGACGGCCACGACGCGCAGCGCGGACAGGTCGGCGACCTCCTGGGTGGCGAGCACCGGGGCGGCAAGCACGCCGGAGCGGGTGAACGCCGCGGCGCTGACCGCGTCGCGCTCGTCGCAGAGCAGCAGCCCGACGTCCAGCCCGCCGCTGGGCTTGATGCCGGCGGCCACGCCCGCGGCGCGGAAGCCCGCGGGCAGCGGGGCGCCGGGGACCTCCCGCACGTAGGCGGGGCGCTCGACCCAGCGGGACCGGAAGAAGGACGCGTCGCCGTCGTTCACCACAGGCCGGTCTCCTCGGGGTAGCCGAACATCAGGTTCAGGTTCTGGATCGCCTGCGACGACGTGCCCTTCCACAGGTTGTCGATCGCGGCGAAGACGAGCGCGCGGCCCGTCCGCTCCTCGGCGACGACGTGGATGCGGCACATGTTCGTCGCGTTGACGTCCCACGTGCCGGGGGGCTGCTCGCTCAGCTCGACGAAGGGCTCGTCCGCGTACGCCTCGCGGTAGAGCGCGACGAGCGCCGCCTGGTCCAGCGGCCCGTCGAGGTCGACGTAGGCGCTGATCAGCTCGCCCTGATCCATGGGGACGAGGTGGGGCGTGAAGGAGATCGGCACCGCGGCACCGAGGACGGCGATCTCCTGCTCGATCTCCGGCGTGTGGCGGTGCGTCCCGACCTTGTAGGGCAGGACGTTCTCGTTGACCGAGACGAAGTGGGTGGTGTCGGTCGCGGCGCGGCCGGCGCCGGAGACCCCGGTCTTGGCGTCGACGACCACGCCGCGCACCCGGCCCGTCCGGGCCAGGGGCGCGAGGGCGAGGATCGCCGCGGTGGGGAAGCAGCCGGGGCCGGCGACGAGATCGGCGGTCCGGATCTGCTCGCGGTACAGCTCGGTCAGCCCGTAGACCGCCTCGTCCAGCAGCTGCGGCGCGCCGTGCTCGCCGTACGTGGCCGCGTAGACGTCGAGGTCGCGCAGGCGGAAGTCGGCGCTGAGGTCGACGACCCGCACGCCCCGCTCGTGGAGGGCGGCGACGAGCGGCGCGGACGCCCCGTGCGGGTAGGCGACGATCGCCGCGTCGACGTTGCTGTGCGCGTCGACATCGATCGGCTCCAGCACGAGGTCGACCCGGTGATGCGGGTACAGCTCGCTGAGCCGCCGGCCCGCGTCGGAGCGCGACGTGACGGCCCGCAGGTGGAAGTCGGGGTGGCGCTGCACGAGACGCGCGGCGAGCGCCCCCGCGTAGCCGGACGCGCCGGCGATCAGGACGTCAGGCACGCAGCTCGGCCCCCAGCTCCGTCGTGAGCCGGGCGACGATCTTCTCGCGCACGGGCGTGACGTCCTCGTCGGTCAGCGTGCGATCGGCCGCGCGGAACTCCAGGTGCAGGGCGAGCGACACGCGCCCCTCCCCCACCTGGCCCCCGCGGTACACGTCGAACACCTCGGCGCCGGTGACGAGCTTGCCGCCCGCGGCCCGCACGACCTCGAGCACCCGCGCGGCGGGCACGTCGTCGGCCACGGTGAGCGCAAGGTCCTGGCGCATCTCGGGGAACGTCGTCAGGTCGCGGTACGTCGCGACCTCGGGCGCCAGCGCGGCGGCCTTGCCGAGGTCGATGGCGAAGACCGCGACCGGCTCCTCGAAGTCCCAGCTCGCCGCGACCGTCGGATGCAACTCGCCGAAGATGCCCAGCACCGTCTCGCCGCTGCGGATCTCGCCCGCGCGGCCGGGGTGCAGGAACGGCCGGGTGGTCTGCACCGCCTCCCACGGGACGTGGAGCGCGCCGAGCACGGCGTCGACCAGGCCCTTGGCGGTGAGCACGTCGGCGCGCGGCGGCGCGGTCTCGGCGAACGTGGCCGGCCGGGCGGCGCCGGTCAGCAGCCCGCCGAGCGCGTGGTGCTCGTCGGCCGGGCTGACCGGATCGACGACGTCCGCGCCGTGGCGCCGGTACACGTTGCCCGACTCGAAGATCGCGATGTCGCTCGTGCCCCGGGCCGCGTTGTGCCGGGCGATGTCCAGCAGCGAGCCGAAGATCGTCGGGCGCAGCACGGACTGCGCCTCGCTCATCGGGTTCTCCAGCACGACGACGTCGCGCAGCGGATGGCCCTCGGGCAGCAGCAGGCGGTCGACCAGCGCCGGATCGGTGAACGACCAGCCGACGACCTCGGCCAGGCCGCGGCCGACGAGCACGTCCTCGGCCCGCCGGCGGATCCGCTGGCGCGCGCCGAGCCGGCCCGGCAGGCCGGTGCGGTTGGGCGGGATGGTGGCCGGGAGGCCGTCGACGCCGTCGACGCGGGCGACCTCCTCGATGAGGTCGGCCTCGCGGGTCACGTCGACCCGCCGCCAGTGCGGCACGGTGACGTCGAGGCCGTCGTCGGCGTCGCTCGTGGTGAAGCCGAGCGCGGTGAGGATCTCGGCGCTGCGCTCCCGGGAGACGGGAGCGCCGAGCAGCCCGCTGACGCGCGCGTCCCGCAGGCGGATCGTGGCGTCGGACGGCGCGGGCGCGGCCACGTCGAGGGTGCCGGGCGCGAGCGTCGCGCCGGCCAGCTCGATCATCAGCTGGGCCGCGACGGCCTGGGCCTCCATGGCTCCCTCGGGCGACAGCCGCTTCTCGAAGCGCGACGACGCCTCGCTGCGCAGGGCCAGCCGGTGCGAGGTGCGGTTGATGTTGGGGCCGTCCCAGACGGCGACCTCCATCAGGACGCGGGTCGTGGTCGGCTGCACCTCGGAGCGCTCGCCGCCCATCACGCCGGCCAGGGACGTCGGCCCCTCGTCGTCGGCGATCACCAGGATGTCCGGGTCGAGCGTGCGCTCCTGCCCGTCCAGCGTGGTGATCCTCTCCCCCGCCACGCCGCGGCGCACCACGAGGCGGCCGCCGGCGATCCGGTCCAGGTCGAAGGCGTGCAGCGGATGCCCGGTGAGGAGCATCACGTAGTTGGTGATGTCGACGACGTTGTTGATCGGCCGCTGGCCGGCAGCGATCAGCCGGGAGCGCAGCCACACCGGCGACGGGCCGATCTTCACCTGCTCGAACACGCGGGCGGTGAAGCGCGGGCACAGGTCGGGCGCCTCGACCACGACCTCGATGCCGGCCGGCGAGTCCTCGTCGTCGGGCGTGTCGCCCGGGTCCTCCTCCCACGGCGGGGGCGCGAGCGGAGAGCCGGCGATGGCGTGCACCTCGCGGGCGACGCCGTAGACGCCGAGGCAGTCGGGCCGGTTGGGCGTGACCTCCAGCTCCAGCACCTCGGTGGAGATGGGCAGGACCTCGGCGAGCGGCGTGCCGGCGGGGATCGCGTCGTCCAGGACCATGATGCCGTCGTGGTCGACGCCGAGCTCCAGCTCGTCCTCGGAGCAGATCATCCCGGCGGACTCGACGCCGCGGAGCTTGGCCTTCTTCAGCTTCATGCCGCCGGGCATCACCGCGCCCGGGCGGGCCACCGCCACCGTCTGGCCGGCGGCGACGTTGGGGGCGCCGCAGACGATCTGCGACGCCGACTCCTCACCGACGTCGACGGTGCACACCCGCAGCCGGTCGGCGTCGGGATGCGGCTCGCAGGTCAGCACCTTGCCGACCACGAAGCCGTCGGTGGACGGCACGCCGTGCTGGTGGATCCGGTCGACCTCGGTGCCGGTCATCGCCAGCCGCGTGGCCAGCTCCCGCGTGGAGAGGTCGGGGGTCGTGTACTCGTGGAGCCAGGTCAGGGGAAGACGCATGGTTCGTTACCTCACCCGAACTGCCGCAGGAAGCGGACGTCGTTGTCGTAGAAGAGCCGCAGGTCGGGGACGGCGTGCTTGAGCATCGCGATCCGCTCGACGCCCATCCCGAACGCGAAGCCCTGGTGGCGCTCGGGGTCGTAGCCGTAGTCCTTGACGTGCGCGAGGACGTTGGGATCGACCATGCCCGAGCCGAGGATCTCCAGCCACCCCGTGCCCTTGCACAGGTTGCAGCGGTCACGGTTCTTCAGGACCCCGGTGCCGCCGCACTGGAAGCAGGAGACGTCGACCTCGACGCTCGGCTCGGTGAACGGGAAGAAGTGGGGCCGCAGGCGCACGTCGCGCTCGTCCCCGAAGATCGCCCTGGCGAAGGCCAGCAGCGTGCCCTTGAGATCGGCCAGCGTGATGTCCTCATCGACGGCCAGCCCCTCGATCTGGTGGAACTGCGGGGTGTGGGTGGCGTCGCTGTCGCGGCGGTAGACCCGGCCGGGCACGATGATCGCGATCGGCGGCGGCTGCTGCTCCATCGCCCGGATCTGCATCGGCGAGGTGTGCGTGCGCAGCACGGTGTCGTCGGCCACGTAGAACGTGTCGGTGCGCGCCCGGGCGGGGTGCGCCGGATCGTGGTTGAGCGCGTCGAAGTTGTAGTAGACCCGCTCGACCTCGGGCCCCTCGACCACGGTGAAGCCCAGGCCGCAGAACACGTCCTCGATCTCCCGCCGCGTGGCGGTCAGCAGGTGCAGCGTGCCGACGGGCTGGGGCGGCGTGCCGGGCAGCGTCACGTCGACGCGGTCGCGCTCCAGCCGCTCGGCCAGCTCGCCCAGCTCCAGCTCGGCGCCGCGCGCCTCGATGGCCGCCTCCAGGGCCTGCCGCGCCTGGTTGGCGGCCTTGCCCACCCGGCCCCGCTCCTCCGGGGCCAGCTCGGCCACCCCGCGCAGGAGGTTGGGCAGCTCCGCCTTGCGGCCGAGCGCGCGTACGCGCACGTCCTCCAGGGCGGCGGTCGTGGTGGCGGCGGCGACGGCGGACAGGGCCTCCGCGCGCAGGGCGTCGATGCGGTCGATCATGGCGCGAGGATCCTATGGGTCAGCTCGTAGAGGGCGACGGTGGCGGCCATCGCCGCGTTGAGGGACTCGAAG
>Ga0247757_10002094_pt1 | contig 11049 bp, 11 predicted proteins | sample UWRJL126311R4_FD_180929 | JGI IMG/M metagenome (GOLD analysis project Ga0247757, IMG submission 180929) | Plant litter microbial communities from Arlington Agricultural Research Station in Wisconsin, United States - UWRJ-L126-311R-4 | ecosystem: Environmental > Terrestrial > Plant litter >...
CGTCTTCTGTAACCCCAGTTGGTAATTAATCCCTTACAATTTCTCCGTTACTTGGCCCTGGTACATTTCTTCCGCCCAGCCTAAATTTGGCCACAAGACAAACTCCGCGAGATGGATACATTTCCGCGTACCGTGTGACGAATGCTTTGTTTGTGAAACGTATATTGAGGTCATTCTTCCTGGGCACTGGTTGGTGGGACTAGTGGTTGTGGCTGAGGAGTAGCGGCAACATCGGCATACTTTTAGGGGGTGCGGCATCTGCATGTAATATACGAATATATTAATGCCCGGCTAGTGCGAGCAATGCCACGTTTTTGAATGCGCATACGCATAGCTTCTCCAGACGTTTGGTCATATATTTTTTCCAAAGTCCGCTTCGTTGCGATTTGTTTGCTATCGTAGGCATTCTTATTTTAGCGGCACAAAGCTTAAAATAACACGAATGTGGCAGATCAAGCACGTTAATTGTTGAACTACACTGAACTGGAGAATGGAAGAAGGTATGTAGATTGGGATAAGCCCTAGTAGTGAATATATGTACAGGCGAGATGACCGTCGGGGAAATCTGCCCCAGCCACACTAGGAAAAGAATAGACAAGAATGTAATGCTAGACAAATGGGACAAGTTTACGGAAAAACCTCCACACGAATGCGAATATTTTATAGCCCCTACTTCTGCAGAGTAAGGAGGCCAGGGCGGTACGGGAGAAGACCATAGTCGCCACCGGAGCTGGGCGAGCGTCCCTGGTACAGCAGCTGCAGGTTGCAAGGGTCGACGGTAAAGGTCTGGTCGTTGCTGGTGCGGAGAAGCTCTCCGTGGCTGATGTCGTTCGTCCAGGACGCACCGCTGTTGGCCTTGCCGGCGAAGGGGTTGCTCTCGGAAGCAGCGTTGGGTGTCCAGGATCCACCCAAGCTCGTGGCGGTGAATGAGCGGAAGTAGCGACCCTGAGAGCCGATGGCCTCGACAATCATGAGATACTTCTGCTGGCCAGAAAGAGTGTACACCTGGACAGCCTCGAACAGGTTGTTGGTGGAATCACTCATAACGACGGTGGATGCGCTGCCAAAGCTGCCGGGGAAGTTGCCGATCGGCATGCTGGCGCGGTAGATCTTGCCATTGTCTCCAGCAAAGAACAGGTACATGTTCTGGCTGTCACCAATGACGGTCTGGTCGATGGGACCAGTTCCGCTTCCGCTAATGGAACCAGTGAACAGAGGCTGGGCTGCCGACCAGCCATTGGCGTTCGTGGGGTTCGAGGATGTGCGGTAAGAGAAGGCAGTGGGACCCCACTGGTGGGCGAGAACCCATACGCTCTTGGGAGCGAAGTAGAAAAGCGTGGGTGCGACGGTGCCTTGGTTCATCTTGGTCTGCGTGGCGGATCCAAGTGAGCTGAGGCTGGAGACGGGGCTGAAGGCCATAGACCCCCAGCTCGAGCCCGAATCGTGTGTTGTGGCGTACACGAGCTGCTGGCCATTGTAGGGAGCAACGGTGAAATCCTTGAGGGCGACCCATCCACTCTTGGGTTGCGCGAGTGCGCCTGAAGACGTCCAGCGATAAGAAGTAGGGAGGTTGCATGCGCGTTCAGCCAGAGGCGCAGCGCCAGTGGTTGCTGTCAACAGCGACATAGCGCCGGCCAATAGGAGGTGAAGGTTGCCCATTGTGAAGGTGTTATAAAGTCTTCAAGACTGATGAAAGAAGGAATGCGGTCAGGTATTTGTTTGTTAGTGACTATAGAAATGAAGGGAGGCTTCTGTTATATATAGCGGAACATGATTGAGCCCTGAGTTTGACGGAAAATTTGAATCCGTACAAAGCCAGGTCAACTTCGCTCGATGTAAATGGGATTAGAGAACGGCGATCCTGTTTCGCAACGTGCAATTTGATCCGTGGCGCTAAAGGACAATGCCTTGATTAGAATCCATACCTTGAATATTCTGGTTGGTCGCAGTAGGAAACCTAGCGGGGCCGTCCCCGGCACTTGACGAGGATATATGAAGGATGACAAGCCGGATGCTCGCAGGGGTCCTAAAAACCACGAATGAAACAGGCGGCTTGTTTCAACTAATAGCTTGCCTTTACATTAAATGTTGAAAGAAAGGGAATTCCAATGGCGAGAGTCAGTCGATTGAACGGAAAAAATGTGTCTCCTTGCCATCAGTTCCGGTGGTTTGTAGGATAAATATCGGGTGTTGTTGACTGAACGAGGTCACGATGCGCCGGATTGGTGCCGGTTGCCACGTGATGACGTTGAGACGTCTCTGGGAGTCTGTGCTGCGATAGATCTTCAAAAGTTCTAGACTCAATCTCGTCGTTGGAATTGCCCCTCCACCTCCGTGGAGATTGTTGCTGGCAGTGGGCATCAGAAAATGTCCGAGTGGGAACTGGATGCACCAAGTCGTGGGCCTAAGTCAGTCGTCCTAGGTTGCAAGTGGATTAGCCCACAACCCCTCATCATTGCTCCGAGGTCACGACGCATGCATTGTCCATCTCATTTCGCCCTGTACACTGTGCGAGCTGTGCGACAGCGCCCAATCAATCATCACGATGAACACACTCCCTGCTGAGTTGTTAGACCAAGTCATTGCCCATGCGGCGCAGTCTACGTCGGACCGAACACGGGGACGACATGCAGCCAATCTCTCTAGTTGCTGCCTCGTTTCCCGGCGTTTCCGCGAGGCTGCCGAACCGGTACTATACAGCACGATTTTTCTGGAGAATCTGTCAAATGCACCGGCATTGCTTTTGAAGACGCTGGCATCGAGACCCCATCTCGCCGAGATTGTGAAAGAACTATTCATTGAGTGTGCGGCGCCATGCGCGACCCCTGTGCAGCAAGTGTATCAGCTTCGCGATTTTCTTGAAGGGGCGCTTGGTTTGCTTGTGAATCTTCGATCTCTGGGAAGCAATCATCGCGTCGTCACTACAAAACTCGTCGAGGCCACCTTATACAAGCGAGGGAGTGGCTATTCTATGAGCATTCCGACAGAGCTCGGCAACGTGAGAACCCTTGAGCTTTTTGCTGCTGATTACATTTACAAATACAACTACATCCTCCGCCTTCCGCAGCTTCGTCGGGTTGTCTTACATTCTGCCAAGATTATAGACTATGACATCGAAGATGCGGCCTTTCCTGACGACTGGGGTTGGACTTCTTCGTCTATCAAAGAGCTAGTCCTACATCAAGGTTACCGGCACTTGTCCTCCATGGCCATGAGGCTGCGAGCCAGGTCGTTACGGGCACTTTCATCCAGTATGCCCTGCTTGGAATACATACGGCTCTATCATTTCGAGTGCAATTTATTTCCTAGGCAAAGTCGTCACCTTTTGGCTTTTTTTGCACCACAGCTACAAAGCTCTCTGCGGCAATTAATCATCCAGGATGGTCGAATAGACGCTCGCTATCCTGAGATTGGCCCCAACTACCTCACTGATGATGGAATGGCTGCGCTGGCCGACATCAAGACGTCCAGACTTGAAGTGCTCTCCATCGATGTACACATACTCTTCGATACCATACATAACATGTCTCTCGTCGAAACCATTAATGCTGCCAGTCTGCCCGCAGCTCTTCGTCACCTCCACCTTCGGTACGTCGAAGCCAACGACATGTCTAGCGTAGGTGATACAAATACAATGCTCAGCTGGAACTGCAACGACGTAGCCGGGCAGATAAAGTCTAAATGCCCGCTCTTGGAATCGATTAATCTCGAACTGCGGTTGTTAAAAACCCCTGATAACATTGCCATTGAAAGGTACAAATATGCTCTCTCATGTACAGGAGTCCAGCTTGACGTTCAGATACATAATTGTCCTACACCAAGACGCACGTCTATTATATGCTCTGGACGTACGTGACCGACTATGTCATCCGCATTTTCTCCACGTCAAGCTCACTATCTCACTGAATCGAGCATCGGTGGAGCTTCCCTGGACGATCCCAGACATCTGTAAGATCTTTCTGTGGCTAGCTAAGACCGACGGGACTGGGGCGTCAACATATCCTACCCTTCATATCCACGCCTTTATTATCAATCCATTTCCACCTGACGAGACTCACATCTATGCCCTTGGCGATATTTCCGTACGCTCGGAAGTCAACAGAGCCGACGTCGAATGCCCAGCCAGGCGAGGCCATCGTGATGTTAATTTGGAAAAATGCTCGCTTCTTTAAGTCTCCGACATTTGGCCCCACGGCGGCCTGGAAGTTGTCAAAGATGAGAGTCAATGCCGAGTTGTCTGTAGCAAATGCAGTGCCAACAGACCCAGCTCGACAGCTATTTCCTTCCTGTTGCGAACAAAAGTATGTCCGAACTATAACTTTTTTCCCAGAGAGATATTCTATATACGCTGCGACATTTTCGTATCTACATTAGGCTTATTCATAGTCACCGCTCGGATCGTCACAGCTCCAGTCGGTGGTCTTGTGGCCGATGCAGCAGGATTTGGCACCGCAATATCAGAACAAGAAGATGGACGACGAACATCGATACCGAGGGTCGAAAACCAGAAGCGGGCGCTCATACTTGGACAGTATCGCGTCCATGTTATACCTCTTAGATACTTGCTCGAACCCCACAACGCAAATAAGCGTAATAGAATATGGACCTCCTAGCCCCGGTAAACAGCTGCTTACTCAGTCAATATTGTGCTGCAGAGACTTTTTCTAGGTTATTTGTTAGCAAAGTCTAGTAATTACTGCAGACATCAATGAGTTCCCGGCTCCAATTCTGGAGTTCGTCAATGACCGCTTATGAAAATAACTTGTGCTGACTAGGCCGTGAGGAGTTTGCTAGATCGATGAATCCATGTAGCATTCAGGCTAGCTGTGTTCATGCAGATGCCGGCCAGTACGCTTGAAGAACTAAGCACATTAGGGTATATTGGCAGCAACTATACTTTGGTATAGTTGCAGGGTTAAGACCGATTCTCTAGCTCATGAAGCGATTCGGGCCAGATGCTTTCGTACGTGGTGGCCAGGCAAGAAATACCGAGCTTTTAAGACATTAACGTCGATAAAAGTTAAGGAAGTGATGTGTTGCATACTTATTGGGATCCTCAACATCCACATTAAGGTAAAGTAAGAAAAATACTAATAAACTTGTTAGTGAGGTAGTCAAGTTGTTTATAGCCGACTACTTTTGATTCAGAACAATGAGTAGGATTTATAGCGCCTCGAATTTAGGTCTTCGTTGTAGCGACTCATTAGCAAGTCCCTATGATTTCAGTAGAATATTTGTGATGGGGAATCAAGGGGGTGAAGATCGAAAAGATAATACAAAATGAACATCTCCAGGACTAAGCAAACAATGCTACTGTCTATTGAATACTCAAGATTCATGTGCGTGTTGAATGTTCAGCTGTGAGTCTCATGCTTCCACTATCAGCAGCTAGTGGCATTCTTACGATAGGAACGCACTTTTCTTAGTCAACATGAAATCAACTGACAGTCTATTGCTGTTTCCATCTCTCCATTCCAAACTAGCGCTTCCCATAGAATACTTCAAGTAACCCTAGGATCTAACACATTGACGTCTTTATATTAAACCCCGTGGATCGTTTTACCGTTGCCGTAAGGGCAGCAAAGCAATAACAACCATCCTTGCTGCCCACTGCGCAAGCAGTGAGGCCACCAAAATATATAACGTAGTAGGCGTGGGTATTTAGGAAGGAGGTATGCGCCCAACCCTTACTTTGTCGCTATATTAGACAGTTTAACCCAAGGCTCTTCCAATCAAAGTTGTATTTCGATGCTGACTCGGACATAGGATATCATGCAAGTCTCGCCAAAATGGAAAAGGATGCCGTTACCAAGGCTAAAGCTGGAGGTGACGATACAGCAGAAAAGAAGTTTTATTTCACTCTCTACGGCCCGTCTCACTTAGAGATTGTCCGGGAACACCTCGAACCTGGAGTCCTTCAAAAAATGATAAAAAAATTAAAGATAGAATGTTGACTTCACCGCTAACGTTGAGTTATTGATGATATTCCACTTATGTCTACTCCTTCTTAATGCTTGCGCGATGACTCTTGAATGCTACCTTCCAGATTAGTACTTGTCTATGCTCAAGAAGATCTACACAGAAAGCGGTCTGTTTCTAAAGGCCGTGGAGCAAGTGCACAGGGCGCTTTTTGGATTTGATGGATTCAAAAATGGTGTTCCGTATGACCTCGGATCGGACGATCCAGAGAGCACAGGGGATCCTGACGGCTATACAAGATTCATACCCGTGGGCGAGCCTTGCCCCTCAGATATCCTCAGGGAGCTGCGTGCTATGACGAACAACCCAGGAGGCGCCGGAAGTTTTACATGATGGTTTGTGAGCGGGTTCAGTCCTAGGATACGCTCACGAGGCGCTATGTGAAGTATGTTTAACGATGATGTAGTATGCGAAGGAGGAGATCGATCAATGAGCATCTCTATATATTGTGTATGGTAGAAAGTATGTTCATTTACGCCAGTGAGTCAGAACAGAGAAAGGCTTCATATGTGTAAGAGCAAAAATATGCCACGACCACTATTCATTTCACTTCCAAGTCAAGACCTATGACATTAAAAACATACGAAGACTGCGTCCATAGAAGGACAGAAGAACAGAGCACCAATCCCTATACTGTTGAAGCTGAGAAAGCGACGACCTTCCGTTCAATTACAAAGCGCTAAATTTTCATTCCAAAAAGTGGAGATCGTCACCCAATTCTCACCCGAGGTACCTCCCCAAAATTGGTCCAGATAGCGGAGAGAGATCCTTAAAAACGTCATTCCCACTTTTTTTTTCCCCGAGTAGAATGCCCTGACCATTACAATGCAGAATGCAGAATGCAGAATGCAGAATGATAATACGAGAATATAACACGCGAGACGTCCACAACCCGGTTCAGTATCATCATGGGTATCTTGGAGCTACTTCTTCAGCCTCCATTCGTCCCACACAGCCAACCTCCTTCCTATGCTACCGAAGCATACACAACTGCAGAACAAGACACTGCCCACCCAGGTTACCACAGCTAGGGTATCATAGCTAATCACACCCGCGAACATCTCCTGGCTATCCGGTATTCGCGTGGCAGTAGGATTGTGGTATGTGCCGTTTATGATGGCGGGTAATGAAGGAGATGGGAGCACGTCGGGGTTCGAAAGGAAAATGAAGGATGTTACAACGGATGTTACAATGAGCGAGAAAGAGAGCCCGGGGGTTGTACGGTCGAGGATGTACCAAAGAGCGGGGTTGACGAGGGCGAGAGTCAGGGTCAGCTGAAGGGTAGATTGCCAGGGCAGACGGCGCTGTGCATGATTAGCATGATGGATGCGGTGGCCGCAAGATAGAGAAGCTTACAATGGCAAACGCTATCCCCACAAAAGCACCCACGCTCCGCACAACGTCATTCCATTGCTCGCTGAAGCTGGTGTCACTTTCCTTGCGTGACGTTTCTTCTGCGGAGCTGGACGTCGTTTGCCCACTCCACACGAGCTCCACGTACGGCAGACAACTACCCAACACAAGGCCAGCTAGCCCCCAGCTTGCGAAGTATGTCCAGTTTTCCCGGTCAACGCCTCCTACCCGGACAGCGGATAGTTCCCTGGTGTCATGCAGGTGGCTCACAATGAGGCCATACACAACGCCAAACAGGAAGAGGGCCGCCAGCTTCCCCAAAGGAACCACGTACTTGAAAGCGCCCCTCCTCCGTTGTCCTGGTGACCGCTTGGTTGTGGATGACGGAGACGCGCACCCATTGACATTTTCTGGCATCATCGGCAACTTTGTCGCAAGTCCTGCGATAGAACTACCGTGCCTATCCTCCCATCTGCTTGCGTCCGAAGATTTCCGGCCGGGCGTTTCTGCACCGGTGCCCCATGGCGTCTCCGGCACGCTTTTTTCCACAGGAGTACTCCCTTCATCGTCGTATATGCCAAACAGCGTGCCCTTGGTCATGTTCAGTAAACTCTTATTCCGCTGCGGCAACCCCGCGTCCGGCGAGGCATTCTCGTACGCGCCGCCATTACGGGCCGAGTAGGTGCGGAGCAGGCGCGCATTGAGCTGGGCAAGGAAATCCGACGAGCGATTCTGCGACTCCGAGAGGGGAGGGGGCGTGGAGGGAGCGAATGGGTACGTGGGCGAATCCGAGGCGTCGGTCTGGATGGAGAAGTTACGGCGGGGTATGGGACGGTAGATGTGCGGCTGCTGTGTTGAGCTTGTGACGAAAGGGTCTTCTGCCATGGCGAACCACGTTCCAATTACAAAACGGTAGATTGCGCGCAACGGGAAAGGGAAACGAAGGAATCCGCTGGACAAGGTGGAAAAGGTGGAAAAGTGGAAAAGCAAAAACGAAGGCCAGTTGGCAGAGGCAATGGGCAACGCGCCCGCCGTCAATTGTTGCAGACAGGGACCAGGAAGGTCAGTGACACGTGAACGTCCAGACTCTCACCTCACGGTTGACGTGCTTGGCGAGTGGTTCGACACTCAGCCTGAACAGGGGCGGAGTCAGCTTGCAACAGAGCCAGCTGAAGGGGACGTCTACACTTAAGTCAGGACGGACAGGCCAAGCAAGAGCACTTTGGTTGGGACGGTTCTCTATTGACGGCGCATGGCGCATTGGACTTTGGGCGCATGTGAAAGAGAGCAAACCCTTTCGGGAAGCTTAACCAGTCAATGGCGGCACCCCAGCCGGCTGTCCGCCCGCACTGCAGGTCCACACGTCTGGGTGGGTGCGCCACTGAGGAATTGTTTCATCGTTGCGCTCTATATTGACACCAGACGGCGGGCAGCTGGGGAAGAGGTGCGACGCGCGGTTTTGCGGGCTGCCTTGCTCCGCACCGGCTGCCCATGTCGTGCATCGTATTCCCCACATCCGCTATATGAAGGCCCGGAAGAACTGCATGCGCACATGAGTGTTGGGTCGTGTTGGAGGATCAACACTACTGCATTGTGGATGCAGCGTCGAGGATCGCCCTACAATAGGCCGCTTCCTTCACCAAAGCGGCAGGTCCCAAAGTTGCCTAGGGCGCGTACGAGTGAAACACCAAACGTCACTGCGGTCGCCTGTGGGCTGTGCCCAGCGCTTCCCAGGCTTCCCAGGCTTCCCAGCTTCCAGCCATCTCGTCTCCAGTCACCTTCACTAGATTCCACTAGATCACCATGGCATCGGCAGACGACTTCACTTTCATCGAGCACGAGGGCCGGCCGAAGCCGCCGCAGCTGTTTGCTGATTTCCAACAGCTGACAGCAGGCAAGGCTACCGATCTCGATGTCCAGATCACCACAGCCTTGCGAGCAAAGCACCCCGAGCTAACTGTCACGGCTGTGCCTGGATCCAATGTCAATCTGCTGCAATTCGCTGCTGCAGGCTTTGCCCAAGCCGAGCTGGACGACGATGCCGAACCTGTCCTGCGATGGCGCGGATTCATGGGCCCTGCTCACCGGGTGTGCCACTCTTCTTCCCCAGCCAAAGGGCCTCGAGGACCGCAGTTAACAGCATGTAGGGCGGCTCTGGATATCTTGTCGACAGCATCTTCTTTGCCCGGTACAGGTACACCTGGAACGGTGAAGCCTTCATCTTGTACACTGTGCTGCTCGGAATGACAACCATTCAGTACATTTTGAAAGAGCCAATTGGAAAGGAAACATCCATGTCCCACTCGTCCGTCGTCGACAGCCTGCTTTCGACCATAGGTGCCTGGCTTATCCAAGAGGAGCCTGCCATCTATGTGTATGATGGAGCGTGGATGCGCAGTACGAAGCTGTGGGATGAAGTGAAGAAGGCAAAATGGGAAGATGTGATTCTCGATCCGAAGATGAAGAAAGCGCTGACTGAGGTTGCTAACAAATTCTTCGACAACGAGGAGATATACCGGGAGTATGGTGTGCCATGGAAGCGCGGGCTGATTTTCCATGGTCCAGTGGGTGTGTTCCATCTCATTGCCCTGCAGGGGAGAGTGTTGGTACTGACATGGGACAGGAAATGGGAAAACCATATCTTTGAAGGCACTCATGCACACTCTCCAGGAGCGCAAACGGCCAGTGGTGACGCTATACGTGAAGAATGCGCCCTACAATTGGAATATTCGCTCGGTGTTCCAAATGGCTCGTGCTATGACGCCTTGTATGCTGGTACTAGAAGACATCGATACGATTGTTACGCAAGCCACCCGGAGCTATTTTTTCAACGAAGTGGATGGGCTGGAGAACAATGACGGCATCCTCATGATTGCTAGCACCAACCACCTCGATGAGTTGGATCCGGGGCTCTCGAAGCGTCCGTCGCGGTTTGACCGCAAGTACTTATTCCCATTGCCAAACAGGGACGAACGAGCCCAATATGGTAAGCGGCAGGCATATGAGACATGCAGGAGAGTGAAGCTGACGGAAAACAGCGCAGTACTGGAGGGGTAAGCTGAAAGACAAGAAGAATATCGAGTTTCCAAGCAAGCTGTGTGATGCCATTGCAGGCATCACTAACGACTTCTCATTCGCATACCTGAAGGAAGCATTTGTAGCAACGCTCCTCGAATTGGCCAGAAGCCACGATGACAGTGACGAAGAGGGAGACTCTTCGGACCAGGAGGGCAAGGGCGGTGACGACGGACTAGAGAAATACGAATTCTGGCGGGTGTTCAAGGCGCAGGTTAAGATGCTGCGCAGCGAGATGGGCGACGGTGGGGGTTCTGCTGCAGATAGGGATGATAGGGTGAGGCTGCAGAGCGGGCCACAAGTCGAGGCAACCTTACCAGCCCCGCAGGGCGCAGGCATGGGCATGGGCATGGACATGGGTATGGGCGCGGGCGCGGGCGCGGGTGCGGCTATAGAGACAGATGGCGGGCCACTTGGGCAGGTGGCGGGCAGTTCGTCAGCGCCCGCATCTCTCCCCCTTCACTCGTTTGCCCCGCTGGCGCGCAGCAAGACGCCAAAGCTCAATGCGGGCGTGTGGGAGTGGGGCTGCCGATGAGGGCGTTAGGGTCGGCCATGTCAGTTGGCCTTTGTAGCATGTTGCTGTCGTCTTGCGTAGGGTGCGGTGCCGACGGCGGTTTTTGATCCATCACCATTACTACATGC
>Ga0247757_10002097_pt1 | contig 11038 bp, 9 predicted proteins | sample UWRJL126311R4_FD_180929 | JGI IMG/M metagenome (GOLD analysis project Ga0247757, IMG submission 180929) | Plant litter microbial communities from Arlington Agricultural Research Station in Wisconsin, United States - UWRJ-L126-311R-4 | ecosystem: Environmental > Terrestrial > Plant litter >...
CAGTTGACAGCTGAGAAGCGGCCTCCCCTATTGCACGCTTGGTCTTCTTTTTCTGAGATTTTTCACTTCCATTGATGATTGCGGCACGGGCTGCGTCTTGCTTGCTTTCTACCTTTGCCAAGGTTGATGCACGCATGGCAGCTTCAGGTGTCATAGTTTGTCGTGATATAGCACTGCTCTCCTTTTTAATAGTCTCGCGAGCAGACCTCTCGGAAATTGACTTGGGGCCCGGTGTGTCACCACTGGTGGTTGATTCGTCAACAGGGGCTACCACCGGCTTTAACTGAGTGAAGCTGATAATACCCTCCTCTTCTGCCTCTTTCGCATGCATGGGCTCGCCTTCTTTCTTCCAACCCAAATCACCTCGGCGAATGCGCAGGGTACACACCCCCTTGGAATGCATGACATACAGCTCAAATAAAGCAGCGTTATCCAGATCTTCATCAGGAGGACCAGCCGGCTCATTGAGCATGTGCAGGCTACGAATCTGTCCCTTCGGACTGAACGAATATTCAGTGATACTGGTCATGATGGCAGTAGCATTGACAGGAGGAAGCTGTTGAGACCTCTCATTATTCTTGTTCACGATACGTGAAATATATGTTGCCTGATTCATGACCGGTAGACCGTAGCGTGGGCATGACACATGGATAAAGAAGATAGAGTTTCGAGTGGGGTGCGCAACGGCCATGATACCTGTCCTCGGGTGGAAACCAACGCTACAAATAGCGTCCGACTCTTTTTCGTGCGGTAAGTTGATTTCCTGGACAGCTTTACCCAATCCAAGATCCCACAATTGAAAGGCATGGTTTTGTTTCATCCCGACCATAACGTATCGAAGAGCAATTCCCATTTTAAAGGGCTTCTCTTTGTCGAAGAAGAACACCGAAGTTGGCCAAGACTTGGCATTGGCCGATGTGGTGTGAAACTCGAGCATGGTCTGAGATACTTCTACTTGCTGGGGCGGCAATTCCGGATCTGCAACCTGTAGCTCGGTGAGTGGGCGGATATCCCAGAAGCGCATGCGACCAGCTTTGTCCAGAGAAACAATGACAGTATCATCCTCGCTGAAGGTGAAATCTTTTCCGGCCTTCCCAGTCAGGATTTTCAGAGACCGCTCCTTCAAATACTTCTCTGTGTGCACTACCCTAGATCTTGGGCGCACATATTCTGCAGCGATACGAGGCCAGACAATGTGAATAGCTTTACCCCGACCAACAGCGAAGAATTCCGGATGACGAGAAGAAGGCTTCGCACGTGTTTTGAGTTGGCCACCGGACGTATTATCATCCTGCGAGGGCGACGGTGGAAGCATAAGACCTTTCATGTCAATGTCATCAAACTCAGTTTCAAGGCCCCGGTCAATAGCTGTCCAGAAAACAGTGCCGTTAATCCCGATACCAAGAATACTCTCGACAGAGGGTTGGATTGAGTCTGCTCCACCCACACATAGGGCAATGTTAAATAGACGCTCTTGGTGGTTCTCAAAAACCTGACGATACTGGCCAGTCTCCTGGCGAATTATGCGGAAGCCTCCTCGCTTGGTGATGGCGTATACGATATAGTTCTTTGAAGCGGATACGAGTGAGCGGTCAATTTGATCGAATTCTTTTTTAAGTCTCGCAACATCCATGATGAGGTCTGCTGGGAAGAAGGTGCGCAGCGGAGGCATGTCTTTGACAGTGATTGAAGCAAAGGCGCGCATTGGAAACCTATAGACTATCACCGTCTGGGTTTCATCTGCTGGCCTATCTTCGGCACTCTCCCAGCTATCAGCAATATCTCTTTCGGCGATGTCGGTAGTGACTTGTTTCAAAGCATCCGCAATTGGTTTGGGAACCTGCTCTTCGAGCGCTTTGACATTCGTCTCATCTTCGAGTTCTTTCTTGATCTCGGTTGCCGTTTTTACGATAGATTCCTCAATTTCTTTTATGTCTCCGGGAGACATGCGCTCAAGCTCCTTTACCCCTTCAGCACCAATGGTCCCTTCAGCCTGAGCCAGGACCTCTTTGATTTCCTTCTCGACATGCTCGCCCACACCACTCACAGCTTCGGCAACTGTCTCGTGTTCGTGCGAAACAGGCGGTGACAGTTTACGCGACTTTTGTGGAGGCTGGCCGTTACCCTCGCAACCACTAGTTGATGAAGCACCATCCATGCTATGCTTGGGCTTCAAGATCTCCATCTTTGGTGCCGACGGTTTCGAGTGCTCGGGTGCGGGAGTCCTGTTGCGCGGGCTTGCAGCCTCAAGCTGCTCGAACGGATTTCGATAGGTGAACCGAGGAGGTTCGGTTGATCCTGAAGGTGTCGTTTCAGGCTCGAAAGGGGTCTGGCCGCCGTCTGATCCGAATACTCTCATTGGAGAGACGGTGGACTGTGTGGCAGGAGGTTCAGCAGGCGCATCCTCAAGCGTAGTTGCAACAAGCTCCTGGGTCACGTCGCCAATAGCCGTTTCTGGCATGTGCGACGCGACTAACGGAGAGAAGGCGACAGCTGAAGCAGTGCGGGATGAAGAGATCTCGGTCTGAGATGGCTTTGGGTGATTCAGCAGCCTCATAAGAAGATCCTGAGGATTCTGGGATGACACCGAAGCGAGCTCGGGCCTGGCGGCTGGCGGTGCAGCGCTGGTGGGAGCGTGTGCAGCTTTACCGCCTGTGAAGCTCGCAACTAAGTCAGAAGCCGATACAGCGCGGCCGTGATTAGAAACACTATCTGATGGCTGTGTATTCTGTGATGGGCGTCTCGCTTGCACGACGCTGGGTTGAGAATTGAAGCGCAACAGATTCAGTAGTTGCACTGACTGTTGCTGTGGGGTCTGTTGCGCGCCCTGTTCAGGACCGGGAGTGTTCGCTGCTGACGAGTTGGGCGATAGTACCGCTGATTGATGATGCGGCTGCGGTCCGTTAGGTGAAGGTGAAAAGATGGGCGAGGAGACAGAAGGTTGTTGGTAGGGGTGAGACTGCGGAGGCGGTGGGTTGCTTGCTGTGCCCTGGAGCCGGGCAAGCAGCTCTTGTAGCTCTGCCATTGCTGGAGAATTGTTAATGAAAGTGAGATGTATTGGTGGTTGACCGAGTGCTGGTGATGACGCTGGCTGGTGATGGACGGGGCTGGCAACCCAAAATTCGCGTGCGGCTGGGCGAACTCCAACTCCAAGATAATGTGAACGTACCTGTGACACCAGGCCTCTCAAAACTGAAGCCGATGAGCAGGCCACCAAGTGTAAGCAGAACTGCAAAGTTGTGTGCAGACAATTGGCGACGGCAACGACGAGGAAGAGGAGGAGCTACGTTAGAGTAGGCGCGTCTTCAAACTGCGGATCGCTAGCGTGGTTTGGCAGCCACCCATCACGTGAAACAAACACCGAAAGTGCACCCGTGACTCTGACCCCAACCGGAGCTCACCCTCTGCTCACATTCCATCTGGGACCATGTGAGTAAAAACAGGAGTCTCTATGGTCAAGGCCACAATACTTCCAATTCTATCTTGAAGCCTCTTCACACTGCCATATCAATAGAGTCCAGTCACAGCATTGTGCCTGACCATTTCATATCCTAGGAAATATTGCCCGCACAACAGAAGCCAATTCTCTGCCATCGAACCCTACGCCCTTTACTATCACATCAACCTTGCATCCTTCTAGACTCGCCATGAGTGCATTCGGAAGCACATGCTCCAAAGCGTACGCTCTGCCCACATCAACACCGTCCACTCTGACTTGAAAGTATGAGAAGGGTCCTGTGACGTCACTGTGGGGGACACTCGAAGTTGCTACGCTGGTCTTGTGTGTGGTATGGTACGACCACCGTAGTCGCCAGTGTTTGCTGTCTCCGTGTCCATGTCTCTTTAATAAAACATCATCTAACATGTACCCAGTTATCGAGACAGCGTTTTTTGGTCGCAGGAGAACTTCTTCGATGTCTAGTATCCGTACCAAATCAGGCCCCAAAACCGGCGCACGTACGTGTATGCCGATCTGTCGGAAACGAGATGTAGATATGGATTTTTTATCGGGGAAGATTGTGTAACACAGCGTCTTGCGACCGTCCGATCCCGTTAACGTTAGGCTCGTTTCACTGTCCGCAAACTTTAGACGAAAGCTAGAGATAGCTTTCGGAATCCGCAAGTTGTATGTAAACGAAATCGTGAAATGCAGAGCGCCAGCTTCCGGTATCGGCATGTCAAAGTCGAATATAGGGAGGTAACTCTCCTGCTCATGCATCACGCTTTGAACGAGCGGCATTTCACATTGTGCTTCGATGGCAAGACGTGCTCGACCCCTTTCGTCTACGAGCCGGTGGGACAGAATGTTGTGACCGGCCAGTGAGCTTTCAGATAACGAGTGCGGTAGAATAGATTGCGACCCCAGTTGCCAATGCAGTTGTGAACCATCGTATACTCGTCGAGTTTCTTCCTCTCCATGCCGAGAAAAAGCCCTACTGAAGTCGGTGTAGAAAAAGTCTTCGGACCCTACAGGATACCGTTTGGCTGATACAGTCACAGGAAACCTTTGGTTTGGTGGGTGGCGTAACATGCCGTCTCCACACGAACATACTATATTCTCGGAAGGAGCGTGACCGTCCCACATAACGCCTTCCATCTCTCTTTCATGGTTTGGGAAGTGTTCAAAAGTCCATCCTGGTGCAAATATGCCTGCGGAAACCCCAATTTCGGCAATTTTGTGCACTCCAACACCAGTGTTGGTCCCACCACCGCCGTTTTCTGGGAACGTCACACGAGGGTGGGACAACCTTGCCTTATTTTGTGCCCAGACATCAATTCCAAAGTATATTCGTTCCAGTGGCATACCATACTGTTCAGCAAGGTCTTTAGATCTCCAAGCATCGGATTCTTTCCAGCAATAGTTAGTAAGAATTGCTCCACATGCTGCAGCGAAGGCGATGTTTTTCTCTGTCAACGCATTCTGATAGGCGACTCTATTTTCGACTGTGAGGGCGTCATACCTGAGCGGGGTTAAGAATATGCATGTAATATAATGCGCATCAGAAATGTACGAACCAAATCAACTCTCGTCTAGATCCCATTTCTTCTTTTAACTGCCGTAAAAACGACTGAAGTGTGTGTTTGTTCCAATATTCCGAGGAAAAAGGCTTCTCAACGTTGATGAGCCATCCATCAAAGCCATGATACTTGGATATATCGGACAGCTTCTTCGCCATTGGAAAATATTGTTTCAGGTAACCATCATTAGTGTTCTGGTCATGACGAAGAAGTCGATACGAGTCTTTGGTTTGCGGCTCAATAAGCAAGGTCCCATATACCTTTACACCATTCCGATGCAGTGTGTTAGTCCAGGATGGTGGAGGTACGCAGACTAGCTTATGAGAGAAATAGGCAAAGGCGTCGACATATTGGAGATATTCGCAGGAGTAACCCTCACCGCGCATCCCACTCCCTTGTATCTGCTCGTAGCCATGGTAGTTTCCCGCGTAATCGTGGCAGAGCAAAATGCTGGCTTTCTCTTCTCTAACTTTGTTGGATGGGACAGGGCGAGCCAACAAGGGGGTATTACTTCTTTGAATGGGATCACAATCTGCTGTTGTCCAAGCTTCTATTTGGTCGAAAGTATCAAAGTAGGTGAACCCCTTAATGATATCCAACTGACGCTGCTTTTCACGTTCTTCTGGAGTTGGACCAGTATCTGGAGCAGGGAATAGATGGCGATATCCGTCCCTGATGGGCCTTAGAATATCTTTCCACCCGAGAACATAGGTCATATTGCAAGTTCAATGTACGTTGATTTACGATGCCTTCAATCCTGGTGGAAGCGTCCGCTTAGCTTCTAAAACCATGTTCAGACAATGTTCCCAGATACCACATGGCTTACCTAAATGGAGATGTACTTACAAGTTTCTAATGTAAGAGGCTGCTGAAGTAGGAAGGGCCATACTCTTTCTGTTATGGGACATGGAAAATCAGAGACGATTGCTACCTATGAAGGGACACATGACCTGTTCAGGTTTCTGAATCTTGAAAGAGAACCTTTTCTAGCTCCTTCTCTCGCGAGACAGTCAACTCTTTACACTCATAAATTGTTTGCGCCTTAAAACAAGGTCAAATCGGTAAATACGTTTGGCAAGTAGAAGTGGGTGTTGAGGGCACTTATCGATATGGCGTTGTAGTACTCGAGGCCGAACAGGGGTAAGTGCTTGGCGATGCAAGGATCCGAGCTCAACGTAGGCGTACTCTCCCAAGCTCCAAACGTGTCATTTCGTCTTTCTGCGTCCACTCCTGTCTTCCGTCAATCCAACGCCATCAACGAGCGCAAAATCAAGCGATACGATATCGCGCCGTCGCCATGAATCTCTTCAGGTTACTGGGTGCGTCATGACCGTCTTCAACATCGATTGGCGAACGCGCCGCTGTGGCATCTTCAACTCCACCCAGGTCACGCTGGTATTTAGAAGCGCGTACTGACCATCGTGGTACAGGCGATCTCTCTCATGTCCTATCCATCCTGATACTACTCCAGAAGATGAAATCATCCAGTGTACGCTGCCAATTACATCCCCCACATCCCTAACCTCATAACCTAACAGTAGCAGAGCGCATCTGGCATCTCCTTCAAGTCCCAGTTCCTCTACCTGATCGTTTACGTTACCCGCTACCTTGACCTTCTCTGGACATTTTATGAGCCCGCCGCTTTATACAATACCATCTTCAAGGTTGTCTTCATCAGCACTTCCGCGTACACAGTCTACCTGATGCTCAATGACTACAAGCCGACCCACGACCCCAACCTAGACACCTTTAAGGTGCAATATCTGATTGGAGCCAGTGCGATCTTAGCTATATTGTTCCCATATAAATATACTCCTACAGAAGTGCGTAGGCTTGTACTGGGACAAAGCGGGAAGAAGCTGACTGTCGGCGTAGATTCTGTGGACATTTTCCATTTGGCTCGAATCGGTAGCAATTCTGCCACAGCTCTTTATGTTGCAGCGAACTGGCGAGGCCGAAACGATCACCACCCACTACCTCTTCGCTCTTGGCGCATACCGCGCCCTGTACATACCCAATTGGATCTATAGATATTTCTTTGAGGTTCCACGATTCTGGGACCCCACGGCCGTCATTGCGGGTATCATTCAGACCATTCTCTATTCTGACTTCTTCTGGATTTACTACACAAAGTGCGTTGTCTGGTAGTCGTTTGACGCAAATCAAGTGCTGACTTATGTTTAGGGTCATTCAGGGCAAGAAATTTAACCTACCGGTCTAGGAACATCGGCAGCACCAGGTCTGATTCTGCCTTCTCGCTCGTTAGCGTCACTACACAAAGACCGGGGATATGCAGCCTACTTCAGGCATTGTGCACGGTTCGCTTATATAATTTACTGTATGACTAAGGGGTATACGGTCACAGCTAGCGGGACTTCCATACTTGTGGTGACGTGGAAGCTCGAAGGCGTTGTGGGGCTAGGAATTTTGTAGAAGATCTATTTTACTTTGGACGTAATCGAACGTGCGGCGTTACCATTTTGAAGGACAAGGCTTCAGTGGCCTGAGTGGGCATACCACGGTTCGAAGTTCTATCATCATTGTTACCCGTGCACAATGGAACAAAACTTATGCCATGCATACATTGAATTCCCTTTGTACTAATGTCGTAGAGTGTCATTAGCACGATGACAGCCATGTTGGGCATACCCGGCAGTTCCTTTCTTACGAAATGCTTCACTCCGCTCTGCTTGCCTGATTTCTCCACAAATTGCTAGCCATGAGCCTGCCATCACTTGACCAGTCACACGAGACTGCTCACGCGCTTCCGACCATATCTTCGCCCAGACCGCGGCTCCGCAAGTATGACCATCTGACCGAGGACTCCCAGTCAGTTGGTCGGCGAATCTAACCGTACGTAACAACTTCACCTCCGTCCCCGTTTTCCTACCCTCCGCTCCGCCAACTCCGGCCCCTCCGGTCGCGGAGGAAACAAAACAGGACTTGGAACGGAAAACACATGCACGTCCTACATACAGAGAGGCCGCAGATCGCGGCGATGCACATAAAATTAGAGATCTTGATCGCGGCGGTGCACATAAAATCAGAGATCTTGATCGCGTGCATGAGGACGATGGCAAATACATACATGACCCGCCGGACGCGCCAGCCAACTCAGAAGACCCTGCGCACCCTGAGCACACACACACCGCATAAAACAGGTTGAAAAGACGTAGCAATAGCTGTTTAGGGATGGGCGGCAAGTCATCCAAAAGGGCACCATTCAATCAACAACAAGCGTGGCGCCGGGTCAGTCCGCTTGCTCTCAGGGCTATCAACTATGCATCGAATCTATCATGGGCGAGTTTCCATGGTAGACTACGAGACTACGAAGGCACGGTGTACACACCACGGGCAGTCGGCGTTAGCCCTGCACTGCGCGTTGTTCTGCTCTGCCCTGCATTTCGCTCCAGCCCTACATGCGGCGTCGAAACGCTGCGGCTTAGCTAATCGCAACGACAGATCGGTCGATCATGCGAATGTTGGTTCACGGGAAGAAGGGAATGCCCTAGAACAAGTCAATCGCGCATCTTCTTGCCCTGCATTTCCCTCCTCCTATTCTGTTGAGCCGCCTAACCAGAACGCATCCTCCGGCTTAGCCGCAACGTCCTGGCTATTGCCATTTGCTGCAGGGTCCAGGCTCCCAAGTTTTCCTGTATGATTATTCGTATGTTGGCTCACGGAGAAAGCAATGGGCTGGAGCTAGGGAAGCAATGAGAATCCCGCATCCCACATCTTGCCCTGCGTTTTTCCCCTTCCTCCGGCCTAGCCGCAACGTTTGACTGCAGGGTCTGCCATCCTAGTTTCCAAGGCGATCAAGTGGATACATGTTGGGTTTTCTTGCTTCGCGTGGAAGTTGAAGCGACAAAGTTAGAGCCAAAAAGAGACCCTGCGTATGCGTGTTGCGAATGTGTTGGTCGATAAGGAGCTGAATAGGTTAGTTATGGGGAAGAGGAAGGAGGATGGGTGGGCATGGGCATGGGCATGGGCATGGGTATGGACATGGGGAACAACGCCAGTCTGGCATCGTCTGTTTGGCAGATCCCCATGCAGACTAGCGTCATGTATGTCGGTCTTTGACCACTTTGACGGGGAACGGGCAACAGCTGCGAGCCAAAGTGATTTAGTACTATATACAAACGGCGAGTGATCAGAAACTGTTTATGCACAAGACCAAGGTTTCAGGCTCCACACGAGAGGTATCTGATAAGAGGTGAGAGAAAAACGCCGTCGCTAAAAAAGCAAAATGCCAGCCCACAGAAATGCAAGTCATAAGCCGTCGCTTGAGCAATCTGAACTCCAAGCCGAAAGAAAAAGGGGAAATAGGACTAGAAAGAAATCTTCGGATGTCGACTGACCGCCTAGGCTAAGCCCGCTTAGAACGGCTGGCCAGGTGGACATTTTCGAACTCCAGGATGTGGGTTTTCGGGGTTCGAGAATTGCGCGGCGCAGTGCAACCCAGACCCTGCATCGCTTAACCCCGGTCGAGAAATAGCCACATGCGACTGCTTGTGTTCTTGCGGCAGTTGGCGCCTCGCGTATCGCAAATCCAACACAACGATCCAACGTGTTGATGTGCAGACAGGAATCGTTGATCTAGATCCCGCTGCAGGGTCTTTGCGGCTGCAGGAAAGCCTAATTCGATAGGATGCGAAGCTGGTTACCGTGGAACGATATTCTGCTGGCTCGCCCCGGGCGCCCTGTTCGCGCCGGCGTCGTGGGGCTGCTGTACGCGGACTTGATATTGGCCCCTGCAGTCTGGTTGTCGGACTCGTACTCTACATCGGATTGTGATGAGTGCAGCGGTTCTTCCCATTCATTGTCAGATTGCGCCGAATGTATGATTGAAGGGCATCGCTTGTAGCAGCCCAGGGTAGGCGTACTTTGAGGCGTAGGTGGTAAACTGATAATGGTCTTGCTGGGGAAATATGACGAGCTAGGTGTCTCATCATCTGGCGGCGAAGGATGAAGTAGTGTACTGTTCTTGCGCGAGGGAGGGGCATGTTGGTGAGGCGTAGGCATGGAAGTAGGCGGAGGCGTCGGGCTCTCTATCATCGTGATAGGTTTTGGAAGTGTGAATGCAAAGGGAAACGACTGTTCGTGAAGGTTCGGTGCCGGGCGAAGTAGAGTGGAACTTGGTCGCTTCGGTGGGCTTTGCTGAGGAGGCGTGGCGGGTGGGGTAAGATCCTGTGTAGAAAGAGCGGCGGCACGTTGTTGTAGACTTTCCCATGGCTCCACAGGAGCCGAAGGACGCAGAAGCGTTGAACTCTTTCGATGTGGAACTGGGTTACCCAAGATAGGCGCCAGTGATTGCACCAGCCTGTTTCGCTGTGAAGTGGACAGCTCTGGACCAGATGAAGAAGTCTTCTCTTTCGTCAAATTGGACGTTGTATGGTCGATTGATGGCTGACGGGAAGAGGAGTTGAAGGAGATGAAAGAGATCTCGCTGAGATCACGCTTGAGATTGGGCCGCCAGGCAGAGTTCTGGCTAGGAGATTGAGGAGTGTTGGGTAAATGTTGTCTGGAATGTTCCCTCCACCTCCTCGCTGGTGCCACAGGCTGTCGCGGAGACAGGGACATATCGTCAATCTCAGCCTCGTCATCTGCTTCATGGGTTACATCGCTCTGATAGCCTGAATCATATGGCTCACTGAGCTCCTCTTTGTATTCTTCAACTTGGCCCAATACAGGACTGCCACTACCACGAGCAGCTATGCCACCTCTTCTTGCGAAAAACCTAGGACCGCCGCAGTTGTGACATAGCTTCCTAGTTACGATCGGGCGACCGTGTTGCCGAATGTGAGGGCAAGGCTTATGGCCAAACACTGAACGGGGAGCATCGACGCAGTGTTGCCATATCGCGACTGTGTGTGCGCATGGAGTATGGTCGACTGGAACAATGAAGCACATTGTGGTTTGAGAACGGCCGTGCTCCCAATTAGTCGAGCAGGGCGATGACCCAAGATTTACGAGACCGATTAAAATGCAGGGTTAGGCCGGGCGATCGGCAACAGAAAAG
>Ga0247757_10002098_pt1 | contig 11031 bp, 7 predicted proteins | sample UWRJL126311R4_FD_180929 | JGI IMG/M metagenome (GOLD analysis project Ga0247757, IMG submission 180929) | Plant litter microbial communities from Arlington Agricultural Research Station in Wisconsin, United States - UWRJ-L126-311R-4 | ecosystem: Environmental > Terrestrial > Plant litter >...
TTTCATCCCCATCTACTTCCAGGCCATCAAAGGTGTTTCAGCAGAGCGATCCGGTATCAATACCATTCCACTCATCGTCGCAAATAACGTCGCTTCCTTGACGTCTGGTATTTTGACGACAATATTTGGATCCTACGTGCAGTACTTCTACGCTTGCTCTGTGCTCATTTCCGTCGGCGCTGGGTTGATTACTACATGGCAAGTCGAGACCGCGATTGAAAAGCTGGTAGGGTACCAAATCATATCCGGCTTCGGCACTGGTCTCGCCCTGGCCTTGCCGCAGGTCGCAGTCCAGCCCGCCCTCGCACCCCAGGACATCCCCATCGGAATCAGCATAACAATCTTCATGCAGTTCTTCAGTGCTGCCTTGATGGTCTCCGTCGGCAACAACGTCCTCAACAACAAACTCGTTCGATATGGTAGGGACGTCGGCATCCCTGGTTTCGACGCTGGCAAGCTCGTCCAGGCTGGTGCCACCGAGGTCTGGAAAGTAGTCCCAACAGCCTATCTTCCCCGCATGCTCGTTGCATATAATGAAGCTCTAAGATGGACTTTTCGCGTCGGTTTGATTATGGCTTGCTTGAGTATCATAAGCGCTTTCTTCCTAGAATGGCGGCGCATGACACCATCTCAGGAATTAGGTGCTAACCCCGATGAGAGCGTGCAGGAAGAAGCTATTCAGCTTAGTAAGGTAAAGTAGGCCTTTAGAAGTATCAGTCGTATTCCTTATATGTAATATAGAAGAGATATAAATATACTTAATAATTATTCCTGATAAAAAGCTATAAATATATAAAAATTGCTTTCTAGGTTAAGGTTAATAAGATCTAGAATAAAAAATAAAAGTAGTAGTATTTTATTAAAATAAGAAATAAGAAAGCTTTTATTTGTCAGATTTTCTATATTCTGAGAAGAATGATTTTGTTTAAAGTAATTGATTGATTGAAGAAATTGATTGATTCTCTGCGATAATTGAATGTGATTATTCTTGTTGTATCTTCTATCAAGGTTTCTACGCGTCCTCCTTATATACCTTTCATATATACATTTTCCGTCAGCTTTCTGGCGGCATTCCATCGGTTTACTGGCGGCATTCCGGCGGCGTTCCTAGCTTTCTAGCTAGTACTCATAGGGAATACTACTTGTAAGCAGCTGAGGCCATGTCACATGATGGGTTCTCGCTATATAAGGGCGTCAAACATGTCTGCTACGCTTAGACTCCTACACTGAACTACATACTCAATCAATTCATTCAATTCTTCATTCTTACCACTTCCTTACACTACTCGTATTCTCGCGTTCCTAGGAAACTTATTAGCTGACTAGCGCTTTCTAGCGCTTTCTGGCAGCTTTCCGCTGGTTTGCTGGCGGCTTTCCAGCGGCGTTCCTGGAAGAGGTACTATTCTGACAGATTTTCCTAGTAAAAAGGTGCGCATCACGCCTTGCTGCGCATTACGCCAAGCACTACGGTAGTGGCTGTGCTTGGCAAAAGGCCACACCATCTGTGGCTGCCTTCCATCCTCTTTCTTATCATATTATCGCCTTCCTCACAAGGTCAGGGCCGGTGCGGCTCGGCCATCTTCCCGCTAGCGCGATCGAGTAGTTCACTGCATTAGACTATGAATAGGTGGTAAACTGATAATCGATGCTTACGTAAACAAATTTGCTCGAAGTGGAAACATTAGTGGAGAAAACTCACATACTTTTATAATTTTAGTCTCACTAGCCACTCCCATAAGGCAGAGCTATCAGAAGATTCAAGATTAGAGAATGTCTGTTAATTAAGTGTAGAGAGTCGAGTTGAACCACCTTTAAATATTGGATCTGAACCGGATTATTTACCCCGAACTGAGCGCGTGACTATGGGCGGCACCAAGCTTACAAAAAAGAATTATAGGAGGAGGAAACTCATACCTGAAAGATATGAAGCTTTACATATCCATACTCTTCCGTTCCCCACTCCAATCGACAGATATTCCCCTAATACTGCCGAACAAGATGGTCGATATTCTGAAGGCAACCAAAGGACTCTTTTCGAATCGTATGTTATCCATTTACCATCCTCACTCAATGCTATACCTCGATACCGAGCAATTCTGGGCTCAGCACTTGTTGATACTGCAGTGAAAATCGTTAGGGCATTGAGGTCAACAACCCCAATATCAGTGTGTAGATATCTGTCGTCATGGTCGAACGTAATGCCGTGGCATGGCTTCCCAACTGTAAGCGTATGAAGGCATTTGCCGCTACGTACGTCCCAAATCCTAACCGTGTGGTCCTCGGACGCGGAAGCCAGCCAGATCGAGTTATGGGAGAAGGCTACTGAGGTAACGTAGGAGCTGTGGCCATCGAGCGTCTGAAGGCAGTCGCCACTTTGAGCGTCCCATACCTTCACCGTCGCGTCTTTGGACGCGGAAGCGAGCCAGACCGAATCATAGGAGAACGCCACCGAGGTAACAGAGTTACTATGGCCCTCAAGTGTCGACAGGCAGTCGCCGCTACACATTTCCCATACCTTGACCGTACCCTCGTACGACACGGATGCCAGTCGCGTCGAATCAGGGGAGAAGGACACCAAGCTGCTTCTGTTCATAAAACTTTGGAGCCCCTGACCGCCGCGCGCATCCCACGTCGTATTGTTGCCTTCGTAGGACGCGGATATCAGCTGGATCGAGTCACGTGAGAAGGCCACCGAGTTGGCGCGGGAGCTTTGGCCCTTGAGCGTCGATAGGCATTTACTGTTGTACGCATCCCACAACTTGACTACGCCTTTGCTGGACACAGAAGCCAGCTGGATCAACTCTTGAGAGAAGGCTATCGAAGTAACGCGAGAGCTGTGACCCCCCAACGTCGACAGACACTTCCCGCTATGTGCGTCCCATATCTTAATTGTGCCGTCCCAAGACGCGGACGCCAGCCCGGCCGAGTGATTGAAGAGGGTAGAGAAGTGGAAGAAGATCATTGAGCTGACAACGTCGGTGTGGCCCTCGAGCGACCACAGGCACTTTCCGCTGTGCGTGTCCCATACCTTAGTCGTGCCGTCGCTATACCCGGACGCTAGCCAAGTCGAATCGTGGGAGAAGACTATTGAGCTAACGCGGGAGCTGTGGCGCCCAGGCGTCCACAGGCACTTTCCGCTGTGTGTGTCCCATACCTTAGTCGTGCCGTCGCTATACCCGGACGCTAGCCAGGTTGAGTCGTATGAGAAGGTCACCGAGCTGACGCGGGAGCTAAGGCCCTCGATAGTTAACAGGCAACTTTCGCTTTGGACGTCCCATACCTGAATCGTACCGTCGCTGCCGCCGGACGCTAGCCAGGTCGAGTCGTATGAGAAGGCCACAGAGCTGACACAGGAGCTATGGCTCTCAATTGTCCACGTGGGTTTTCCGTCCACCAAACTCCTTATCTTAACCGTGCCGCCCTTCGACGCAGACGCTAGCAGCGTCGCATCGTGGGAGAAGGCTAATAAGCAGGCGTCTTCGCTATGACCCTCGAGCGTCCATAGGCACTCGCCGCTGTGTGTATCCCACACCTCTACCGTACCTTCGCCAGACCCAGACGCTAACCAAGTCGAATCATGGGAGAAAACCATCGAGGTAACGCTGGAGCTGTGGCAGTCAAGCCTCTGAAGGCATTCGCCGGTGCGTACGTCCCACACTTCGGCCAGGTCGCCGCACGCGGATGCCAGCCGCGTCGAGTCGTGGGAGAAGGCCGCTGGGCAGCGATCTCTGCCGTCGCTTCCGGGCTCAAGCATCCATCGGCACTCGCCACTATGAATGTCCCATATTTTAACTTCACCAGAGCCGTCATCGGAAGCCAACCAGGTTGAGTCGTGGGAGAAGGTCACCGACTCGACGCCGAAGAGGTCACCCTCGTACGCCGATAAGTACTTGCCGCTATGCGTATCCCAGATCTTGATTGTGCGGTCCCAGGACGCAGATACCAGCTGGGTTAAATCATGGGAGAAGACTACTGAACTGACAGTGTCGCTGTGGCCCTCAAGCGTCTGGAGACACTCGCCGCTGCGTGTATCCCATATCTGAACTACGCCGTGAATATCCCCATACGCCAACCAGGCTGAGTCATGGGAGAAGGCCACCTCCCCGGCGGAGCTCGGGCAATCGAGCGTCAATATGGGCTCGCTGCTATGCGTTTCCGTGTCCCACACAGTCAGTTTGTTGTAGCCATGACCAAACGCCACCCACTTCGAATCGTGAGAAAAGGCCATGTTGTCGCCTAGATTGAAGGTGTTGACCGTTAAGAGGCACTCACAACTGTAGGTGTCCCATACCTTAGCCGTGTCATTGTAGGACGCGGATACTAGCCGGGTTGAGTCAGGGGAAAAGGCTACTGAGTTGAAAGTGCCGCTATAGCCCTCGAGTGTTGACAGGCACTCGCCACTGCGTAGGTCCCATACCTTCACCGTGCGGTCCTCGGACGCAGACACTAGCCGGGTCGAGTTGGGGGAGAAGGCTACCAAGAGGACCCTGTCGCTGTGGCCCTCGAGCGTCTGAACGCACTCGCCGCTGTGCGCGTCCCATACCTTGACCGTGCAGTCCCAGGAGGTGGACGCCAGCCGGGTCGAGTCATGGGAGAAGGCTACCGAGAGGACCCTGCCGCTGTAGCCCTCGAGTGTCTAAACGCACTCACCGCTACGCACGTCCCATAGCTTGACTGTATAGTCCCAGGATACGGACGCCAGCCAGGTTGAGTTGTGGGACAATGCGACCGAGCTAACGGCGTGGCGGTGGCCCTCGAGTATTTAGAGGCAGCCATTCCATCGGTCCAGCATGCCTGGCTTGATTACTATCCCCTTTAGCTCTTTATTTGCGAATAGCGTTCGTATAGTACTACGACTAGGGCTGAGCAGAAGCATACAATATACCTGAAGTAAACTACTTTCAATTACTGACTTGTGGTACATGATGAACCGGCATGCATCTCGAACTACTTCTACTGTCGACGATATAGATACTATTTTCTATTCTCTTAAGTAAATAATTATACAATAGTATATTAGTTGGTACGAACTTACTTTAATTAGAGACTCTAGTCTAGCTATTAATACTATACCTTTCGAAATGCTCTTGCAAAGGCTTAATGCCTCAAGCCAGTAAAGATACTTCTTTCTCATGAATTCATCTTTGATGCCTCCACTCTCAAAAATTTCCACGTTATATGATGAAGAGTCAGAGCTCCAGTCGCAAAGATGATCGATCCAGTAGATACACGAGTACCGCAGTGCCGCTAGTGGATCCGGCCTGGGCTGTTGTACCTGCTCGATAAGGTATCCTGGCGCACGCAGTTAATACATATCTCGCCGCAGACTCCTGGACATGACCTAGATAGATCTAGAAAAGATGTTTTGGTGGACCTTCCCAGCCCCGGACGAGAACACGCTAAGGGCCGCTTCATTCGATAAGAAATCCTTAGCTGACTAGTAAATAACGTACACATATGCTTCCCGTAATGTTAGAAACGAACCGCACATCTTTACTATAGTTGCAGTCGCCTCGTCTACATTATGGCCTTGGTAAGGCAAGTCTGCTAGAACCCTAAGCTCCTGCAGATGTAGCGGACGTTGCGCAACGACGACAGTAGAAAGAATCTGACGGCACAGTTCTGGGTTCCGACGCTTCAACTGCTTGATATGCTCCATCATCCGCCAGTAGACGTCTGTAAGCTCTGACGGGACTTCGTCAAGGACCTGCATAACCTCCCAGGCCTGTACATCTTTGAGCTCATTCATGACTAGAGATACCCAAAGGAAAGTGCCGTTCGCCTTCTGTTGCATCTTCTCTCGAACCGATAAATAGAGCAGCTGGTCATGCTGAATTTGTTTCAGTCCTATAAGGCGATGGCTGATATAAGCGTCAACGGCACGGGAGACTTGTACAGCGTTTTCCTTCAGCTCAAGACTCAGCCTCGCCCCAGAATCATCGATCCGTAGTCGCTGCTCGATGTTGGTGTAGTTACGACTTGTTAGGATCCACTTAGTACGAGGTGAAAGAGACAAATTCTGTACGATGAAGGCTAGCAGCTTGTCTAGATCCTTCACACATTCATCGAGCGCATTAATAAAGAAGTATACATCGTCTAAAGTTGAGTCTTGCAGGATATCCATAAAGATCTTACATAAAACAACCCAGGCATTAGTATTTTCGAAGAGCGCTTTACCTGTCTGGTCGTATTTTTTTAGTAGATGCGAGATGAGCGCTGGCTGCTGGCTGACAAGCATAAATAGGAGACCCCTTAGCACTGCTATTGCACTGTTAATACGCGAATTAGTAGCCTAGCAGAAGAAGTACGAGACTAAGGTTGTCTTGGCCTTTAACCTATTCAACTCGTCAATAATACCGCAGAGCAGCATAGTCTTGCCTTTGCCAGGATCGCCCTTAATCCACAGTAGCCGGCTTTGCGGGTCGTTACGCCAGTGGAGGAGGTCCGGGTTCTGGAGAATCCAGTGATACGACTCCTCGAGTAGTCCACCTTTAGTCTGTTCGATACGCGCCTTATCACACCGTGGATCCGTAACGTGTAAGTCTCGGGTGCACTCCTCTAGCTTCTTAATTTCGTCTTAGAGTCGAGTTAATGCTTTCGCCATCCCTTCGCCGTAGAAGGGGGATATGTAAACTCCGAATATTCCTAGCAACGAGTACACCTTGTCTTCTTCGTGCTTGGTCTGACGGTTCTCTATCCATGACAAGCGCTCGTTAATACTGAATTGCGACAGCAGCTCTCCTTGGAGCGCAGCCTTTAGGATACCGGTAATCTCATGGATCTGTTGCCTCAGTAAATCTTTATTACCGAGCCGCTTGCGTTGCCAGGAAAAGAACTCGACTGAACGGGGCGCAAGAAGCTCTTGAAGTGTCCACCCTCGAGTGAACCATTTGCTTCTTCGAAACGCAGACTCCCACTTAGCCGTCGGTACATCTGATAGATACACATAGTATTGAGCAGCGTTACGATACCAGCGAAACATGGAGTTGATGGCATGCGACAGCTCGGCCTTATTTTCCTTGTTAATATAACAGGTGTCGATCCAGCAATAGTCTAGGCCATCTTGCTTGGCTTGCTCTGCGCAAAATCGGATCTTCTCATACCCAGACTTATCCTTGCCAGTGCCATTTATTAGGTCATTGAAGGTGACCTCGTTAGAGTCCGTTCCCCATGTGTGTGAGAGGATCGCATAGCGAGGGATTATATTATCGTTTGGTAGAGGCTCCGTAAGATAGTATCCACCGGTACCGTCGCATTGTAAAAGGCGCATCGCTAAGTATCGGGTTGAGTAGAATGAGCGGAAGGAAAAAGGCTCGGTCGACCTCGAGTGTGACAGCCTAGCTAGAAGCGCGCGCACAGCAACTCACTTGCTCTTCACGTCTGGCCGAGTTTTCAAGTCAGTTATGCACAGACATTGTCTATAAGTTGACATTACATAAGGGTTGTGTTAGGGAGCGTAACAGCGAAATCCTGCCGATGCGTATATTAAGGATTTGTGAAGAAGCTGCATCAGGCTGTGGGCCGTCAAGTTGAATGCTTGCACAGCCCAGATTGTGGCGCAGCGGAACTTGACGCCACTGGTGGCACAGACGAAGCTGCGACCTGCATGAACAGGCCGATCCCGCCAACGGGAAGATGGCCGAGCGGCACCGGCCCTAACCTTATTGTAAGAAAGTGGCAAGTGTGAAGAATTGAATGAATTGATTGATTGTGTAGTTCAGTGTAGAAGTCTATGTGTAGCAGACATGTTTGACGCCCTTATATAGCGAGAACCCATCATGTGACATGGCCCTAGCTGCTTACAGATACTGATGCTCTTTTGGCCCCTAATACAAAATTCTGTTGTTCAAGTGAGTGACATTCATGCACCTTTCCTCTTTTGAAACTAGCGGGAAGGGGTTTGGGTGAAGTAGGGGGAACACTTTGGTATGATGGTTTAGCCTTTCCCGAACGAGAAGTCGGGCCGTCATCGGTTGTTGCTCCCCGCAACACATGCCAAGCTGATCGCCAAGCTGATCGGAAACACGGTCTTCGTTCTGCGATTGTCATGCAGCAGCCATCACCAACATCATACTCATTCAGTCTCCTCGCATTACTACCATGCGCACACTCCATGTCAGCGCCATTATCGAACTCTTCTGCTCGTAGCAAATACGCCTCCGCTTGTGGAGATGCGCCAGCTGCACGCCTTCCTCCACAGTCACGCCGCGCCCTCATCGAACGGCATTCGAATGCCACGTTCCGACGAGAGCCTTTAACGGAATTGACAAACTGCACGTATCAAAAACACCAGTCGGTGCGTAATGGAGCGGGGCGGCCTGCTTCTTGGAAACCTGCACCGCCAACCGATCCCAAGTCTACGACCAAGCTCTGGAACACAGTCCGCAGGATGAGCACAAGTTCTTCGATACCAGTCACTACAAGGCAAAGGAGGAAAGGAGGAAAGACGGGGGCTTCGGGCGCGAAGAATATCGAACAGGAAATACCTCCGTCTCCTCCATCGACCGCTCTAGAAGTTGCATCAATCGCCGAGTCTTCTATCACCGCAAAATCCACGAGATCAAAACTACTGACGGGGCCTCGCGACGCTCGGTTTGAAGACGAAGTTCTTCGGGGACACGGGATCGCAATCGACCGCGCTAAGCGCCCAACATCAGGCCCATTCGATTATTTCGGAACGAGGCGGGATGACTACACCTTAATTGACGGCCTCAGCCACCTTACTATCTGGGCGGACACAAGCAACGAAGAACTACAAACAATTGCAGACGAATATACAGAGATGATGCGGCAAAGACTTTGCGAAGACGAATACGCGACGTTTGCGAAGGAAACCCTTTTGAAAGGCCCACGGCGCGCTGGGTACGTGGCCGAAGATGGCCGATTCCGCATCCAACGCCTGGTGAACCCCTCGCTTGCGCCTGACCCTTCGGGTCATTGGGTTAGATTGCCGAAGGTGAATGATGATGCGGTCGATTGGAGCTGGGATATCAGACCAGACTGCTCGTACTGGTTATCGCTTCGGGGCTTCAACGAAGACTGGCGATCGCAGGTCGAGGACGTCACTTACGTGAAGAAGATGGTTGCATGCCCATATTTCACAGTCGAGTTCAAGCGCGATGGCGAGCCTGACGATGTCGCAATCAAGCAAGTCGCTGCTGCTGGGTCAATTGCCCTCTACAATAGGTTCCAATTGTATCGAAATGCTCTCCGATCTCACGCTCTCAAGAAGTCCACCGGCTGGACCCCTACTTCTGCCGCCGAAATTCGCCACTTTGGACTCACCTTTGTGGGAAGCACCTTTTCACTTTGGGTCATCAAACCTGCCACTACAGAAGAAGGAGACTGGACTGGATGTACAATGGAACGGCTCCGCGGTGGAGACTGCGAGGCAAGTGTGCATAATACAAAAGTGCTGGTGGAATGGATTAATGAGATTCACCGATGGGGTGTGGCAGTACATGGGCCGGCATGTAAAGATGAGATTAAAGTTTGTCTCCAGCGGGGTGGGGTAAGAACATCAGAGATAGGGAGCAACTAGCGCTAACAAGGAAATAATATCAGGTCATCCTTGTATGGGGGGCATGGGTTGTCAATATCAATGATGAGATACTTTCGCAAAAGGGTAGCCCTTGGATTTTGTGAATCAGAAGCATTTGAGCAACTTGAAAATGACCGTCATGTTTGTAAAGTCAAAATTTTGAAGCGGATGAAGGGCTTTGAAAAGGACCAAGTCATGAGGAGAGAGGCTAGTAGTACCCCGCGTGGTTGACAAGGAATGACATAAGTAGGTTCAATTCCGAACCTGTGTCCCAAGGACGAAAAAGCTAATCCCTGAACTTGAGATCTAGCTGACGATCCACGTGCGTCCAGCGGGGGCTTTTGTTTCGCAATTCTGCTTCTCTAGCTCCCGCTGTGGATCCTGTTGCTCCAGATCTCTAACGGAGACTTGGCACCGAAGCTAATGATTCCCAGCAGCCGCGCCACCGGGCTTTTCTGGGGTTCGCCATCATTCCTTACCTTTGGATCTCTTGCTCCATCTTCAAGAAGATTTCCCCTCCAGCGCAACCCTACAAATGGCCGATGCGGCTCGGCCATCCTCCCTGCTAGCGGTGGCGAATTTGGGAGACCTCGAGACCAGGCAATGTACCTGTACTTGTGCTTGTACCTCAATCGCGCCATCCGAGGCAAATCTATGCCTTCTTATTCCCGCAACCAGACAATAGACGCGGCACCGCTTCTGCTAGATGCTGTCATCTAGTAAGCTTCTTGGCGCACTCGCGGAGCTCGTTGTCACCAGGTTCATTTGTCACACCTACAAGATCGCTTAGATATTAATAAACCATAAAATAGTAGACACTTATATAGTTGCTATCTATTCGAGTATAAAATGATTTCCTCTACAACGAAGGTAGGTAGGGTAGTGGCGGAGAAAAATGACTAAAATTAAAGCCTATAAAATCCACTCGACCAGATGCACACCCAATACTGACCGTACTACCATAAACAGCTATAATACTTGGAGTATAGCCGGAAGGGAGCCAAACTACTTCGTTATTATTATAATATACCCAACGGTTTTTAACGAAAACTGAAGTAGTAGGAGATAGATAAGGAGCAGCTGCATTAGTAGGACTAATTGTAATCTGTAGCTGTCCTAAATTAGTGTTTAGGTAAGTCCCATCATCAGAAAAGGAAAGGATAAAGATGAGCTGGCCGACTTGAAGTGTCTGCTTCTCTGCTCCCGACCGCGTGTCCCACAGCTTGACCGTCTTGTCGTACGATGCCGACGCCAGCAGCGCGCCGTCCGGCGAGAAGGCCACCGCCATGACCGAGTTCGTATGGCCGTCGAGCGTCTGCTTCTCTGCTCCCAACCGCGTGTCCCACAGCTTGACCGTCTTGTCGTTCGATGCCGACGCCAGCAGCGCGCCGTCCGGCGAGAAGGCCACCGCCATGACCGAGTTCGTATGGCCGTCGAGCGTCTGCTTCTCTGCTCCCGACCGCGTGTCCCACAGCTTGACCGTCTTGTCG
>Ga0247757_10002099_pt1 | contig 11027 bp, 10 predicted proteins | sample UWRJL126311R4_FD_180929 | JGI IMG/M metagenome (GOLD analysis project Ga0247757, IMG submission 180929) | Plant litter microbial communities from Arlington Agricultural Research Station in Wisconsin, United States - UWRJ-L126-311R-4 | ecosystem: Environmental > Terrestrial > Plant litter >...
GCGCTCACCGAGATGGAGGTCGTGCTGCGCGCCGTGGCCCGCGCCGTCCACCTCGAGCCGGCCGGCGAACCGGAGAAGGCGGTCGCCCGCTTCATCACGTCGTCGCCCTCGCGCGGCGGCGAGGTGCGCATCGGCGCGCGGCTGGCCGCGCCGGCGCCGGTCCTCGTCACCGCGGCCTGAGCCGCACCGGCCGCACCCCCGCGCCGGCGCCCGTTCGTTAGCGTCACGACGACCCATGCCCGACGCCGAGACCCCCACCCGCACCGATCCCGACGCTCCCCGCATCTTCCAGAGCGGGCAGCCCGACGGGGTCCCGCCCCTGGAGCTGACCGGCGAGCGCACGCTGCCGGACGTGCCCGAGGAGAACTACTGGTACCAGCGCCACCTCGTGGTCTACGACTGGATCCGGGCCCGGGTGGCCGGGCTCGACGTGGTCGACATGGCGTGCGGCGAGGGGTACGGCTCGGAGCTGCTGGCCCAGTCCGCGCGCGAGGTCGTCGGCGTCGACGCCAACCCGGAGGCGCACGAGCACGCGCGGCTGAAGTACGAGCGCCCGGGCCTGCGCTTCGCCCGCGACCTGGTCGAGACGTACCCCGACCCGGCCGACGCCGTCGTCTTCCTCCAGACGATCGAGCACGTCACCAACCCCGGCGAGCTGCTGGAGCACTTCAAGACGCTGGTGGCCGGGAGCGCGCGCCCCGCGGTCTTCGTCTCCACGCCCAACGTCCTCACGCTCGCCCCCGAGGGCGCCGAGCGCTCCGGCAACCCGTGGCACGTTCACGAGTACCGCCCCGAGGAGTTCCGCGCCCTGCTCGACGGGCACTTCTCGGAGGTCGAGCTGTTCGGCCTGTTCCACGCCCGGCGCCTGCGCTGGCACGAGCTGGCGATCCGCCACGCCGGCTGGGACACGATCCACGCGAAGCTGCGCATCACCAAGCCGTTCTACGACCGCTTCACGCCCGCGATCTCGGTCCGGGACTTCGATCTGCGCCCCGCCGCCGCCGACCTGCGCGGGGCCCTCGACCTCGTGGCGATCTGCCGTCCGTGACGCGGGACGCGGTCCCCGGCGGCCCGCAGGTCGCGCTCGTCCTGCACACCCACATGCCCTACGTGGAGGGCTACGGCACGTGGCCCTTCGGCGAGGAGTGGCTGTGGGAGGCGGTCGCGACGAGCTACCTGCCGCTGCTGGACCTGCTCGACGCCGGCGCCCCGCTCACCCTGTCGCTCACGCCGGTGGTGTGCGACCAGCTCGCCGCCCCCGGCGCGCTGGAGCGGTGCCTGCGCTTCCTGCGCGAGGTGCGGCCGGTCAGCCACGCCGCCGACGCCGCCGAGGCCCGGGCCCGGGGGGAGGAGGCGGTCGCGCTCGAGCTGGAGCGGGCGGCGGCCGAGTACGTGCACGCCGCGGACGCCCTGGAGGCCACGGGCGACCTCGTTGCCCGGATGGCTCCCCACGCCGCGTGGACGAGCGGCGCGACCCACGCCGTGCTGCCGATGCTCGCCACCGACGCCGGCATCCGCCTGCAGGTCCAGACGGGGATCGCCGCCCACCGGGCGCGGTTCGGGGCGTGGGACGGCGGCTTCTGGCTGCCGGAGTGCGCCTACGCGCCGTGGCTGGCGCCGCTGCTGGTCGAGGCCGGCGTACGCGCCGTCTGCGTGGAGCTGACCGACGTCCTGGGCTTCGGCGACCCGCGGAACCTGGCTCCGATCCAGGCGCCGGACGGGCCGCTCCTGGTGCCGATCGACCGCGCGCTGATCGATCTCGCCTGGGGGCCGCGCGGCTACCCGAGCGGCGCGGCCTACCGCGACTCGCACCGGCGCACGGGCAACGACCACCGGCCGTGGGCCAACGACGGGGCGGTCTACGACCCCGCGCGGGCCCAGGCCCAGGTCGAGGCCGACGCGGCGGACCTCGTCGACCGCTGCGCCGAGCGGATCGCGGACGGCGGGCTGTGCGTGCTCGCCTTCGACACCGAGCTGTTCGGCCACTGGTGGCACGAGGGCCCGGCGTTCCTGGCCGCCTTCGTGGCCCGGGCGCGCGACGAGGGCCTCCCGCTGGTCGGCCTGGACGCGGCCCTGGAGGACGCCACGGCCGTCGAGGACCCCGTCGCGGCCGACACGATCACCACCTGGGGCGACCCGCACACGCTGTGGACGTGGTCGAATCCCGCGGTGGGCGACATCGCCGTCGCCCAGCGCGCCGCCGAGCTGGACGCGGTGGCCGCGGGCCCGAAGATCCCCGAGCGCGCGGTGCGCGAGCTGCTCGCCCTGCAGGCGAGCGACTGGGCGTTCATGGTCAGCCGCGGCCTCTCCGGCCCCTATCCCCGCGACCGCTTCACCGGCCACCGCTCGGACTTTGAGCGTGCCCTGAAGGCGGTACCCTCTCTGAACGTGGACGTTCGCGAGCTCGCTCCCCATCTGCCGGTCGCCGCGTTCACGGGTCCCTGATGTCGCGCATCCTCATCCTCTCGTGGGAGTACCCGCCGATCGTCGAGGGCGGCCTGGCCCGCCACGTGCGCAAGCTGTCGGAGGCGCTCGTCGCCCAGGGGCACGAGATCCACGTCCTCACCCGCGGGGATGAGACGATGCCCGCCGAGGAGGCGATGAACGGCGTCATGGTCCACCGGGTGCGCGAGCCGAGCCGGCCGCGCGACCTGGGGGAGTTCGTCACCTGGATCGAGCACATGAACGCGGACATGCTCGCCGCGGGCGTCGAGCTGGGCGACCACGTGACGTTCGACGTCGTGCACGGCCACGACTGGCTCGTCGCCGTCGCGGGCGACCACCTGGCCAACCGCTTCCGCTGCCCGCTCGTGGTGACCATCCACGCCACCGAGTACGGCCGCCACCAGGGCTGGGTCGACAAGCATCCCCAGAGCTACATCCACGGCGTGGAGCGGTGGATCACCAACCGGGCCGAGCGCGTCGTCACCTGCTCGCACTACATGCAGGGGCACGTGGCCGACATCTACGGGCTGGACGAGGACCGGGTGACGGTCATCCCCAACGGGATCGACCCGCTCGACCTGCAGCCGGTGGACGACCTGGAGACCCTGCGCGGCAACTTCGCGGCCACGGACGAGCAGCTGGTCATCCTCGTCGGCCGGCTGGTCTACGAGAAGGGGTTCCAGCTCGCGCTGGAGGCGCTCCCGGGGATCGTGGAGCGCGTCGGCAAGGTGCGCTTCCTCGTCGCCGGGTCCGGCACCCACGAGGAGCAGCTGAAGGAGCAGGCCCGCGAGCTCGGGCTGATGGAGCACGGCACGTTCCTGGGCTGGATCGGCGACGACGTCCTGCACTCGCTCTACCGGATCGCCGACCTGTGCGTGGTGCCCAGCCTGTACGAGCCGTTCGGGCTGGTCGCCCTGGAGGCGATGGCCAGCGGTTGCCCGTGCATCGTGGCCGACACCGGTGGGCTGCGCGAGGTCGTGCCCGAGGGCGAGAAGGTCGGCCTGCGCTTCAACGGCGGCGACTCCGAGCACCTCGGCGTGATGATCGAGCGCATGCTCACCGACACCGAGCTGCGCGAGCGCCTCGTCGTGGAGGCCTCCGAGCATGTCCTCAGCTTCGAGTGGGCGGACGTGGCCCGCCAGACCGCCGGCGTCTACGCCGACGTCATCGCGCTGCGCCCCGGCAGCACCCGCCGGGGCTGACCCTGGCCGCCGGCGGTCACCTTTTGCCGCTCATGGCGGAAGAAGGTGACCCTCGGCGGGCGACCTACTCCCAGCGCATGGCCCGCGGGGCGTCGCGCATGCGCAGCACGCGGGCGGGGACGCCGCCGACGACCGCGTCCGGGGGGACGTCCTTGGTGACCACCGAGCTCGTGCCGACGATCGCGTTGTCGCCCACCTGGATGCCGCGCAGGATGCAGGCCCCGTAGCCGATCCACACGTTGTGGCCGACCCGGACGTCCCGCTTGTAGATGCCCTGCAGGCGGATCGGGCGCTCCACCTCGACCGTGCCGTGGTCGAAGTCGATGAGCATGACCCGGTCGGCGAGGATGCACTCCCGGCCGATCGAGACGTGCTGGAAGGAGGAGATGGTGCACTCCTGCCCGAGCACGGACTTGGCCCCGATCTCCACGACGCCCTCGTGGGCCCGGATCTTGCAGCCGTGGCCGATCCACGACCAGCGGCCCAGGCGGACGACGGCGTCACGGCCGATCTCGAACGTCACGTCGGGACAGACGAAGGCCAGCCCGTCGACCTGGAGCCGGCGGCCCCAGCGCAGCTTCAGCCAGCCGAGCCGGGCGAGCAGGCGCGCGTACTTGAGGTTGACCATGCCGTTGGCCCGCGCGAACCGCCACAGGGCGAGCGGGCCGCCGCCCAGCGGGCGCGGGGCGCGCCGGACGTCGGGCGTCAGCTCGACGTCCGTGAGGGGATCACGCACGGTCTCCACGGGGCGCAATGGTAGTGGCCGTCCGCGCGGCCCGGTCGCTCCGCGCGGATCGGGCGGCGGGCGCTCAGCCCGGCTCGCTGCCGCAGACCTTGGCCCCGAAGGCGTCGGCCGCGGCGTTGATCTTCGGGGTCAGCGCGTTGACCTGGTCGACGATCCCCTCGGCCTTCTTGCCGTCGTCGGCCTTCAGCGCGGGGGAGATGCCCTGCACGAGGTCGCTGGCCTGCTTGTGCAGCTTGACGAACGCGTCCCACTTGGCCTGGCCGGCCGCGTCGGCGTTCAGGGCGTCCAGCGCCGTCTGCTGCTTGGCGGCGATCGCGGCGAGCTTGCCGTAGAACGTGGCCAGCGCGGCGGAGTCGGCGGCGTCGGCGGGCGGGGTGAGCTTGTTGGCCTGCCCGTTGTACTGCTTGCACACGGCGTTGGCCACCAGCACGAGCTGCGGCTGCTTGAGGGCGGGCGCCGCCGGGAGCGTGGTCGCCCCGCCGGCGGCCGTCTTGGCCGTGGTGCTCGTGTCGTCGTCGCTGCCGCAGGCGCTCAGCGCCAGCACGGGCACGGCGGCGAGGAGGAGCACGCCGCGGCGCAGGGGGGAGGTCATGCGCGGCAGCCTATGCGACGTCCAGGATCTCCAGGGGATCCGTCGTGCGGCTCACGAAGCGGGCAGGCCGGCCGCGAACGCGGTGAGCGCCGCGGTGTCCCGGCACGGCGGACCGTGCCCGAAGACCACGACGGCCGGCTCCAACTCGGCGACCCGGCGGATCGAGCGGCGGTTCTGGGCCACGTCGGCGGTGAAGATCGCGGGCGGTTCGTGCAGCCCCGGGCGGCCGGTCAGCGGGTGGCGGCCGAAGAGCACGTCGCCCGCCACCAGCGTGCGGTCGGCCGCCCGCCAGAACGAGGTGTGCCCCGGGCTGTGGCCCGGGGTCTCGATCGCGACGAAGCCGCCGACCTCGTCGCCCTCGCGCAGCCGCCGCGCGACCGGGTGCGCAGGCCCGGCCCAGAAGCGGCGCTGGAGTCGGATGATCGGGTTGGTGGGCGGGGGCGGGGCCAGCTCGCCGGCTTCCATCAGGTCCGCCTCGCCGGCCGGGCACCAGAGCTCGATGCCGTAGGCGGCGCACAGCGCGGCGCTGGAGCCCTGGTGGTCGGCGTGCACGTGGGTGAGGGCGTGGGCGTGGGGTGGCGTGGCGTCGAGGGCGCGGCGCAGCCGGCCGGTGGCGTGGCGCGTGGCGGCGTCCACCAGCACGCCGCCCATCAGGTACGTGTTGAACGCGTACGCGGGGCGGCTGGGGATGAGCATGAGGTCCGGCGCGATGGTTTCCATACAGGGATGTACGGTACACCATTGCCGTACAGGGGTGTACGGTTGCGCCATGGTGCCTCCCGCCGAACGCCTCGACCGCGACGCCTGGGTGGCCGCCGGCCTCCAGGCGCTGGAGCGCGACGGCGTGCCCGGCGTGGCCGCCGCCCCCCTCGCCCGCACCCTGGGCGTCACGCGCGGCAGCTTCTACTGGCACTTCTCCTCCCGCGACGACCTGCTCGCCGCCGTCGTCGCCCGCTGGGAGCTCGAGCACAGCGACCAGCTGCTCGACGCGTTGAGCGAGATCCCCGACCCCGCCGACCGCCTGCGGCTGCTCATCACCCGCGCCGTCGAGAAGCCGCCCTCGTTCTTCGTCCGCCTGCTCGACGCCGCCGACGCCGAGCCGATCGTCGCCGCCGCGCTGGCCCGCAGCGCCACCCGCCGCCGCGCCGTGATGGCCCAGGCCCTGGGGGAGCTGGGGATGACGCCGGCGCAGGCCCGGCGCCGGGCGTTGCTGGTCTACACGGGCTACGTCGGGCTGGCCCGGATGCTGGCCGACGACCCCGAGCTGCTGGGCCCGCGCGAGCGGTCGGCCTACGCGCGGCACGTGATCGAGGCGCTGGTCCCCGCGGCGCGGGACTGAACGGCCGGGCCAGGGGGCCGCCACCGCCTGTGCCATCATCCGCCGCCGCATGCCCGTGACCCAGGACGACATCGCTGCCCGCCTGCTCGCGGGCGACCGCCGGGCCCTGGCCCGGGCCATCACGCTGGTCGAGAACGACGACCCGGCCGGCTGGGACCTCGTCCGCGAGGTCTATCCCGCGACCGGCAAGGCGACGATCACCGGCTTCACCGGGGCCCCGGGCGCCGGCAAGTCGACGCTCATCGGCGCGCTGTGCAAGCTGCGCCGCGAGGCCGACCGCACCGTCGCGGTGCTGTCCATCGACCCGTCCTCGCCGTTCACCCACGGCGCGCTGCTGGGCGACCGCATCCGCCTCACCGAGCACTTCCTCGACCCGGGCGTCTTCATCCGCTCGATGGCCAACCGCGGCGCCCTCGGCGGGCTCAGCGAGGCCGCGCTGCAGGCCGCGCTCCTCATGGACGCCTCCGGCCGCGACGACGTCCTGCTCGAGACCGTCGGCGTCGGCCAGGCCGAGGTCGACGTGATCGATCACGCCGACACCGTCGTCCTCGTGCTCATGCCCGGCTCGGGCGACTCCATCCAGGCCCTGAAGGCCGGGATCATGGAGATCCCGGACATCATCGTCGTCAACAAGGCCGACCACCCGCTCACCGAGACCATGGTGCGCGAGATCCGCGGCGTGCTCTCGCTGGCGCCCTCCGGCGGCTGGCAGGTGCCGATCGTGCGGACCGAGGCCCACCGCGGCATCGGGCTGGACGACCTCGTCACCCGCCTGGACGAGCACCGCGCGTTCATCGAGGCGGAGGGCACGCTGAGCGAGCGCCGCCGTCGCAACCTGCACAGCGAGATCCTCTCGATCTGCATGCACCGGATGCGCCGCACCCTGGAGACCGCCCTGGACCAGGACGCGGACTTCGAGGGCGTGCTGGACCAGGTCGCCTCCCGCGAGCTGGACCCGGCGACCGCGGCGACGCGGATCCTGCAGGCCCGCGGGCTGTAGGACGCCGCACTCCGCTCGGCGGAGAACCGACGCACGCTCGCCGGAACGCCGTATCGGCGGGCCCGTCCCGGTCGCGCAGGATGGACCCATGCTCCGTTCCGTCGCCGTTCTCCCGCTCTCGGTCCTGGCCGCCCTCGCCCTCGCCGCGCCGGCCCAGGCCGCTCCCGTCGACCGCTACGCCGCGCCGGCCGGCGTCGGAACAGCGCCCTGCGCGCAGGCCAGCCCCTGCTCGCTCAACGGGGCGCTGGGCGCCGCCGTCAGCGGCGACGACGTCCTGCTCACCCCCGGCACCTACGCCGCGAACGGCCAGCTCACCGTGCCGTGGGGCACCGACCTGCGCGCCGCGCCCGGCGCGGCGCGGCCCAAGATCACGCTGACCGCCGGCGGCCAGGTGCGCGTCAGCGGCCCGTCCATCCTCGCGGGGCTGGAGATCGTCAAGAACGTCTCCGGCGCCTCCCTGCACCTCTCGGACGGGGCAGTCGGGGAGCGGCTCCTCCTGCGGGGGAGCAGCGCCCTCTCCGGGATCATGGGCGTGGAGCTCTACGCGAACGCGATCCTGCGCGACTCGATCGTCGCGGTGAACGGCCCCGGTGCCCTGGCGCTGCAGTCCAGCGGCAACGGCAACACCTACACGACGACCCTGCGCAACGACACGCTGATCGCCACCGGCGAAGGGGCGGTCGGCGCGGACCTGAGCCCGGCCGGGCCCGGCACGGAGACCCACCACGTCGTCAACACGATCCTCTCGGGGACGGGGAACGACCTGGTCGCGAACGCCCCGAACTCCGGCGGGAAGGTGCTGATCGACACCCACTCCTCCAACTACACGACGGTGAAGAGCACCGGCGCGGGCACCAAGACGATCACCGCGCAGGCCAAGCAGAGCGCCGAGCCGCAGTTCGTCAGCGCCCCCGCCGACGCCGCGATGGGCGACTACCACCAGCTCGCGGGCTCGCCCACCGTGAACGCCGGCACGATCAGCGACGCCTACGCCCTGACGGCGGGGACGGCCGACGTCGACGGGGACGCGCGCATCGTGGGCTCCGCCGTGGACATCGGCGCCGACGAGCTCGTCCCGCCGGCGCTGCCGCAGCCGCCCTCGCCGGTCGACCCCGGCACGGGGGAGCAGCCCGGTCCGGCCGACCCCGGTGCCGGCGAGCAGCCCGCCCCGAGCGATCCCGTCCCCGGCGGCGAGACGCCCGTCCCCGGCGGCCCGCAGACCGGCGGCACGGATCCGAAGCCCGCCGCCGCCCCGTTGGCCACGGTCAAGACCGTCCGGGTCACGCTGAAGGGCCGGGTCGTCGCGCTGAGGCTCGCCTGCCCGAAGGGCGCGAGCGCCTGCGGCGGCACGGTCGCCCTGAAGGCGGGGAAGGCGAAGCTGGGGAGCGCGAAGCTGAAGATCGCGGCCGGCCGTACCGCGACCGTCCGGGTCACGCTGTCGAAGCAGGCGGCCAAGACCGTGGCCCGCTACGGCCGCAAGGGCCACCGCATCGACGCGGTCGTCGCCGCCGGCAGCCGTACGAAGGCCGCGAAGGTCCTGCTCCGCGGCCGCTAAGCCGATGCCCCGGTCGAGCCCCACCTCGATCCCGCTCAGCGGGACCGAGGTGGGGCTCGGCGTGGTGGGGCGGAGATCTAGCCCGGCAGCCGGTCGGTGAGGCCGCCCCACGGCAGCAGCGGCCCGTGGGCGGGGTGCAGCGACGCCCCGTCCCCGAGCAGCCCGCCGGCCAGGAACCACACGCCGGCGACCAGCGTGAGGGCGAGCAGCCCGATCGCCACCCGCCGGAACCGGGCGGCGCCCCAGGCGGCCAGCGCGGCCCCGAACGCGAACACCGGCACCACGTCGTGGGCCGGGAACCACACGCCGGTGATCGCGGGGACGAGCAGGCAGGCCGCCGCGGCCCCCGCCAGGACGACGGACAGGTACATCGCCGCCGTCACGTCCAGGTTCACCTGCTCCGGCACGAGCTTCCACAGCCGTTCGCGCCGGGAGCGGTACAGCCGCCACACGCCGAAGCCGGCGAGGACCGTCGCGGGGGCCCACCACAGCAGGCCGCCGGCGCCGAGCCACAGGTCGAGCGGGCGGATCAGGCGGTGCACGTACTCGGTGAACGAGTCGGCCCCCGTGCCCGTGACCCCGCTGGGGAGGACGGCGTCGGGGGTGATGCCGCCGTACAGCCGGTCGTGGATCGTCAGGTAGACGACGACGGAGACGAAGATCAGCTCGAGGGCGACGAAGCCGGCCAGGCCCCGCCGGCGCCGGCGCAGCCAGCGGGCGAGTAGCACGGCGATCACCGCGCCGGGCACCACGAAGCGCAGGCCGATCCACGGCAGCAGGGCCAGGAACGTCGCGCACCACGTCGCCCACACCAGCCGCGTCTCCTCCCGGATGCGCAGCGCGAGGATGGCCGCGCCGGCGAGCAGCGCGGCGACCATCCCCTCGGGGGCGACCGTCGTCGCCGACGCGAGCATGGGGGGCGACAGGCCGAGGACGACGACCACCGACGTGGCCCAGGGGTCGTCCACCAGCCGGCGGGCGAGCGCGATCCCGAGCACGACGGCCAGGGCCAGCAGCCCGGCCAGGAACAGCTCGACGCCGTGGGGGCCGGCGATCGCGTAGGCGGGGGCCAGGGCGGCGGGGAAGCCCACGGACAGCGGCTCCAGCAGGCGCCCGCCGGTCACCGTCTCGGCCCGCGGGCGCAGCGGCCGGGAGGTGAACTGGCGCCACTGCCGCTCGCGGAACTGGTTGCGCAGGTCGATGTCCCCGTCGTCGACGATCGACTTCGTGGTGAGGAGGACGCGGGCCTCCCCGGACGAGTAGCGATCGCCCGGGACGGAGCTCAGGGGCATCGTCGCCGCGTAGGCGGCGAACAGGACCAGCCAGATGACGATGGCGCGGCGCACGGGGGTCCATCCTGCCCGACCGACGGGACGACCGCGCCCGTGGCCCGTGACCCGTACCCTTTCCCGTCTGCCGTTCCAGCTGGTCCTTCCCCTCATTCCGGAGACGCAGATACCCATGCCCAAGACCGTCATCCTCGGTGCCGCCCGCACGCCCATCGGCAAGCTCGGCGGCGGTCTGTCCACGCTCGGTGCCCCCGAGCTCGGCGGAGTCGCCATCGCGGCCGCGCTGGAGCGGGCCGACGTCGCGCCCGACCAGGTCGACCACGTCGTGTTCGGCCAGGTCCTCCAGGCCGGCCAGGGGCAGATCCCGTCCCGCCAGGCCCAGATCGCCGGCGGCATCCCCAAGGAGGTCTCCTCGGAGACCGTCAACAAGGTCTGCGCCTCCGGGCTGCGCGCCGCGGTCATCCTCGACCAGGCGATCCGCGCCGGGGACGTCGAGGTCGGCGTCGGCGGCGGCATGGAGTCGATGTCCAACGCCCCGTACCTGCTGCCCAAGGCCCGCTTCGGCTACCGCATGGGCGACGCCACGGCGCTTGACGCGATGGTTAACGACGGGCTCACCAACCCGTTCTCGGGTCGCCAGATGTTCGACGAGGCCACGGAGACGGGCGACAGCCTCGGCATCTCCCGCGAGGACCTGGACCGCTGGGCTCTGCGCTCCCACGAGCGCACGCTGAAGGCCCGCGAGGAGGGCCTCTACGACGGCGAGATCGTCCCGGTCACCGTCAAGGGCCGCAAGGGCGACACCATCGTCGACACCGACGAGGCGCCGCGCGCCGGCTACACGCTGGAGGCCCTGGCCA
>Ga0247757_10002101_pt1 | contig 11017 bp, 21 predicted proteins | sample UWRJL126311R4_FD_180929 | JGI IMG/M metagenome (GOLD analysis project Ga0247757, IMG submission 180929) | Plant litter microbial communities from Arlington Agricultural Research Station in Wisconsin, United States - UWRJ-L126-311R-4 | ecosystem: Environmental > Terrestrial > Plant litter >...
AACTGCATCATGGCTTTCCTGAATCTGAGCGATAACAGGCAGTAGACTGGCGGGGCTGGTTCGGATGCCGCAGAGCTTCGTTGCCAGGCGAGCGCACTCAACCAACTTCTTGTCCTTGATTTGCAAGGCGTCGGCGTCGTTGCGAACAACACCAATATCCATCGTCATGAATGCGTTCGGCGGCAGACCGCGAGAGACAAGCATAGGGAAAGAAACGTCTTTCATCTCGGAAATTGCCTGGAGACGGTGTTGTCCGTCCATCAGGATTCCTTCGACAGAGAACGCAATCCCTTGATGAGTAGGAACGTACTCGCCACGAGCAAACGAGTCCTTCAGACGAAGCACAAGTGAGCGGCGAAGCGGGCGATTTCCGATGTTCGCAGCCAAGAACTGACGGGCAACGTCAGGGGTGATGTTCACGATTTCAGTTTTCATGTTTTCCTCTTTGGTTTACTAACTACTTACTAGGCTTACTCTTGCTATATGCACCGCCAAACGGTGCAACCTTTGCACCAAGACCGGGGATCGTCCCAATCGACTTCCCCTCCGCAACGAGTTTCGTCACCCGTTGTGAGTGGTGCATGGAACTCTTCTTGTAGTTGGAAAGTCGTTGACTCCAGGTTGGTTTCTTCTCAGGCTTGTAGACCGTATTGAAGGCGTTGTCGGTGCTCTTTGGTGTTCCGTCGTCCCATGTAGTCACTTGATTTCCTCTTTCTTGGTTGTGAACTCTCCGCGAAGCTGGGCCATCGCCCACCGTTCTAGCTTCGCTTGATCTACTTCGATCTGCATTCCTGTTCGAAGGTGAGTGACAAGGATCACGCCTACCTTTTTCTCTACCTTCACTGTGGCAAGTTGGATAGTCATAGCAGGCTCGTTTGCTCTTGTTTGGTGATTTCAGGCGCAAACAACTGCCCCTGTGAGACTGCCTGCTCGATGCGCTTGCAGGCAATGTCGAAATACTTGGGTTCGCGCTCAATGCCGATGAACTTGCGGCCAAGTTGGATTGCCGCAACGCCGGTTGTTCCAGAACCAAGGAAAGGGTCAATAATTGTTTTAGGTTCGTCAAGCATCCGAATACACCATGCCATCAGGGACACGGGCTTTTGAGTCGGGTGCTCCTTGGAGTAGGACAGAACAGATTGTCGGAACATCTTCGCCGGCCCCTTTTTGCTCACCCATGCCTGTTCACACATGGCAAGAGAGAAGTTCTCAGGCTGCACCTTGTCCCAAACGAAGAAGCACTGACTCGGAGGTAGGTCGAAGTAATTCCCGCCCCAGATCACATGTACAGGAGCGCAATCTAGAACTGCCGAAATTATGTTTGCGCTAGGAACGAAAGAGTCCCAGTCGAGCTTTTCGTGCATCTGCCTAACAGGGTTGGCAGCGATCCCGATCCCATACGGTGGGTCGGTGATAACCGCATCCACCTTGCCAAGCGTCGGAAGGATGTCCATGCAATCTGCTCTGTAGAGAACTGCGTCTCCGATAGTTACTTTTTCCATGGCGTCGATTCTCGCGGCTCCACAGATGGCGTCCAGTTGGATTTAGCAATCAAGATTGCATGGCCTATAGAAAATGATGTATTGCACTGCCAAGTAACAAGGGAATACATTTCGTTTCCGACTTGGCGGACCCAAGAACTCAACGAGGAATCACATGAAAACGCTTCTTGCAATCGCCGTCCTGTCGGCTTCTTTCTCTGCTTTCGCTGGCAATGACAACTCGAACGGAGGTTGCCAAGGTAACTGCCCGACGACTGGCGGCGGTCCTGTGACTGCCAATGGCGGCAACTCTACGGCGGTTGGCCTGGGCGTCGGTATCGGCCTTGGCGGTTCGGGTGGCGCTGGCGGTCAAGGAGGGAAGGGCGGCGAAGGCGGTTCCGCTGCTGTCTTTGGCTCCGGTAACTCGAGCGTGAAGAACGACAACTCCAATGTCGGCCTGAACCTTCAGGGGCAGCAACAAGGCCAGCACCAAGACCAGACCCAGACCGCGAAGGGCGGCAACGCATCGGCCACGGGCGGCAACGCGACTGGCGGCAGCGGCGGCTATGCCGTGAGCGGCAACTCGAGCGCACAGGGCAACGGCGCAGGCAATACTACAAGCATTGACATTGCAGCTCCGGTGATCCCGAAGCCTGCTGCGAACAGTGCTTACGTGGGCGATCTTCCGCAGCTCCCGCAAGGCTCCTGCCGCCTGTTCATCGGTGGTGGCGGCACGACTCGAGACGGCTCGGCCACTGGCATGCTGCCAATCGGCAACGACCAGACCTGTCTTTCCACCCGTGCGCTCGAAGTCATGAAGCAGATCAATGCGTCTGTCGGTCAAACCGTTTTTGGTAAGACGGACATGCTGGACGTTGCTTGCAAGATCGAGGGGATGGAAAACCTCGCATCCTGCAAGAAGTAAATCGACTTCTCAACCGCAGTAGATAAATCCAATTGGAGTTCTGTCATGGGAACCCTGATCATTCATCCCATGACGGAACAACAGATCAAGGACGAGAAGGCACGCAGGGAGTTCCTGGACTCCGTCTCCGTGTCCGAGCTTGACCCGATTGAAGCGGAGATTGCACTGATGCAGATGTTCCCGAAGCTGGTTCCGGTTGACATTATTTTGGAGTGAATCATGAACGTCTGGTTTAACCATTCTGGATCTGTTATCTACGTTGGCGGATCCACTGGCCTTGAGTTCCGCCGCCACGACATATTTACGTGCGAGAACGGATTTTGGTCTGTTGGCATCACAGGATGGCGGAACCACGGCAAAGCCGTGATTGACGACTTCGGAAATCTGGTTGAGGTGAAGTAAATGAGCATCTTTACTCACCTGTTCTACCTCGAGTCTCGCTCGATCTGCCTGGAGGTTGTATGCGAGATGGAATACGAGCCTGGCGGCGGAGATGGCTGGAACGAGCCGAAGTACCCTGCTGAAGTGAACTTGTGCTCGGCCAAGGTTGGAGACGTTGATATCACCAAGGCGCTGTCTGACAAAGACATTGAATCCATTGAGCAGGAAGCTTTTGAAGAGAATGCCGCAGAGCAAAAAGAGATGGCGGCAGAGCGTTACTTTGACGACCGCAACACTCGCTATGACGAGTAATAAAGAGGAAAACATGAACACCCGTAAGTTTCCGAGAACCATGAACGAGGCTTTCCCGTTCGGGCCTGAGTATGGATGCTCTATCACTCGCTATGAGCGGTTCGATGGGCACAAATACATCGTCCCTACTGGGATCATTTGTCTCGCGATCCTTCTCGTTCTCTTCGCGATTGGAGCGTGCTGAAATGAAGCAACGTCAAGGACACTGGGCAGACCAGAAGTATCCTGAGACTCAGGATCAACCGATCAAGAACAAGAAGGACAAGACAGTTTCCATGTTCGTTTGGATGACTGGATTTGTCATCGTCCCGATTGGCGTGATCGCTTGGGCTGCGTTCCTTGTGGGGGTGTTCAAATGAGCGTGCTTGCAAAGCTGAATAAGGCTCGCCTGAAGTTCCACACTTCCTCGATCAGCAAGACAGGCAGGAATACATATGCGAACTACGATTACTTCTGCCTGGCTGACTTCCTTGTCCCAATTCTGACGATCTGCGATGAGATTGGTCTTTGTGGCGTCGTGAGTTTTGGCAAGGAAGAAGCTACTCTTACGCTGACGGACATTGAGGATCCAACCTCTTCTCTGGTCATCACAAGCCCGATGGGTTCTGCTCAACTGAAGGGGTGTCACGAAGTCCAGAACATTGGAGCCGTGGAAACCTACCAGCGTCGTTATCTCTGGTCGGCAGCTTTCGAGATCGTTGAGCACGATGCGCTAGACCTGACGATGGATCCAGTGACAAAGCCCAAGAAGCCAACCGGAGGTAACGGAGTTCCTAAGATTTCTTCCAAGCAAGGGATCGGCGACGACCTTCCCGAAGACTGGAAGATTTACCTTCGAGATATGGCCGATGAGGTCAGTCAGTACGTCAGAGCTGGAAACTTGGTAGCGGCTCACGACCGGATCAAGAACGACAAACTAGACGACACGCAGTACATCTACATGGACCGACACCTTTCTTCTGATGTTCGGTCTGCACTCAAGAAGAAAGAGGAAACGAAATGACCGACATCCCCAAAGGACAAGCCGCCATGGAAATCAGAAACCTCACCGACGAGCAGATCGCCGCGTCAGTCGACGAGAGGATCGCCGCACGGGCCAGCGCAGGGAGGGCGAATGGCTGACTTCTTCCACCCGATGACAGAGCAGATCGCCGCCAAGACGTACCGCTGCATCAACTGCGGCGAACACATCGAAAATGGTGAGCGCTACTGCAAGCAGTCCGGCGTCTATGACGGGTCTTACTACACGAACCGCTTCCACCCGGAATGCTTCGATTCCCTTTGCGAAGAAGACGAGTTCGTGTTCGTGCCGTACAGCGGCGAGCGCCCGCAGAAGGAAACACAGCCATGACCCACGACACCGAATCGGAGCGCGGCCTGCCGGAGTTGCCGGAGGCTGACTTCACGCTCGACCGCGGCGCAGAGCGTTGCTACTACCAATCGTCAATGCGCGCCTACGCCCTCGCCGCCATCGAGAAGGACCGCGCAGAGCGCAGCGAGGCGGTGCCGGTGGCGACAGTCAAAGAAAACCCGTACTGCCCGGAAGGCACGAGCGATGAACTGGACCGATACCTGCCGGCCGGCACGGCACTCTACGCCTCGCCACCAGTGCGCAACGACATCCCAGAGCGCAGCGACGTGCAGGGGGCGGAGACCATCATGCTTGCACTGAGCGCGTTCGAAATGCGCGTGCTCGGTGTTGACCAGTTCGGAAACGCCGAATTCAGAACGACCGACTGGGACTATTTCAAGGCGACATTGACCGCCGCCGCCCTCGCCTCTCGCCCTGCCGTGCAGCAGGAGGGGTGGAGGCCGATTGAGAGCGCGCCGAGGGATGCGCTCTTGCTGCTGTCGGATGTGGACTTCCCGTCAAGCAGCGGGAAGCCTCCTGTAAAAGTCGGCGGCTATTGGGATCACATGTGGCACGTCTTCGGAGCAAGCTGGACGCCGACCCATTGGCGAGAACTCCCACCCGCGCCCACTGGAGAAAAGCCATGAAGGGGGTGAAGTTGCCGGAGCCGGTTGCATGGATGACCGACCGCAAGATGGGCCAGAAGAGGCCACTACTTGATTGGCCAGACATTGCGACCAATGCCGATTACGTGCGCGTGCACAGCGAATGGCTATGGCGGCCAATCTACACCGAATCCCAAATGCTCTCCATCTACGAACAAGGCCGATTGGAGGGGATGGAGGAGGCGCTGGATTCCATCGCGTCGAACGGATGCGAGAGCGCTGGAGACTGCGTTGTCGTCATCCGAGCGCTCGCCGCGCCTGGTGCGGGGAAGGAGTGGGACGGTGAATGAGCTTCATCTATTCGCCGGAGCGGGAGGCGGAATCCTCGCCGGCCAGCTTCTCGGAGACCGATGTATCGGAGCCGTCGAAATCGACTCCTACGCGCAAAGCATCCTCATTGCGAGGCAAGAAGACGGCACGCTCTGGCCATTCCCAGTCTTCAGTGACATCCGCACATTCGATGCTCGACCCTTCATGGGACGTGCTGACGTTGTATCTGGAGGCTTTCCCTGTCAGGACATCAGCAGTGCAGGAAAACGGGCTGGAATTGGAGGCGCGCGCTCTGGGCTCTGGCGCGAGTTCGTCCGCGTGGTTCGCGAGGTGGAGCCCGTCTATGTGCGAGTGGAAAACTCCCCAAACATCACTTCTCTCGGACTCGGAAACGTTCTCGGAGACCTGGCCGCGCTCGGGTTCGATGCGCGCTGGGACGTGCTATCTGCGTCCGACCTCGGCGCACACCATCTCCGTGAGCGCTTCTGGCTCGTTGCTACCCACGCTGACCGTCAACGGCAACAACAACAAGCCGAGGCCGGGAACGAAGTCGGGATATGGTCTGAGGACGGCAATCGCCATGCTTCCGACTCTGACAACAATCGGGCTGAACGGCGGCAGCAACAGCAGGCGCGCCACAGCGAGACGCGGAGAACCGCCTACCCATCTTGGCCCTCTGAATCCGGCCTGGTGCGAATGGTTCATGGGGTTCCCAATCGGCTGGACCGAATCCGCTGCCTTGGGAATGCCCAAGTTCCACGAGTGGCAGCAACAGCATGGCGCATCTTGACGGAGCCCGCATGACCACCTTCACCGAATTCGCCCGCGCTGTGTTCGACCTCGGGTGCGGCGCTGTGTTGATCGCCGCTGCCGCTTGGCTCTTGACGGGGCTGGTTGGGTTGTTGATGGGCAAGCCGTGAGCTATTCGCCCGCATGCCCAGCGTGCCGGGATGGGTCAGCGACCTATTACCGGCACTGTCAGGGGTGCCAGGAACGCAGGCGCATCAATCAGGCTCAGGAAGGGGCGCCACAGCCTCAGAGAGACGCCGATGCCGGTCTGAGCATACCCGGTAGGCCTTGACCGTCTCGAGCGCCCAGGGGAGCACATCGGCCCCGGTGCCGCCTTCAAGGTCTCGCAGTTGCTGGCACGGCTGGCGCAGGCTCGCTTGAATCTTGACCTCTATTGGCGGCGCGTAGGAGGCGCAACCCGTCGTCATCAAGGCACTGAGCGCGGTACACAGGACGATCAACGAGCTTAGTGACCATCTTGATTCGTTCGACATAGCGGATTTCCTCTTTCGCCTTGAAGTCTTCGTGTCCTACTGCAGCTTCGTCGACTCGGTCAATGCGCTTTTGGGCCGTGCGTGCCTGCTCGACCTGGGCCGCGTGTAGCGCTGCGTCGTGCCGCCATCCGTTCGTTTTCCATCCGCCTCCGAAGCCAGCCAGAAGACAAGCAACAGCGATTGCGGCATAGACATACATCAGGGAAGAACCTCTAAGTTCTTCTCAAACTGTTCGATCCGTTCTGCCAGGTGCATGAGTGCAGGACCATTCACGATCCGAGTAACTGCCTTCATGTCTCCACGGTCAGCAGGAGCGTTACATCCGTTGGCAAACCAGAACCACGCAGCCACCATAGAACCATGCTCAGGCTCTAGAAGTAGATCCGGGTTGGACACATAGTCAACTCCGATGGCGTCACTTGCGGCTTTGTAGTTCTTCTCCCAAGTCAGTTGAATGGGCGACCTCCCCCAATAACCACCGTAAAGAAGATCTCCTAGCGCCTGAGGATTCCTAGCATATGGAGTAGCCTCTTGAGCATTGTCAAACGCTCTGGGATAGATCTTTGCCAGCCTTTCAGGATCTTTGTAGTAAAGACCCTCCTCGACCTTTGTGAGTTTCATGGACTCGACGGAAATTGTCGCAAGGAAAGCAGCTTGTCGATTCCTGTTATTGATCTCGAACCTGTCCATCGCATGGGTCAAATGTTCTGCATAGCGGATTGCGTTCGCCATACTGGCCCCAGTGCAGTCAGCGATCAGTGATGCTTCCATAGTCACTCCAAAGGCGCAGGGCCTGTAACGGATTCTGGAGGGCCTTTCCTCCATCCAATACCGCCGACAATCAAACCAAATAGAAGAGCGCCAGAGATGGAAATGCTCCCCCATTGCGGCCACTCTCCCCACCATGGTTGAAGGCCACTGATGATCGACCCTCCAATATAAAAAGCGTATTCACCACGAACCCGGATGAACACCCTTCGATCCATTAGATTCAATCGACACAGGCACACACAGATGATGCCAATGCAAATCGCCATATTAAATAAAGCGAACAAGTATGTTTCAAGCATTTGGACCGCCAAATTTGTTCTTGAGCCAAGTCCACGCCAATACAGGTAGGTCGTCCCCTACAAATCCAATCATGAAGGCCACTGGAGCAATCAAGGATCTTGTGGTAAGGCTTTCGTGATAGGAAGAAATCCAAGTAGCTGCAATCACAGTAAGGATGATTGCCAGTCCTGCGACGCGGGAAAAATAAGCAAACGCTGCCAGCCTAGTCGTCTTTTCTCTTCGCACAAGAGCAAAACTTGAGCCAACAGCGGAAGCCGCCACGATAACGATATATGGTCCAATTACTGATGCGACTTCACGAGAAAATAGATAAGCCAGAACAAATACTGCAGCCCCTACGACATCAATAATAGAAGGTTGATTCACACTGGCGCAATCAAGAATTGGGGAATGGAGCTGTTGGAACAGTAGATATTGTTCGCGCCAACGAAGTCACGCGAAATTCATCAATGTAGCCTACGAAGTCCTCCGTAGTGGCTGCATTGGAGCCAACATATTGTGTGGTCGCCAAATTAACTGTAGAGGCATGAGTTGTTCCTGATGCAACCGCATCCAAGTACAGGGATAGCGTGCCGCTCGCCCTCCTTATTGCGACGTAATACCAAGTGGCTGCTGAAATTGCTGCGGAAACGCACCGGTCTCCCCCCTCGTACCAAATGAAAGTATTAGCCTTTTGGTAGAGTCCGACGCCGCTTCCAGCAGTGTTGAACCAGATAGCCCGATATCCAGCCCCTATCCCATCGGGCCGTACAAACGCTTCTACAGTGAAGTCCCCTGTTCCGATGGGCCCCAAGGCTGCGCTAATCTTTCCGCCAGAAGGAAACCTCCCAGACGAGCCGCCAAACTTGGATTCGGTCGTGCTGATGACCGGAGCGCCCGTGCGCGTCCACGTCTTTGGCTTCTCATCTGTGAATGTCGTGCTGCCGTTGAGGCCGCCGAAATGCAGCAAGGAATCCACGCTGCCAAAAAACGGATCGGTAGCCGCGCCGCCGAACCGGTATGGATTTAGCAGCATCTCGGCCACCCTAGGGCCTCGCCATTCGATCAACGCACGCTGTCGAGCCCGCACATGAATTGCGCTGTCGATGTCGGAATCGAGGCGGATCATTGCGCCACGTACCCGACGAGATAGATCTTAAGGCCCGCCGCGCTGCCGTTGCCGATCTGGTCAACGTCAATCGTGATCTTCGCGCCCTTGGCGAGATTGGCGTCACTGATCACTGGGGGCGTCGCAGCAGTCAGGCTGGTCTCCTCGGTATTGTCGATAGTGAGCTTTGTGGACAGGATCGTGGTTCCGGCCTCGTTGATGTCAACCGTGAAGATGCTCCCCGCCGACTGGACCGTAGTCAGGCCAGCAATCACTTCAGTGACCACAAAGGCGAACGGCATGTGAAAGGTCACTTTGTTTGCGCCCGCCGTGATCGCTGTAGTTTCGTCGCTACACGCAATTGGGATCGTCTGCGTGATCGCCGCCCACTCTGCCGCAGCCGCGCTGCTATTCATCCGCAGCACTTGGTAGGCAGTCCCCTTGGCGAGTCGATTTGCAGCACCCGAAACACCACCGACGATCAGGTCGCCAGCGGTTGTCATTGGGTTTGAGAAACCGGCAATCGGCACAGCGCCAATCCCGAATATGCCACGCTCACTGGTGCGCTCGTCGTTGTAGCTCGTCCAAGTCAACGAGTTCGTGACCACCGAATACAGACGCCAGTAGTTAAGGTAGTCGTCCCAGTTGGTCGTTGTCGTCGCCGCGCTGACTACGCCGTCCGATTTCTTCATAACCACGTAGTTGGTCGTGCTGGCCGTGAGGGTGACAGTGCCGTTTGCCACGTTGACGCCACCAATCCGGCCGCCCAGATAGCCGAACACCAAAAGGGCAGAGGTCGCCGCGTTTCGGCCGCCAATCAGACCTTGAGAGTTTGCATCGTTCAGGTCGTTGATCTTTTGGACCGCGCCGGTACCCTCGACAACTTGCGGGACTGGAGATGTTGAATTTGCCATTCAGGTTTGCCTCAAAGAGTGACTTGCAGTTCGGAGCCTGCGCCGTAGGAATCGGACACTTGAGAGATGCCAACAAAGAGAGTCGCACCAGGCGTCAGGCCGAATGTCGTTTGCTGCGCGCTTGTGATCGTGACAGTCTTAGAAGTAGAGGTAAGCGTTCCCGCGACAGTGGTGAATCCGCTGGTCGTATAGAAACGAATCTGGTATGCCTCTGACGCCTCGCCAAGAGGGATGATCCCTCGCAATGCGTTGGTCGTGAGGCGGGTCCTGCGCTGCCAGGTGATAGTTTGATCATTGCTGGTGGCCTTGCTCTTGCGAGCGTCCCAAGGCGCGTATGGACGAAGTCCCTCGGCAGTGTTCGCATAGACCACAGACGAAACCGAATCGAAGTCTCTCCCCAAGGACACCGCTCGATAAGATTTGTTCTGTCCGATCTCGCTTGCTCCCATGCTGGGGCGCAAGATGCCATCTGTCCCCGTGAACATTACGAATTGGTCGCCTATGGCATGGCCCGCGACGTTTCTCTCGGTGCCATACAGGCCTCGCAACAGCCCCGAGAGCGTGTAGCGCCCATCGCCCAGGTCTGTGGCAGTCTGGAACTGGATGAACTCCCATGCGCCGTTCTGGCCGATAAGGGCCAGGTTCGCGCGCAACAGCATCAATCGTTCATTCGTGACACTCGACAAGGCGTCGTCACCAACATTGACGGTCACTGAGTTTTGGGTATCAAGAAGGTTTCTATTCCATGTGCCAAGCGCCGTTTCCGCAAATCCCTGCGGGCAAGAGCGCGTCACTGTGCCTCTGTCCTGAAGGCTTGCATCGTCCTCGCCTACATACAGCGTCGCGCCTCTCCATCCTTCTCCGAACCCCTCCATTGCCACATAGAGGCCGCCGTTGTTGTCTTGGTCCCGCACGATTGGCGAGTCTGCCAGCGTCATTCGCGTAGCAGGCGGAAGGGGCGCGACAACTTGCCCTCCGCTGTAGCTTGTCGCACCTACCGCCGTCTGCGAGTAGATCGCTGAATCGGCAGGAACTGCCTCGCATTCGAGAAGCGACCCCGTGTCTGCAATCTTGGTCAAGCGCCAATCGCTCAAAGCACCTTCGGGGTACTCGATGGTCGCAACGTCGCCCGGGGACATGGCGAGGTATTTGCGCTGTAGCTTGAAGCTGCGAGCATTGCGCGAGTTCCATGCGTCGCACCAAAGACGAAGGGCAATCGAGGCGCCTTCATCCGGAGTCAGGGCCATCGGGAGGTCAATGCTTGTCACCAATTCGGA
>Ga0247757_10002103_pt1 | contig 11014 bp, 14 predicted proteins | sample UWRJL126311R4_FD_180929 | JGI IMG/M metagenome (GOLD analysis project Ga0247757, IMG submission 180929) | Plant litter microbial communities from Arlington Agricultural Research Station in Wisconsin, United States - UWRJ-L126-311R-4 | ecosystem: Environmental > Terrestrial > Plant litter >...
CGCCGCCACGCGCCGCCCGGCGCGCAGTGCGGCGCGCCGGGCGCGCGGGGACGCAACGTGGTCGACGGCGCCGAGGTCCCGCCCAAGGCCACGGGTACGCTGGAGCCCACCATGAGACTGCGCATCGAGACACCAGGCGGGGGCGGGCACGGCGTCCCGGGCGGGCACGGCACCCCTTCTGCCCGCTCCTCCTCCCCGGCGGGAGCCGACCGATGACCCGCGTGGGCTTCCTCGGGCTCGGCATCATGGGCTCGCGCATGGCCGCGAACCTCGCCGCGGCGGGCCACCCGCTCACCGTGTGGACCCACACGCCCGGCAAGGCCGCCGCGTGGGCGGACGGGCGCGACGGCGTGACGGCGGCCGCCACCCCGGCGGAGGTCGGCGCGGCCTGCGACGTCGCGATCACCGTGCTCGTGGACGGCGGCCAGGTCGCCGCCACCCTGCTCGGCGACGACGGGGTCCTGCGCGGGGCGGCCGACGGGGTGCTCTGCGTGGACATGTCGACGATCGGGGCCCGCGCGGCGCGGGAGATCGGGACCTCGGTCGTGGCGCGCGGCGGAGCGTTCGTGGACGCCCCCGTCACCGGCTCGTCCCCGAAGGCGCAGGCGGGCACGCTGACGATCATGGCCGGCGGGGCCGACGAGGACGTCGCCCGCGCCCGCCCGCTGTTCGACGTGATGGGCGAGCTGTTCGTCCACGTCGGCCCCGTCGGCCAGGGGCAGATGCTCAAGCTGATCAACAACGCGGTCGCCGCCGCCAACGCCGCGACGCTGGCGCAGGCGCTGATCGCCGCGGACGCGACCGGCGTCGACCTCGGGGACGTCGTCACCGTGCTCGGGGCCGGCGCCGGGGGCAGCGCCATGCTGGATCTCAAGGCCGGCCCGATGCGCGAGCACGACTACACCACGCTGTTCAAGCTCGACCACATGCTCAAGGACGTCCGGCTGTGCCTGGACGAGACCCAGGCCGCCGGCGTGCCCTTCCCCGCCGCGGCCACGACCGCGGAGGCTCTGGCCGCCGCCCGGCACCGGGGCTTCGGCGACGCGGACTTCGCGGCGATCGTGGAGGCGTTCGAGGGACTGGCGGGGCGCCGCCTGTAACTGAAGCGGAGCGATGTCACACAGCGAACGCGCGGCCGGGCGCGTTCAGACTCTCTCCGTGTCTTGCCTTTTGGAGCCGGAATGTGTGTGATGGCGCGCACACAAGACAGCGGGAAACGGGTCGCGAAAAACGCTGATCTCCTGTGTTGACGACCTGTAAAAGTACGGCGTTTGCAGGGACATTTTGCGGATCAGCCGCCTTCTGCGACAATGTGGTACGTCCCGTGGCTGGAGGTCGTTGGGTTATCGACTTCGCCACGCGGATCTTCTCTCGTTCCTCTCGTCAAGAAACCTCACTACACCTATGCCAATTGCCTTCAAGGAATGGGCCGTCACGGTCCGCGCGCTCGCCGAGGGTGAGCAGCTGCTCACGCTCCGCAAGGGCGGCATCCGTGAGCCCAACAAGCACTTCGCGCTCGAGCACGATCGGTTCTTCCTGTACCCGACGTTCGATCACCAGCGCAACGACCTGATCCGGGACTCGCACCTGCCGGAGCTGCGGCGCGCGCTCGAAGAGGGCGTGTGGCCGGACGGCGAGCCGCCCGTCCAGGCGCTGCTGCGCGACGGCGGCATCGAGCAGCCGGAGCGCGTGCGCATCCGGTCGTGGGCCGAGGTCGCCGGGTCGTTCACCGTCACCGACCCGCGCATCGTCAACGAGCTCTCGCCGTTCTACATCTGGACGACGGACTACGCCGACAAGCGCCTGTCCTGGAAGCCGCGCCACCCGCTGCACGTCGTGCTCCTGCGCACGTACCGCATCCCGCGCCCGGTCACTGTTCGCGTCCGCGACGAGTACGGCGGATGTCGCTCGTTCGTGGAGATCATGCGAGACCTGCCCTTCGAGGGCACGCCGGTCCTGTCCGACGACGAGTTCGAGCGGGCGACCGAGGAGATCGGCAACATCTGCAGCGGTCGCGTCCCCGCGTTCGCGTAGCGACGTCATCTCCGCAGTCCCCTTCCGCGACACGCCGCTGCACGGTGCCCAGGGTGTCCTCACCCTCGGCATCGGTGGCGGCGGCGATGTCGTCGGAGCCCTGGCCGTCCACGCGGCGGTCCGCGCCGCCGGCCTTCCCTCCGCCGTCGGCGGCATCACCTGGGAGCGCGGTCCCGTGGACCCGCTGCCCGGCCCGCGGCGGCTCGACGAGCTGACCGGCCTGCGGGTCCTGCACCGCGCCGCCGGCCTGGCCGGCGCTCGCACCCGCGGCCCCGGCGACGTGCGCTTCGCCGAAGGACGGGTGGCCGAGCTGCTCGGCGAGCCGACCGTCCTGATCGACCCGCACCCCGGCCCGTCCGTCGTCGCCGACGGCATCGCCGCCGCGGCAGCCGCGCTGCACGCGGACACCGTCGTCCTCCTCGACGTGGGCGGCGACGTGCTCGCCCACGGTCGCGAACCCGGGCTGGCCAGCCCGCTGGCCGACTCCGTCCTGCTCGCCACCGCCCCGCACCTGCGCGAGCGCCACGGCCTGCGCGTCGTCGGCGCCGTGTTCGGCGCCGGCTGCGACGGCGAGCTGACGCCGGCCGAGGTGGCCGCCCGCCTGGCCGAGGTCGCCGCCGCCGGGGGCGACCTCGGGCACCTCACGCTCGACACCGCCGCGCTCACGCTCCTGGAGCAGGCGGTCGCCGTCGTCCCGACCGAGGCCAGCGCCCTGGCCCTGAAGTGCGCGGCCGGCCACATCGGGCGCGCCCCGATCCGCGGCGGGCGCCGCCAGGTGGAGCTCACGCCGGCCGGCGGCATCGTCGCGTTCTTCGACCCCGAGGCGGCGATGCGCTCCGCCGCCCGCCTGGCCCACCTCGTCCGCGACGCCCCGGATCTAGAGGCCGCCAACGCGCTCATCACCTCGCGGGGGATCCGCACCGAGCTGGCCTTCGAGCGCGCGGCCGCGGCCGACGGCCCCCGCGGGGGCCACTGATGAGCTGGACCGAGACCCGGTCCGCCTCGTTCGCCGTGCGCTTCGAGTCCGAGGACGCGGGCGACGTCGAGCAGCTGCTAGAGCAGCTCGAGTCCACGCGCGAGCGCCTGCTGGACGGGTTCGGCCGCCTCCCGGAGGACGTGGCGATCGTCGTCCACCCCACCCCGGCCCAGCTCGCGCTGGCCCAGCCGATCCTCCCCGTCGTGCGCCGCATGACCGCGCCGGCCGCGCGCCGCTACCTGGCGGGGTGGTACACCGCCAACGAGGTGCACGTCCTCGCGCCGCGCCTGCTGCGCGAGCGGGCCTCCAACGTGCCCGGCTCCGAGGAGATGCTCCTCCTCAGCCCCTCGGCCCTGTACGTCCAGCTCGTCGTCGGCAGCATGCACCCGCGCCTGCCGCCACCGTTCCGTCCCAGCTCGCTGCGCACCTACGCCAAGTGGGCGTGGCTGGTCGCCGGCGCCGGCTCCTGGTTCTCCGGGCAGACGGCGTGCGCCCGACCGGCGATCATCCGGCGGCTGCGCGAGGGCGGCAAGCCCGCGTTCCCGCCCGGCGTCTCCGACGCGCCGCTGCTCGGCGGCACGCTCTACGACCTGCTCGTGCGCGAGGAGGGCCAGGGCGCCGCGGTGCGCCTGGCCCGCGCGCCGCTGGCCGACGGTCCCCGCCGCGTGCTGGAGCGGGCGTTCGGCGAGCGGGCGGCGGTGCACACCGAGGGCACCTGGCGCTCGCACCTCACCCGCATGGCCACCGCGGCCGGCGACCGCTGACCCCCCTCCCCGCCGAGCCCCACTTGGAGCCCGCTCAGCGGGCTCCAAGTGGGGCTCGGCGCGAGGAAGGCGCGGACGAGGACCGCCACGGGCCGGATATCGTCGGCGGATGGCCACACCCGGTCCCGACGGCCGCTCGCTCTCCCTCGCCGCGCGGCTGCTGCGCGCCGCCCACACGCTGATCACCGCGGGCTTCCTGACCGCGATCGGCTACGTGTGGTGGTGTGCCCTGACCGGCCGCCGCGACCGCCGGCTGACCGTGGCCGTCGCCGCGCTCGCCGCCGAGGGCGCGTGCGTGGCGGTCAACCACGGCGACTGCCCGCTCGGCCCGCTGCAGGATCGTCTCGGCGATCCCGTGCCGCTGTTCGAGCTCGTGCTCTCCCCGACCGCGGCCAAGCGGGCGGTCCCGGTGCTCGGCGCGGTCGCCGGGACCGGCATCCTCGCCGTCGCGCTGCGGCGCCCACCGGCGCCGCAGCGGTGCTAGGGCCGGATCCGGGCCGGGTTGCCCACCGCGGTGGCGCCGGCCGGGACGTCGCGGGTGACGACGCTGCCGGCGCCGACGATCGCGTCGTCGCCGATTGTCACCCCGGGGCAGACGATCACGCCGCCGCCCAGCCAGACGTTCGCGCCCAGCGTGATCGGCCGGGCCGTCTCGACCCCGGTCCGCCGCTCGGCGGGATCGCGGGGATGGTCGGGCGTCAGCAGCTGGACGGCGGGCCCCAGGCGGCTGCCGGCGCCGATGACGATCGGGGCCGCGTCGAGGAAGATCGCGCCGGCGTTGACGAACACGCCGTCGGCCAGCACCACGTTGTAGCCGTAGTCGCAGAAGAACGGCCGCTGCACCTCGACGCCCTCCCCGATCCCGCCGAGGACCCGGGCGAGCAGCATGTTGCGCGCGACATAGTCCGTCGCGGCGTCCGCCGCCCGCAGCACCTCCTGACAGCGACTGCGGTCGGCCGGCAGCGGCGCGTCGCCGGGGTGGTAGCGCGCCCCGGTCGTCATCCGCTCCCGCGCGCCCGTGGCCGTCACAGCGCCTGGGCGAGCAGGACCACGACGGCGACGACGGCGACCGCGACGAGCAGACCGATCAGCAGCGGCTTGGGCCGCACGACCGGCGGCGCGGCGCGCAGCGAGAGCATGTCCGCCTCGTTGAGGATGCGGCGAGCCGCGTCGGCGCCGGAGTACGGGACCTGCACGTCGCGCGGGCCCGCGGCGAGCATGTCGGGCACGTCGAAGCCGGCCGAGCGCTTGACCGTGCTGGGGATGCCGGCCTCCAGCAGCATGCCCTGGATCATCTCCGCCTCCGGCTGCTGGCGGGCGGTGATGACGTGCACGAGCTTGCCCCGCGCGTAGGCGGGGTTGATGCGACGCGCGATCTCGCGCTGGTCGTCATCGATCGTCAATGACGACCTCCACCTCGGTGATCGTGCCGCCGTCGATGAGGTAGCTGCGCACCACGGACTCGTCCCCGGCCAGGCCGACGATCAGCCACTCGACGCCGGGCCAGTGCGCGGCGAAGTTGACGTCGGTCTGCGACGGGTAGGGCTCCGAGCGCGTGTGGGAGTGGTAGATCGCCCCGTGCTCCAGCCCCGCGTCCTCGATCGCGGTCAGCGCGCGATGCAGCTCCATGCCGTCGACGTCGAACCGGAACGGGCTGTGGGCCTGGTTCTCCAGCTCCCGGACGTCGACGGTGACGCCGTCGCGTACGCCGGTGATCCCGCAGCATTCGTCGGGAGCGTCACGCTTGGCGTGCTCCACGATCGCGTCCAGCCGGGCTCGGTCGATCACCATCGACCCAACCTACCGCCTCCACTTCGTCGACTCGCGTTCCGCGCCGACAGCGGGGTCCTAGGAGACCGTCTCCTGCCGGGCGGCGGGCGCGGGGGCGTCCGGATCGGGGTGCACCGCGGTCGCCGTGGTGGGGGCCGGCGCGGGCACGGGCGCGTCCTCGTGCCGGGCCTCGACGCGGTTCTGGCCGAAGGCGTCCTTCTCGTCGTCGTCCCCGCCGATGCCGCTGACGGAGTCCTTGAACTCGCGCAATCCCTTGCCGAGCGACTTGCCGACCTCGGGGAGCTTCTTCGGGCCGAGGACGATGAGCGCGATCACCAGGACGATGATCAATTCCATGGGGCCGACGTTAGGCATGCCCACATGGTGGCAGACCGCGTCCGCGGGCGCGACACCGGACGCGCCGGCGCCATGCGGACGTCAGCCGGCGTTGACTACCACCAGACGGTGGAGTCCAGGTTGGCGACCTCGTCGACCGGCAGCGTGTAGACGCCGCTCGACAGGTACTTGGACCCGTCGTCGCAGACGATGAAGACGACGTTGCCCTCGTCCATCTCGTTGGCGATGCGCACCGCGATCGACGCGATCGCCCCCGAGGAGACGCCCGCGAAGAGCCCCTCCTCGTCGAGCAGCCTGCGCGTCCAGATGATCGCGTCGCGGTTGGTCACGAAGATCTTGCGATCGAGCAGCGACAGGTCGATGATCGGCGGGATGAAGCCGTCGTCGAGGGACCGGAGCCCCTGCACGGGCTCCCCCTGCATCGGCTCGGCGGCGACGATCGTGACGCGGTCGCCCAGCTCTTCCTTGAAGCGCCGCGCGTTGCCCATCAGCGTGCCGCCCGTGCCCAGGCCGGCGACGAACGCGTCGACCTGGCCGTCGAGCTCGTCGAGGATCTCGGGGGCGGTGCCGTTGTAGTGGGCGAGCGGGTTCGCCGGGTTCCCGTACTGGTAGGGCATGTAGTACGAGGGGTCGGCGGCGGCCATCTCCACGGCCATCGCGACGGCGCCGTTGGAGCCCTGGTCGCCGGGCGAGTAGACGATCTCCGCGCCGTACATCGTCAGGAGCTGCGTGCGCTCCTGCGTGACGTTGTCGGGCATGACGACCTTGAGCTTGTAGCCCTTGCGCTTGGCGATCATCGCCAGCGCGATGCCCGTGTTGCCCGAGGTGGGCTCCAGGATGGTCTGCCCCGGGGCGATGAGGCCCTTCTCCTCCGCGTCCTCGATCAGCGCACGCGCCACGCGGTCCTTCACGGAACCGGTGGGGTTGCGCGACTCGAGCTTGGCCCAGATGCGCACCCCCGGCTTGGGCGAGAGGCGCTTGAGCTCGACCAGCGGCGTGTTGCCGATCGACTGCACGAGGTCGCCGTAGCGACCCCCGCAGGGCTTGTTCTTCAACGGAGGCAGACCCATGACTTCAGAAAGTGTAGCGGCGGCGCGCGCCGCGCGAGCGACGTGACTCGCGATAGGGTCGACAGCGTGTCAACTCTCGTGAAGGTCGGGTTGTGCGAGCTGGCCCTGGGCGCGCTCAGCGGCTGGGTCGTCGTCCTGCGCACCGAATACCCCGACGTCCTGCGCAAGCTCGGCGTCCGCAGCCCGCGCCGCGTGCTCCAGGCCCACCTCGACTGGATCATCATGGGGCTCATCCTCGTCGCGGTCGGCACCGCGCTGCCGGACCTGCCGACCTGGCTGGCCTGGGTCCTGGGCTTCGGCGCCGTGGTCAACGCCACGCTGTTCGTGCCCCTGGCGTTCCGCGAATCGGCGAGCAAGGCCCTGCCCTACCGCATCATCACCCTCGTGTCGTTCACCGCGATGAGCGTCGGCACGGTCGGCGCCGCCGCGTTCGCCCTCGGCGCCTGACGCCTCCCGGCGGCATACGCTGCCCGCATGAGGATCATCGTGGTGGGCGTCGGGCACGTCGGGGCGACCATCGTGGAGACCCTGCACGACGAGCACGAGATCGCGGTCATCGACCTCGACCCGGTGCGCCTGCAGGAGCTGGCCAACGCGTTCGACGTCCGCACCGTCACCGGCCACGGCGCCAGCCGCGACGTCCTGCTCGAGGCCGGCATCGCCGAGGCCGACCTGGTGATGGCCTGCACCGCCCGCGACGAGGTCAACCTCGTGGCCGCCGCGCTGGCCCGCCGCCTCTCGAAGGCCAAGACGATCGTCCGCACCCGGGAGAGCGCGTACTTCGACGCCTGGCACGACGGCGATCTGGACGTCGACTACATGGTCTCCTCGGAGCTGCAGACCGGCACCGCCGTGGCCGCCACCGTCTCCGTCCCCGCCGCCCGGGCCACCGACATCCTCGCCGAGGGACAGGTGCAGGTCGTCGAGTTCGACATCTCCGCGGAGGCGCGCACCTGCGGCCTGGTCGGCATCCCGCTGGCCGCCGCGCCGCTGCCCGAGGACTCGACGGTGGCGATCATCGTCCGCGACGGCGAGGTGCTCACCCCGCGCGGGGACGCCACCATCCTCGCCGGCGACCGGGTGTTCGTGATCGCCTCCCCCCACGCGGCGCGGGAGTGGAGCGAGACGCTGGCCCCCGGCGACGGCGCGGTCGAGGACGTGGTGCTGTTCGGCGCCGGCCGGGCCGGCGTGGCCATCGCCCGCTTCCTGCTCGCCCGCGGGATCCACGTGCGCATCGTCGACCCGAACCTGGAGCGCTGCAACGACGTCGCGACCGCGCTGCCCCGCGCCCGCATCTTCCACGGGACGGGGCTGGACCGCGAGTTCCTGCGCCAGGAGCGCATCGGCCAGGCCAGCGCCGTGGTGGCCGCCATGGGCGACGACGCCAAGAACCTCTACGCCGCGGTCCTCGCCGCGGCGCACGGCGTGCCGTTCACGATCGGCCTGGTCGACGACCCGACCTCCTCGGTCGTCTTCGACCGCGCGGGCATCGACGTGGCGATCAACCCCCGAACGGAGACGGCCGAGGAGATGATCCGCTTCGCGCACGACCCGCGGACCCGGCAGGTCGTGATCCTCGACGACGACCGGTTCGAGGTGCTGGACATCGTCGTGCGCGCCGAGAGCAAGGTCGCCGGCGTGCGGTTCGCCGACCTGCCGGCGACCGGTTCGGCCATCGGCGCGCTGATCCGCGACGGGCGCGCCCTGTTCCCCCACGGCGACGACGAGCTGCGCGCCGGCGACCGGGCGATCGTCCTGGTCGAGTCGGCGCGCGCCTCGCAGGTCGAGAAGGCCCTCTAGTGGCCGGGACGCGGGCCCAGCGGCGCGCCGACCGGGGCCGGATCCAGGTCGACGTCGGCGCGGTCTTCGACCTCGTCGGCGGCCTGCTCAAGTGGGTCGGCCTCGCGTTCCTGGCCCCCGCCGTCGTGGCGTTCTTCGCCCACGAGCCCGCCTGGCCGTTCCTCGTCGGCGGCGTCGCCACCACCGCGACCGGCCTGCTGCTGGACCGCATCACCCACGACCGCGACGAGGGGCTGATCGGCCCCCGCGAGGGCCTGATGGTCGTGGCGATGATCTGGCTGCTCGTCCCGCTCTTCGGCTCCATCCCCTTCCTCGTCGGCAGCGTGCCCGGCCTGGGCCGTCCGGTCGACGCGTACTTCGAGTCGGTGTCCGGCTTCACCGCCACCGGCGCGACCGTGCTGAAGGACATCGAGCACATCGGCGACGCCATGCAGTTCTGGCGTCAGCTCAGCCACTGGCTCGGCGGCATGGGGATCATCGTGCTCGCGGTGGCGATCCTCCCCCGGCTGCGCATCGGCGGTCGCCAGCTGCTGCAGACCGAGCTGGCCGGTCCCACCGAGATCGAGAAGCTCAGCGCCACCATCCGGGAGACGGCGCGGCGGCTGTGGACCCTCTACCTGTCGCTCACCCTCGTGTTCACCGCCATCCTGGCCGTCATCGGCTGGACGGGGCTGGACCCGGCGATGGACGTCTTCCAGGCGTTCTCCCACGCGTCCTCGGCCATGGCCCTCGGCGGGTTCTCGCCCAAGAACCAGTCGGTCGCGGCGTTCGCCCCGATCACCCAGTGGGTGCTGTGCCTGGTCATGCTCATCGCCGGCGTCAACTTCCTGCGGCTGCACCGGCTGTTCGTACGGCGCGAGGTGAAGTTCCTGGCCCACGACGAGGAGATCCGGCTGTACTTCGCGTTCCTGGCCGTCGGCGCGCTCCTGCTGCTGGCCGAGCTGTGGGGCGACGGCATCGCCGGGGGCGAGAGCGCGGTGCGCCTGGCCACGTTCCAGGCGGTGTCGGTCATGACCACCACCGGGTTCGCCACGGGCGACTGGACGCTGTGGGGGCCGCTGGCCACGATGACGCTCCTGCTGCTCATGTTCATCGGCGCCTCGGCCGGCTCGACGGGCGGCGCGATCAAGGTCGTGCGCCACCTGCTGCTCTTCCGCATCGTGCGCCGGGAGCTCGTGCAGACGACGCACCGCTCCGCCGTGGTGCCCGTGCGGGTCAACGGGATCGCGGTGGACGAGAAGGCGTTGCGGTCGGCGATCGTGTTCGTCCTGCTGTACCTGGTGATCTTCGCGCTCGGCTCGCTCGGGCTGGTCATCGACGCGGACCGGACCGGCTCCGAGCTGACGGTGTTCGAGGCGATCGGCGCCTCGGCCTCGTGCATCGGCAACGTCGGCCCCGCCTTCGGCGTCGCCGGGCCGTTCGGCAACTACTCGAGCTTCAGCGACCTCTCCACGTGGATCCTCTCGATGCTCATGTGGCTGGGCCGCGTGGAGATCATCCCCGTGGTCGTGCTGCTGACGAGGAGCTTCTGGCGCGCGTGACAACGGATGAGGCGATGGCCCGGGGGCCATCGCACACCCGTTGTCACGGCCCCCCGGCCGTCATCACGGCGTTTCGCAGGCGGCGCAGGCCCTCGGCGATCTCCGCCGGGGAGTGGGTCGTGAAGGAGAGGCGCAGCGTGCGCGGATCGGCCTCGCCCGCGAAGAACGGCGTGCCGGGAACGAAGGCCACCTCGTGGGCCACCGCCTGCTGGAGCAGCGCGGTGGCGTCGTGGCCCTCCGGGAGCCGCGCCCACACGAACATGCCGCCGCCCGGGCGGTTCCACGTGCTGCCCGGAGGCAGGCCGTCGGGCAGGCCGGCCAGCAGCGCGTCGCGCCGCTCGCGGTACACCGCGCACAGCGCCGTGATGTGGGCGGGCAGGTCGGTCCGGGCCAGCCAGGCCGCCGCGGCCGCCTGGTCGACCGTGGAGGTGTGCAGGTCCGCCGCCTGCTTGGCCACCACCAGGCCGCGCAGCAGGGCGTGCGGCGCGCGCACCCAGCCGATCCGGATGCCCGGAGCGGCGACCTTCGAGAGCGTCGACAGCGCCAGCGTCCGGTCCGCCACCGCGGGCAGCCCGGCGATCGGCGGTACGGGCTCGCCGTCGTAGCGCAGCTCGCCGTACGGATCGTCCTCCACGATCCACAGCCCGTGACGCAGCGCGACCTCGGCCAGCGCGGCCCGGCGCTCGGCGGGCAGGGTCCGCC